>Ga0187887_10001217_pt1 | contig 22534 bp, 21 predicted proteins | sample June2016WEW_7_10_FD_132977 | JGI IMG/M metagenome (GOLD analysis project Ga0187887, IMG submission 132977) | Peatland microbial communities from SPRUCE experiment site at the Marcell Experimental Forest, Minnesota, USA - June2016WEW_7_10 | ecosystem: Environmental > Terrestrial > Soil >... | reverse complement strand
CGGCGAAGGTCACCATGGGCATGGAGAAATTCCACCTTTAGGTGGAGGCGGTACGGGGCCATCGGGACTAGTCTCACCTGTTCCCCAGAGAAGTGGAGCCCAGGTGGGCGGAGGTTGGTTCGAGCAGTTTACGGAAGCGCCGGATGTTCTGAAGAGCGCGGCTGACGAAAGAACGGTGGTGCGGGCGGGCGGCGTAGCCGTCGGCGGCGACGAATTTGTCACCATGGCTGGTCCTTGTTCGGTGGAAACCGAGCGGCAGCTGATGGAGACAGCGGAGCGGGTGGCCGCGGCGGGGGCTCGGGTGCTGCGCGGCGGGGCGTTCAAACCGCGGAGCTCGCCGTACGCTTTTCAGGGACTGGGGCTCGAAGGGCTGAAGCTGCTGGCGGCAGCACGCGCGGCGACGGGGCTGGCCATCGTGACCGAGGTGATGGCGGCGGCGGACGCGCCGATGGTGGCTGAATACGCGGACATCCTGCAGATCGGCTCGCGGAGCATGGAGAACTACGCTCTGCTGGAAGCCGCCGCGAAGACGGGACGGCCGATCCTGCTGAAGCGGGGGATGGTGGCGACGGTGGCCGACTTGCTGCGGTCGGCGCAATGCGTGATCAGCTATGGGAATCCCAACGTGATTTTGTGCGAGCGCGGCATTCGCACGTTCGAGACGTCGACGCGCAATACGTTCGACGTGGGCGCGATCGTGGTGCTGAAAGAGATTGCGCGGCTGCCGGTGATCGCCGATCCGAGCCATGCGGCGGGGCGGCGGTCTTTGGTTCCGGGTTTGGCGCGCAGCGCAGTGGCGGCGGGCGCCGACGGGCTGATTGTCGAAGTGCACCCGCGGCCGGATGAGGCATGGAGCGATGGCGAGCAGTCGCTGACGTTTGAGGACTTCGACACGATGATGGCGGATCTGGCTCCGTGGTGCGAACTGCGGGCCGCGTGCAGCTCTGTGCTGGAGGCGATGGCATGAGGCGGGGCGCGGCAGTGGCAAGCGCGGTATGCGGGATTTGGCTGGCGGCGCTGGTCTACGGATTGCCACCGCAGCAGGCACGGCGGGACGGCCGCGCGGTTCAAAAGCAAATTGAGACGGTGCCGGTGATCTTCACCGCGACGCCGGTGTATGAGTCACTGGCAGCGCTTCACGGAGAGGAGCGTTTTCCCCAGGGTGCGCAGTTGATGGTGTTGCGAGGCGGGCGGACGGAACCGCTGGTGGCAGGATTTGCGGCGAGCACCGATGCGAGCGTGTCGTTTGACGCAAAGACGGTGATGTTTGCGGGAAAGAAGAGCGCCGGCGACAAGTGGGGGATTTGGGAAGTCGCGGTGGAGGGTGGATCGCCGAAGCTGGTGCTGGCGGGGACGACGGATCTGATTCGACCGCTGTGGATGCCGGAGGGGCGGTTTGTCTACGCGCGGCGGGCAGTGGGCGGGTTTGCGCTGGAGACGGCGGGGCTGGATGGGGCGGGCCCGCTGAAGCTGAGTTATTTGCCGGGGAATTTTGTTCCCGATGACGTGCTGCGCGATGGGCGGGTGCTTTTCGAGTCGGGATTTCCGCTGGGCGCGGGCGCGACGCGCAACGCCTCCGCGGGTGCTCCGGCGGAGATGTTTCTGGTTTATGCGGATGGGAGCGGGGTAGAGAGCGTGCGCTGCGATCACGGTGCGGGCAGGGAGCATGGGCGGCAGATGAGCTTGAATTCGGGGGCCGCGGGCGCTGGGGACATCGTGTTCACGCATGGGCAGCGGCTGGCGCGGTTTACTTCGGCGCTGGCGGAGGAAGCCGCAGTGGCGGCTCCGGCGGGCGATTATGCAGGTGACGTAGCGGAGATGCCGGATGGGCGGTGGCTGGTTTCGGTGCGCAGGCCGGGCGCGAAGAATTATGTGCTGGCAGTGTGGAGGCCGGGGGCCGCGGGGCTGACGACTTTGGCGGAGGATGCGGAGCGGGATTTGGTTGAGCCGGTGGTGGTGACGCCGCGCGCGGTTCCGAACCGGCATCCTTCGGGATTGCACGACTGGGCGTTTGGGAATCTGCTGGCGCTCGATGCAAGGCAGTCGCGGAGCGGGGCCGTTGCGGGCACGCCGGCGGCGGTGCGGGCGGAGACGATCGACGAGGCCGGGCGGGTGGTTTCGCTGGGGACTGCGCCGGTAGAGAAAGACGGATCGTTCTTTGTGCAGGCGGCGGGGGATCGGCCGCTGCGATTTATTTTGCTGGACGCGGAAGGCAGCACGCTGCGGCAGGAGCAGGGATGGTTCTGGGTGCGGCGCGGCGAGCAGCGCATTTGCGTTGGTTGCCACACGGGGCCGGAACGCGCGCCGGAGAATCGGGTGCCGCAGGTGCTGCTGCGGACGACGACTCCTGTGGATTTGACGGGCGGGGCTGTGGCGGGCGCGGTGCGCACGGGAGGCCATTGAAATGCAACTGCGGCTGTTGCTTGTTTTGGGGATGACTTCCGCTGCGATGGGGCAGGTTGCGCCGGCGCCGCATCCGGCGCGGGGCACGCAGGAGCTGCGCGCGTCGCAGACGCCTGAGGCCAAGTCGAGGATCCGGTTTGAAGATGGGACGGCGAAGGCGGGAATCGATTTCACACACAGCTTCGGGGCGGCGAAGCTGGGGTCGCTGCTGGAGGGCACGGGTTCAGGGTGCGTGTGGTTCGACTACAACAACGATGGTCTGCCGGACCTGTATGTACTGAGCGGGCGTCCGCTGGACGACTCGATGCACCCTTATCCGCTGAAAGATAAGCCGCAGCCTCCACCACATAACCATCTGTATCGCAACAACGGCGATGGGACATTCACCGATGTGACGGAGAAGGCAGGGCTCGATCCGGATATGTATGCCATGGCGGTGACGGCGGCGGACTTTGACAACGATGGGTATGAAGATCTGCTGGTGACGGGGTACGGGAAAGTGGTTTTGTACCACAACAACGGGGACGGGACGTTCACCGATGTGACGGCGAAGGCGGGAATCAAGGTGGATGGGTGGGCGATCAGCTCGACGTGGCTGGATTACGACCGCGACGGCTGCGTGGATTTGTTTGTCGGACGTTATGTGAAGTTCGATCCAAAGTATCGTAATTATTATGCGGCGGATAACTATCCGGGGCCACTGGACTATGAGGGAGAGACGAATAAGTTATTCCACAATAACTGCGATGGGACGTTTACCGATGTGACGGATAAGTCGGGGATCGGCGCCTTTATTGGGCGGACGATGGGAGTCACTGCGGCGGACTTCGATGGGGATGGATGGCCGGATATCTATGTCGCGAACGACAGGACGGAGAATTTTCTCTTCCACAACAAGCACGATGGGACTTTCGAAGAGATTGCGAACGATGCCGGAGTGGCGTACGGGCAGAACGGCGAGGCGACGTCGTCAATGGGGCCGGTGTTTGCGGATATTACCGGGAGCGGGCTGCTCGACCTGTGGGTGAGCGACGCGCACTACAACCGGCTAGTGAAGAACAACGGCAAGGGCGGGTTCGACGATATCGGGATCGCGTCGGGGCTGTCGCAGGCGAATGCTCAGTATGTGAGCTGGGGTACGGGCGTCTACGACTTCGACAACGACGGGTGGCTGGACATCATGGTGTTTCATGGCGGGCTGATCCAGATGATCACGCAGGAGCACTCAGTGTTTCGCGGTTTGGGGGAGGGGCGGTTTGAGGATGTTTCGGAGACGGCCGGGGCTGTGCTGAGCACGAAAACTGTGGCGCGGGGGGCGTGCTTCGCGGATTACGACAACGACGGGAAGGTGGATGCGTTTGTCGTGAACCTGGGGGCGAAGGGGGTGCTGCTGCACAACGTGTCGACAGGGACGGGGCACTGGATTGCGATTCGGTTGAAGGGCGCGAGGACCGACAAGGGCGGATCGGGGAGCAATCGTGACGGGATCGGGGCGCGTGTGGAGGTGTGGGCCGGCGGGCGTGAGCAGGTAGCGGAACGGGTGGCTTCGTCGGGGTATTTATCGCAGGATGACGGGCGGGTGCATTTCGGGCTGGGAGCGGCGGCGAAGGTGGACAAGGTTGTTGTGCATTGGCCGAGCGGGCGGGAGCAGACGCTGGAAGGCCAGAGTGTTGACCGCGTTTTGACGGTGGAGGAGCCGCAATGACGCGCCGGCTTGGGGTTGCTGGGGTGTGTGCGGCGGGACTGTGCATTGGGCTGCTGTGGCAGCCGGAGATGACCAAGGTCCGCGCGCAGCCAGCGCCAACGGCGGAGGAACGGTACGCGTCGCCACTGGAGTTGCTGCTGTCGCCGGATGGGATGCGGCTGTACGTGCTGTGCCAGGGCGCGGATGAGGTGCGGGTGCTGAATGCGGCGACGGGCGCGGCGCTGCGGACGATTCCGGTGGGGCACATACCACGGGGGTTCTCGTTTTCGGCTGACGGGAGGCGGCTGTTTGTGGCGAACTCCTGGGACGATACTGTCACCGTCGTTGATACAGAGTCGGGACGTGTGAAGGCGACGTGGGCAGCGGGGTCTGAGCCGTCGAGCGTGGTGGAGGATCGCGCGGGGAAGACGCTGTACGTCGCGGATCGGATCGGCAACAACATTGCTGTGCTGGATGCGGCGACGGGCGAAGAGAAAACCACGCTGGAGGCGGGGCGCGGCGCGAGTTATCTGGCGTTGTCGGGCGATGGGAGCCGGTTGTACGTTACGCATGTGTATCCGAGCCCGACACCGCACAGAACGCCGCCGAAGTCAGAGATTACGGTCATTGATCCAGCGCAGGCGCGGGTGGTGAATCGGGTGGTGCTGCCCGATATTGCCGGGGTGTTTCACGTGGCGATGTCGCGGGATGGGCGGCTGGGCGTGGCGGCGGAACTGCACCCGAAGAATCTGGTGCCGTTGGCGCATGTGGAGCACGGATGGGCGTTCGTCGACACGCTGACGGTTTTTGGGGCGGATGTGGGGCGGAGTGTCGAGGTTCCGCTGGATGAGCTGGACCGGTATTATGCGCTGCCGTTCGGAGTGGCGATAAGTCCGGATAAGTCGCGTATCTATGTAAGTCACGGCGGATCGGATTGCGTGACGGTGATCGATGCGAAACGGATGCTGAGTTACATCGATGCGCATCCGGGGCCGTTCGCGGAGGATTTATCGGCGAGCGCGCATTATGTGGTGGCGCGGGTTGCGGTGGGGAAGAATCCGCGGGGGCTGGTGCTGAGCCGCGATGGCGGGCGGCTCTATGTGGCCAACCGGCTGGATGATTCGATCAGCGTAGTCTCGACGCGGGAAAACCGGGTGATTCAGACGATTCAACTTGCGGGGCCGAAGACAATTTCGGCGCTGCGGCGCGGGGAGCAGACATTCTACACGGCGAAGTATGCATTTCAGGGGCAGTTTGGCTGCTCGAATTGCCATATCGACTCGACGTTCGATGGATTGCAGTGGGATCTGGAACCGGATGGGTTTGGGAAGGACATTGTCGATAACCGGCTGATCGAGGATTTGCGCGGAACGGAACCGTTTAAGTGGAACGGCGGGAATCCGACGCTGGGGGTGGAGTGCGGACCGCGGACGGAGAAGTACTTCTACCGGTCGCAGAGCTTCGACGACCGAACGCTGACGGACCTGGTGGTGTACATCCGCGGCCTGCCGTCGCGGCCGAATCGCTTCAGGGCGGCCGGTGGCGAGCTGACTCCGGCGCAGGAGCGGGGGCGCGTGATCTTCAATCGCGCGGTCGACAAGCTGGGGCAGCCGATTCCGGAAAGCAACCGCTGTTCCTATTGTCACGGCGGGCCGAAGGGGACGAGCCAAAAGTCGTTCGATGTGGGCACGGGCAAGGCGGTGGACAACAGCAGCCTGTTCGACACGCCGCAACTGATGAGCGTGGCGCTGACGGCGCCGTATCTGCACGATGGGTCGGCGAAGTCGCTGGAGGAGATCTGGACGGTGTACAACCCGCACGATCGGCACGGGCGAACGAACGATCTGACGAAGGATGAGCTGAACGATCTGATTGAGTATCTGAGGACGCGATGAAAAAAGCGACGATTGTCGGAGTCTTGCTGGCGGTTGGGGCAATAGGCCTGGCGGCTCAGACCAGCGCGCGACCGGCGCGGAAGATTCATGCGGACACGCAGGCGCAAAGCGTTCCGGTAATGCCGCGCTTTCGGTTTGAAAACTTCACGACGGCGAACGGCTTGCCGGACGATCACGTGTTCGCAGTTCTTGTGGACGGCGATCGAGTGTGGGCTGGAACGAATAACGGCCTTGCGGAGTATGAGAATGGCCGATGGAAGACGTACACGACGGCCGATGGGCTGGCGCATCGAGCAGTGACGACACTGGCGCTGGACAAGCGCACCGGCGATGTTTGGGCAGGAACGATGGGCGGGCTGAGCCGCATCTCTGGCGGGCGGATCGACAGCTTCACGCAACTTAATTCGGGACTGAGCAACGACGTGGTTTACGGAGTATCGGTCGAGGGCGAGAACGTGTGGGTGGCAACGGCGGCCGGGGCTTGCCGGCTGAACACGCGTACCGGACAGTGGTCGCTCTACAACGAACGCAACACGCCGATGGCGGAAATCTGGGCCTACGCTGTGTCGGCGACTCCGGAGAAGGTCTACTACGCGGTGTGGGGGAGCGGGCTGCTGGAGTTCAACCAGAAGACCGGAGTGTGGGATAAGTGGGACGATCCGGACGGCGAGAACGAGATGGTGGTGCTGAAGGATCAGGGACTGATCCACGAGATTACGACGTCGGTGAGTTACATCGACAACGTTGTGTGGGTAGCGACTTACTTCGGCGATAGCCATTATGACGGGCGGAACTGGCATAACTTCCTGACTAAGGACAGCGGGCTACCGAGTAACTTCACGAACACTGTCAGGGGCATCGACCGCAACCGGGCATGGTTCGGGACGGATAAGGGTTTGGCGTATTACGACGGGACAAACTGGGCGGTGTATCGGCCCGCGCTCGATACGGGCAAGCCGGAGATGACGGTGCGCGACGCGGAGGGAAAGGTGACGGAGATTCCCGTGGATACGGCACCGGCGCATAACTATATTCTCGGATTGGATTTTCAGGGCCACGACATTTGGGTTGCGACAGCTAAGGGATTAAGTCACGGAATTTATCAACCATAAGGAGAAGCTTTTATGAGTGCAGTTGCTGAATTGCTGGAAGGACTGGCGCACACGCCGATCAAAAAGCGCGCGATCACCAACTATGGGGTTCTGAACGAAGCGTATGCCTATGCGAAGCCGAGCTCGTTTTCGCGGGGGATGCGGATCGATCTGAACGGGTTGACGATTTTGTTGATTTCGGGGACGGCGAGCATCGATGAGGAGGGGCGGAGCGTGCATATTGGCGATCTGCGCGCGCAGGTGCAGCGAACGTTTGCCAACATCACCGGGCTGCTGGCGAGCGAAGGCGCGACGTGGAAAGACATTGTGCGGACGAGCTGCTATCTGCGGGACATCGAGCGCGACTACGAGGCGTTCAACGAGGAGCGGACGGCGTTTTTCGAGGAGCAGGGGCTGGATCCGGTGCCGGCTTCGACGGGAATTCAGGCGATTCTGTGCCGGCCGGAGCTGCTGGTGGAGATTGAAGCGATTGCGATGTTCATGACGCCGAAGGCAGAGGAGTAGCCGTGGGCCGGGGCTTCGGGGGTGCGGTTGCCGTGACGCTGGTGCTTGCGGGAAGTCTCTGCGCGCAGAGTGGCGGGCCGGGATCGGCGACGCCGGGGCCGGGGTGCGCTTGCGGTGCGCATCCGCCCGGGCCACCGCCGGATCGCGTGGTTGCGCCCTACGCCGGGGAGCCGCAGGACCTGCAGCCTTACGGGAAGTTCACGCAGCCGTATGACGTGAATTACACGCATCCGAACATTTATTCGGGTGCGGCGCGCGATATTCTCGAGCCGACGGAGTTCAGCGAAGTGCGCATCGGGTTCATCGGTCCGATCGCGAAGCAGGCGGACCAGGTTTTCGGGTTGCGCATGCTGCATGGGGCGCAGCTGGCCATCGATGAGGCGAATGCGCGCGGCGGGTATGGCGGGAAGCCGTTCCGGCTGATGGTGCACGACGATTACAACAACTGGCAGCGGGGCTCGGAGTACGGCCCGGAACGGCCGACCGACTCGCAGATCTGGGGTTCGACTTCCAACGAGACGGTGAAGATGGCGTACGACGAGAACGACTGGGCGATCTTCGGGTCGATTAGTTCCGAGACGACGCATATCATCCTGCGGGTGGCGCTGCGGGCGGAGATTCCCATCGTCAACTCGGCGTCGACCGATTTTACGATTCCGGAGACATACATTCCCTGGTACTTCACGGATATTCAGGACGATCGCGTGCAGGACTTAACGCTGGCGCGGCACATCTTCACAGAGCTGGGACTGAAGCGGGTGGCGCTGCTGCGGCTGAACAACCGCTATGGGCGCTTCGGAGTGCCGAAGTTTCGCGACGCGGCGCGGCGGCTGGGGCATCCGGTGGTGATCGAACAGAAGTTTTTGCCGGGGGACACGGATTTTCGGAGAGCGCTGAAGATTATTCAGGATTCGCGGACCGACGGGATTGTGGTGTGGGCGGATGAGGCGCAGGCGGCTGGAATTCTGAAGCAGATGCGCGAGCTGGGGATGAAGCAGCGGGTGTTCGGGGGCCATCGAACGCTGGGCCCAGAGTTGCTGGCACAGGCGGGAGCGGCGGCGGAGGGATTCGAGGCTGTGTTCCCGTATGATCCGACGCGGACGGACGCGAAGTGGGTGGATTTCAATCGGCGCTACGAGGCGAAGTTTGAGGAGAAGCCGGAGCAGTTTGCGGCGCTGGCGTTTGACGCGATGAATGCGCTGCTGGAATCGATTTGCAGGGCGGGGCTGAACCGGGCGCGGATCCACGATGCTCTGGCGCAGATCTACGAGTACGAGGGTGTGACGGGGCGGATGGTGTTCGATCCGAACCAGAAGAACGTGAGTCCAATGTATTTGGGGACGGTGCGGGACGGGAAGATTACGTATCGGGTGGCGGGGATGGGTGCTGCAGCAGAAAAACCGGCGGCTGCCATCGGAGGACAGGTGGAAGTGGTATCCCACATCTGCCAAAGGCAGGCAGAGCCGTTCGACTCGCCCCCTTCGGGGACTCGCTCAGGCCAGGTTATGGGGCACCCGGGATCGTGCCCGTATGCGCGGGTGGGTGAGGATGGGGTTGATTATGCGGGACCGCATGAGGCGGATATTCCCGCTGGTCAGGCGAAGATTGTAGTTTTTGGGCCGCGGGCGGCGGAGGTGGTGGAAGCTCTAAAGGACGGTAACACCCCCACCCTGCTGCGCGAAAACCGCGCGCACCAGGATGGGGCACCCGGTCTGGTTGCTGTTAACAGCGATCAGAACTGGGGCGTCGCGTCGACGCAGCTGGTTCATGCACTGATGGATGAGCATGCGCTGGCGGTTGTGGCTCTGGATCGCGACTCGGCGCATTTGGCGGAGCAGCTGTCGCTGAAGGCCTTTGTGCCGGTGGTCGCGCTGAGCGAGGACAAGGCGCTGACGTCGACGAATGTGCCGTGGATCTTCCGGCTGCCGTCGGACGCGGGGGCGGCGGAGGCGATTCGCCTTGTGACGGAGGCGGCGCGGGTGAGCGGGGATAATCCTGAAAAGCTGCGTGGGGTGCTGGCGTCGGGGACGATGCTGGCGGGAGTGCGGTTTCTGCCGACGGGCGAGCCGGCTAACTAAGACAAGCTAAGCGGTGACGAGGCTGGGAGCGCGGGCGGGGGCGGGTTTCGCTTTCGATTTCACTTTTTCGGTTCCGAGGGAGACGAGTTGCCAGGCGGAGCGGTCGCGGAGGAGGCGGGAGACGAGCGCGGTGTGCATGGCGTGTCCGGCGCGCTCGGCAACGACGTGGCCGAGGATGTGGTGGCCGGCGAGGGCGAGGTCGCCGATAAGGTCGAGGATTTTGTGGCGCGCGAATTCGTCGGGGAAGCGCAGGTTGCCGTTGAGGACGCCCTGGCGTGAGAGCACGATGACGCTTTCTTCGGTGGCGCCGCGGATCAGGCCCATGTCACGGAGTTTCTTTTCGTCTTCGCGCCAGCCGAAGGTGCGGGCGGGGGCGATTTCGCGCTCGTAAGCGCCGGTGGCGAGGTCGACGATGTATCCCTGGCGACCGATGGGCGGGGGGAAGTCGATTTTGTAAGAGACGGAGTAGCCGTCGCCCGGATAGACTCCGATGAACTTATCGCCCTCGCGGACTTCGACGCTCTTGAGGATGCGGATGTATTCGCGGCGGCGGCGCTGGGTTTTGAGTCCCACTTCGCGGAAGGCCTCGGTGTAGGGGAGCGCGCTGCCGTCGAGGATGGGGAGCTCGAGGTTGTCCAGATCGATCAGGACGTTGTCGACGCCGAAGCCGAGGAGGGCGGAGAGCAGGTGCTCGGTGGTGGAGATGAGCACGCCCTGGCGCATGAGGCTGGTGGCGTAGCTGACCTTGGCGACGTTGCGGCCGGTGGCTGGGATTTCGAATCCATCGAGATCGGTGCGGCGAAAGACGACGCCCGAGCCGGCGGGGGCGGGCAAGAGGCGCATGCGCACAGGAGCGCCACTGTGAAGGCCAACGCCAGAGAACTCAATCGGGGAGGAAATCGTATTTTCCAGGTGCGATGATTCTGCCAAGCGTTTTCCTCAGTGAAGACATAGACTACAACTGACTTAGGAAAGTTGTAGTGTGGTAAGAACGCCACACTGGGGTCTCAAAAGGCACAGCATCGGGAAAGAATATCTCTATGGCAACCAGCACGAAACAAGCTACTTATGCTCAGAATTCGCTGCAAGGCAGGGTCTCGCTGGCAGAGACGAAGTTGCTGGATCGGATACGGCAGCTCGTCGAAATCGAGTCGCCCAGCGACGATAAGAGGGCTGTGGATCGTTGTGTGGATGCGGTTGTGGAAATGGCGGCGGAACTGGGCGGGCGGGTGAGGCGGCATCGGCAGCGGGCGTTTGGCGATGTGCTGGAGCTGCGCTTCGGGAGGACGCGAAGAGCGGAGCAGAAATCCGCGCCGGTGATGCTGCTGGGGCATCTTGATACGGTTTGGCCGCTGGGGACACTAAGGAGCATGCCGTTCCGGGTCGCGAAGGGGCGCGCATGGGGTCCGGGCGTGCTCGACATGAAGGCGGGCGTCGCGATGGGCCTGACGGCGATTGAGAGCCTGCGCCAGCAAGACGCGCTGCGGCGGCCGGTGATTTTTCTGCTGAACAGTGACGAAGAGGTGGGCAGCACGGTCTCACGGGGTATTACAGAGAAGCTGGCGCGGGAATGCGCGGCGGTTTTTGTTCTGGAGCCGGCGCAGGGGCCCAAGGGCGCGTACAAGACAGCACGGAAGGGGGTGGGTGGCTACACGGTGCGGGTGACGGGTGTAGCAGCGCACGCCGGCGTGGATTTTGAGCGAGGGCACAGCGCGATCGCGGAGCTGGCGTGGCAGCTCGAAAAGGTACGGGGATTCACGGAGCTGGATCGCGGGCTAACGGTGAATGCAGGGGTGATCCGCGGAGGGACGCGGACGAACGTGATTGCGGCGGAGGCGGAGGCGGAGATCGATGTGCGGATTGCGCGGGCGAAGGATGCGGAGCGGATCGACCGGCGGTTTCGGTCGCTGCGCGTTCGGGACCGGGGGTGCGTCCTGCATGTGGAGGGCGGGATGAACCGGCCGCCGATGGAACGGAGCCGGGGCACGGTGGCTCTTTTTCGACGCGCCGCGACATTGGCAGCACAGATCGGGTTCGAATTGGGGGAAGCCTCCACAGGAGGGGGTTCCGACGGTAACTTTACTGCGGCGCTGGGCGTGCCCACACTCGACGGAATGGGTGCAGTTGGCGAAGGGGCGCATGCATCTCATGAGTCGGTGGTGCTGGGGTCGCTGATTCCGAGGACGGCACTGTTAGCGGAGATGATTCGAACGACCTGAGGGAGATTCGGATGCTGAAGCTGATGGAGATCGGGCTGCTGGTGGTGACGCTGTTGATCGTCCTTGGGCTGGTGGTGGCCGGTCAGCCGGAAGCACCGCCGGTTTCGGACCATCCCATCGGCGCGCAGGAGCCAAGCGAAGAGGCGCAGCAGCCGAAGGCGAGCTGAGAGAAACAGCTGGTAGCCGGTAGCCGGTAGCCAGTAGCCGGCAGCGAAAAGCGGTCAGCGGAAAGCCGGTCGGCAAAAATCCGGTCAGCTAAAGGCCGGTCAGCGAAAGGCGAGCCAAAAGCGAGCGAACTGCCAGCGAGAAGCTATTTGCGAGAGGCTATTAGGGGAAGATTTTTAGTGAAGAGCTTTAAGCGAAAGGCTTGGCGCTAGCTCATTGGCGGCGCGGAGGCGCGACTGGACGCCTTCGATCATGCTGGCGACCAGCGCCAGCGGCAATCCCACAACGTTGAAATAGCAGCCGTGGATGCGGGGGATCCAGCGCGCGGCCTGGCCCTGGATGGCGTAGGCGCCTGCCTTGCCGCGGGGTTCGCCAGTGGCGATGTAGCGGGCGAGGTCTTCTTCGGTAGGGGTGAGCATCGTGACCCAGGTGACTTCGGCGGCGACTTCGGTGATGGAGCTGGCGGGCGCGGGGGCGACGAGCGCGACGCCGGTGATGACGCGATGGGTTGCACCGGAAAGCAGGCGCAGCATGCGGGCCGCGTCGGCATCGTCTTCGGGCTTGGCGAGGATTTCGCCGTTGGGTGCGACGACGGTGGTGTCGGCGCCGAGGATCAGGTGGGGTTCGCCGGAGGAGCGAGTGAGGGCAGCGAATTCGGGCGAGGCGGCGACGGCTTCGGCTTTTTCGCGCGCGAGACGCAGAACGTAGCCGATGGGGGGTTCATTGGGGCGCAGATCTTCGGGGATGTCGGTGGGGAGGACTTCAAAGGCGTATCCGGCCTGGGCGAGGAGGTCGCGGCGGCGGGGCGACCCGGAGGCGAGGAAGAGCATGGGGAGATTATTTCAGAGGGGAAGAGCACCTCTCATGATGCGAGCGAAGAGAAACCTGTCGAAGGGCCGCCGGGCGGCACCCGTCAGAGCCCCGGTCTTCGATAGAGGGTGGGGCCACGAAGAAAATCGGAGGGACCGCCGATTGCGCCGCCGGCGACAAAGCCGATTGCGCCACCGAGCCCGGTGATCACATCACGGCCGAGGCTGGTGAAGTTGAAGAAGGAGTTGGTAGTGGTCTCCACGCTGTGACCAACTGCTGCGCCGATCCCGAGTCCTGCACCGGCTCCGATGCCCATGCCCGCGAGCGTGGAAAGGGTATAGCGGGTGAGCTTCACGGTGCGAACTTCTGAGCGGGCGAAGGTGTAGTACGTTCCGGACGAGGGTCTTCGTGAGCAGACCAGAGTTGCAGCGTCGACGGATGCGAAGAAGCAGGTTCTGCCTTTCTTATCCGAGGAAATGTGAACGCGGGTGCCGGGCAGCAAGATGGCGAGGTGATGCCAAGTATCGGCCAGGGCTGGCGCCTGGGCGTGGGCCGTTGTTGGGACGCTGCCGGCAATGGTTGCAAGGGAAAGCGCGATCACGAGCCGCAGGGCGAGGCGCAAAACCGGTAAACCGGGAATTTGCAAGTTCGATTGTCCACGCGAAACGAGGTTGACTCCGGGCGCCCGATGATAACAGCCAGGACCAGGGCGGGTCAGCCGAAATCGCTCACTGGCGGACCGTTGGCTTCGTCAGGAATGTTCGGGGCTGGAGCCGGGTTCGGGGAAGTCGGAGTCGTTGTCCTTGATTTCTTCGTCGGTTTCGCGGTGGGAAAGCTGGTCGGCGAGGCGGTCATGAGGATCGTCTTGCTGAGAGGAGGGCCGGTGTACCGACTCAGGGGCTGTGTCTTCGATCGCACCCTTCTGCGCATCCGCATCTTTGGTCTTCATGGTTCCTCCCGGGGTGATGGGCGTGAGGCGTTCGTGGAATGGATGCGCGATGCCGGGAACGCGCTGCTTCCGGTCTTGTTTGGTTGCGCTGACCTGCTATTTTGGACCGAATGGATTCCGGATTCAACCCCCGTCAACTGCTCGAGGCCGCAATCGAGGAGGCGCGCAAGGGGCGGGAGGAAGGCGGGATTCCCATCGGCGCGGCGATCTTTACGAGGGAGGGGCGGCTTCTCGGTTCGGGACACAACCGTCGCGTGCAGCAGGGCGATCCTTCGGCGCACGGCGAGACGGATGCTTTTCGCAATGCGGGACGGCAGCGGTCGTATCGGGAGCTGATTATGGTGACGACGCTGGCGCCGTGCTGGTACTGCAGCGGGCTGGTGCGGCAGTTTGGGTTTCGCACATTGATTGTTGGGGAGAGCCGGACGTTTCAGGGAGGGCTTGACTGGCTGCGCTCACTGGGGATCGAGGTGATTGATTTTGATTCGCAGGAGTGTTTCGCGATGATGAGCGCGTTTATCCGCGAGCATCGCGGTGTCTGGAATGAGGACATCGGGGATTAGGGAGACGGCGCGCGGAGTGCAGGCCTCGAACGACGGTCATTCGCACTGGGCTGGGGGTGCGGGTCGAGATCGCGCAGGTTGTGCCCTTTTGGGTCTGCAAGCGGTACTAAAGCGTTGAAGCCCAGGAGGATGTTGTTGAGAGCGAAGTTGGTAAGCCTAAGCTTCTTGCTGTGGGGTGAACCTGGCGGCGTGCAACTTCAGGGCGGGGGCCAACGCCTCCCTCGCTCTCTCTCTCTCTCTCTCTCTCTCTCTGTTGTCGCGTACACTCGCGGCCCCAATCAGGGGAGCGGCGTCAGGACGCGCGGCTGGCCGCTTTCGCGAGGTCGCAGAGCATGTCGGAATGGATGTTGAGCCCGATGTTGGTGATGTTGTAGAAGTGTTCGCTGGCGACGAGGCAGACGATCTCGCAGATTTGGCGTTCGGAATAGAAGCGGGCGAGGCGGGAGAAGGTTGCGGGGGCTACCTTTTTGTCGCGGGTGAGCTGGGTGGCGTAGTCGAGGGCGGCGCGCTCGGCGTCGGTGAAGAGGGAGCTGGTGGCGTAGTTTTCGAGGGCGTCGAATTTGGCCTGGTTCATCGAGGCCTTAATGGTGAACGAGCGGCCAATGTCGATGCAGAAGAGGCAGACGTTGATGCGAGCGACTTGTTCGCGGACGAGCATGACGATTTCGCGGGGCAGGAGGAGTTTCTTATCGAGCTGGCCGATTTTGCCGGAGAAGCGGCCGAAGGCGAGGGGCATGCGGGCGACAAAAACCTTGAGCGGGGTCATGACTTTGCCGAACTGGCGGCGGGACATGGAATAGATGAGGCGGAGCATAAGGCCCTGAGGGCGCTCGATGGGGGGAAGGAAGGGTTCGTCGAGGGTGAGAGGGGCGGGATCGGGGGTTTTGGCAGAAGCCGACATGGTGGGGGGACCTCCTGGCTGAGAGAGATTGTCGCTCATTACGATGACGGACCGGGACGCCGGAATTGGACAGGCGTCGATTGCTTTTCTTCTTTTCGTCGCGGCGGGGTAACAGAGCGTTCAACTTGCCTGCAGTGATGATTGTCACCGACAATCGTTCGCATTGGACTGCATTCTGATTTGTACCCCGCGCGGGTTGCCGGCGTGCTCGACGCTGGCGGCCGCCGTGGAACGAATGTTCTCCGCCCGTTTGGGCTGCAGAATTGTCTGCACGCTGCGGGTGGAATTGGGAACCCTGGCCTGCGATTGCCGCTGGCAGTCGGGGAGAACGACATGCCGCTCTATGCAGAACGCCCGCCTCTGCCCTCCGAAGACAAGCGCTGGAGAATAGTAAACGGCACGATGCGCAAGCATGGCTACTCGCGCAACGCGCTGATCGAGACGCTGCACACGGTGCAGTCGTCGTTCGGATTTCTGGACGAGCCGTCGATCCGGTTCGTGGCGAAGTCGCTGCGGGTGCCGCTGAGCCAGGCGTACGGGGTGGTGACGTTCTACCATTTCTTCAGCCTGAAGCCGCCGGGCAAGCACACGTGCACGATTTGCCTGGGGACGGCATGTTACATCAAGGGATCGGACAAGCTGGTGGCGCAGACGGAGAAGCTGCTGCACATCCAGGCGGGTGAGACGACGCCGGACGGAGAAGTGAGCTTCGCGACGGCTCGCTGCGTGGGCGCCTGCGGGCGCGCGCCGGTGGTGCTGCTGGACGGTGAGCTATCGGGGCAGATCGAAGCCGCCGAGCTGACGAAGCAGCTGGAAAGGTGGACGACGCAATGAACGTTGAGGAGTTACAGCAGATTGCCGCCACCGCCGTGGAGGAACGGGAGAAGTTCGACTACGAGATCAACGTCTGCATGGGGACGGGCTGTCTTTCGCAGCACAGCGACAAGGTGAAGGCGGCGATTGAAAAAGAGGCCGAGGGCTGCGGGAAGAAATGCCACGTGCGCCGCACGGGGTGCATGGGATTGTGCGCGGCGGGGCCGATGGTGCTGATGGAGCCGTCGGAGATGCGGTATGGGCATGTGCATGAGGGGGACGCGAAGGGTCTGATCGCCTCGCTGGGCGGAGAGGGGGCGACGCGGCTGGATCCACGGCTTGATCCGCATTTGGGCGGATACTTCGATGGCCAGACGCACATCGTGCTGGAAAATTCCGGACACATCGATCCGGAGAAGATCGACGAATATATTGCGCGGGGCGGGTACGAGGGGCTGGTGAAGGCGCTGACGGACATGAACCCGGCATCGGTGATCGAGCAGATCTCGAAGAGCGGATTACGCGGGCGCGGAGGCGGCGGATATCCGACGGGGCTGAAGTGGGACACGGTCGCGAAGGTCAAGGGCGCGCAGAAATACGTGATCTGCAACGGCGACGAAGGCGATCCGGGTGCGTTCATGGATCGCAGTGTGCTGGAGAGCGATCCGCAGAGGGTGATCGAGGGGATGACAATCGCGGCGTACGCGATCGGCGCGACGAAGGGTTTCATCTATGTGCGCGCGGAGTATCCGCTGGCGGTACAGCGGCTGACAGTGGCGCTGCGAGAGGCGAGGCGGCGGGGGTTCCTGGGCAATGCGATCTGCGAGACGACGTTCAACTTCGACATCGATATTCGTCTGGGCGCGGGCGCGTTTGTGTGCGGCGAGGAGACGGCGCTGATCGCGTCGATTGAAGGGAAGCGCGGGACGCCTCGGCCTCGGCCTCCGTATCCCGCGGTGTCGGGACTGTGGGGCGATCCGACGCTGATCAACAACGTGGAGACCTTCGCCAACGTGCCGCCGATTATCCGGCACGGCGGGGAGTGGTTCTCGTCGATGGGGACGGCGCGGAGCAAGGGGACGAAGGTCTTCGCGCTGACGGGGAAGATTCAGCGGACGGGCCTGGTGGAAGTGCCGATGGGGATGACGCTGCGGCAGATCATCTTCAATATTGGAGGCGGGGTTCCGGACGGGCGGAAGTTTAAGGCAGTCCAAACTGGCGGACCCTCGGGCGGCTGTTTGCCGGAGGAGCACCTCGATTTATCGATCAGCTACGACGCTTTAATCAGCGCCGGTTCCATGATGGGTTCGGGCGGCATGATCGTGATGGACGATACGTCCTGCATGGTTTCCGTCGCCCGATTCTTTATGGAGTTCTGCATGACGGAATCGTGCGGGAAGTGCGTTCCGTGCCGGGCAGGAACGGTGCAGATGTACGAGCTGCTGACGAAGATCACGAAAGGCGAGGCGACGCATCGGGATCTGGACCGGTTGACGGAGCTGTGCGAGGTGGTGGGGGCGACGAGTTTGTGCGGACTGGGGCAGACGGCGCCGAATCCGGTGCTGAGCACGCTGCGTTATTTCAAGCACGAATACCTGGCGCACATCGACGAGAAGCGATGTCCGGCGGGGGTGTGCGAGTTCAGTGCGGCGACGGTGGATGCCGCTCGGGGGGTGCACGCATGAGCGGCGAAGCGAATGTTCGCACACTGACGATCGACGGGGAGGAGATCAGCGCGCGCGCGGACCAGAGCATTCTGGAAGCGGCGCGGGAGCACAACGTGGGGATTCCGACGCTGTGCCACCTCGAGGGGCTGTCGGAAGTGGGCGCATGCCGGTTGTGTCTGGTAGAGGTGAAGGGCGCGCGGCGGCTGCTGCCGGCGTGCGTCACGCGGGTGGAGGAGGGGATGGAAATTACGACCCATTCTCCGAAGATCGACCGCTACCGGACAATGATCCTCGAGATGTTTTTCGCGGAGCGGAACCACGTCTGCTCGGTATGCGTGGCGAACGGCAACTGCGAGCTGCAGAGCCTGGCATTGACGCTGGGCATGACGCACGTGGAGATTCCATACCAGTATCCGCAGCTGCCGGTGGACGCATCGCATCCGCGGTTCACGGTGGATCACAACCGCTGCGTGCTGTGCACGCGGTGCGTGCGGGTGTGTTCGGAGATCGAAGGCGCGAACACCTGGGGCGTGATGGGGCGCGGAGCGGAGTCGCTGGTGATCACGGATCTGAAGGAGCCGTGGGGTGACTCGGAGACGTGCACGAGTTGCGGCAAGTGCGTGCAGGTGTGCCCGACGGGTGCGCTGTTCGAGAAGAGCAGCGTCGGCAGCAAGGTGAGGAAGCATCCGGAGTTTCTGCCGTATCTGCGCATCATGCGCGAGGGAGAACAGCCATGAGCGAGGTGAAGACGCTGGCCACGGTCTGGCTGGACGGATGTTCCGGCTGCCACATGTCGCTGCTGGATATGGACGAGAGGTTGATCGAGCTGAGCAGCCAGTTCCAGCTGGTGTACTCGCCGCTGGTGGATCGCAAGACGTTTCCGGATCGCGTGGACGTGACGCTGGTGGAAGGGGCGGTGGCGAGTGTCGATGATCTGAAGAAGATCCGCAAGATTCGCGAGCACACGCGCGTGCTGGTATCGCTGGGCGACTGCGCGCTGACGGGGAATGTGTCGGCGATGCGCAACACGTGCGGGGTGCAGCCGGTACTACTGCGGGTCTACGAGCAGAATGTCTTGCAGAAACAAATCCCGACGATCGGCGTGCCGGCGCTGCTGGATCGCGTTTGCCCGGTGCACGAGGTTGTGCCGGTGGACGTTTTCGTTCCCGGATGCCCGCCGTCGGCGGACACGATTTACCAGGTGCTGTCGGAACTGCTGGCCGGCCGCGTTCCTTCACTGGGCGGCATCGCCCACTTCGGCTGAGAAGAACAGGAAGGCAGGAGATATGCCTCGGACCATTGTTATCGACCCCGTCACGCGGCTGGAAGGGCACGGCAAAATCACGCTGCAACTGGACGAGGCGGGCGTTGTGCAGGATGCGACCTTCCACGTGACGCAGCTGCGCGGCTTCGAGAAGTTCTGCGAGGGGCGGCCGTTTTACGAGATGCCGAACATCACGGCGCGCATCTGCGGCATCTGCCCGGTGAGCCATCTGGTGGCGTCGTCGAAGGCGTGCGATGCGATTCTGGCGGTGAAGATTCCGCCGGTGGCGGCGAATCTGCGGCGGATCTTGAATCTGGCGCAGCTGATCCAGTCGCACGCGCTGAGCTTCTTCTATTTGTCGTCGCCCGATCTGCTGCTGGGGATGGACGCGCCGGCTGAAGAGCGCAGCATCCTGCACGTGGCGCATACGCATCCGTCGATAGGGGCCGATGGCGTGGCGCTGCGGCAGTTTGGGCAGCGGATTATCGAACTGCTGGCGGGGCGGCGGATTCATCCGGGCTGGACGGTGCCGGGCGGCGTGAACGAGCCGCTGAGCGCGGAGAAGCGGGATCAGATCCTGGGCATGATTCCGGCGGCCAGGGCGGCGATCCAGAGGACGCTGGGATGGTTCAAGGGCGCGATTGAGAAGTTCTCCGCGGAGATCGAGGTTTTCGCGAATTTCCCGACGCTGTTCATGGGCCTGGTCGACGAGCACGGGCTGGCAGAATACTACGACGGATCGCTGCGGATTATCGACTCGGAAGGGAACGTCATTGCCGGCGAGCTGAATCCCGCGCACTACGGCGAATTCATCGGCGAGGCGGTTGAGCCGTACACCTACATGAAGTTCCCGTACTACAAGCCGCTGGGGTATCCGGGCGGAACCTATCGAGTGGGACCGCTGGCGCGGCTGAACCTGGCGGATCGCTGCAATACGCCGCTGGCGGACGTGGAATGGCGGGAGTTTCGGGCGATGTCGCCGAAACCGGTGCTCAGCTCGTTCCACTACCACTACGCGCGGCTGATCGAGATGCTGCATGCGACGGAAACGATAGAGTTGCTGCTGGCGGACAAGGCGATTCTGGACAAGCACGTGCGTGCCACAGCTTCGGTGAACAACCTCGAAGGAGTGGGGGTGGCGGAGGCGCCACGGGGCACGCTGATCCACCACTACAAAGTGGACGAGAATGGCCTGATCACGTGGGCGAACCTGGTGATCGCGACGGGGCACAACAACGCCGCGATGAATCGGGGGATTTTGCAGACGGCGCGGCACTACGTGCAGGGCGAACATGTGGCCGAGGGCATGCTGAATCGGGTGGAAGCGGTGGTGCGGACGTTCGATCCGTGCCTGAGCTGCTCGACACACGCGATGGGGCGGATGCCGCTGGCGGTGGAACTGAGGGCGCCGGATGGTTCGCTGATCAGGGAAGTACGGAGAGGCTGAGTGGGGAGAGCGATGCCGGCCGGTCGAGCAAAAGCGTCATCGGGGCGAGTGCCGGCAGTTCATCCCTGCCCGGCGCTGCTGCTGGCGTGCGGGAATTCTTTGCGGCAAGACGACGGCGTTGGTCTGCGGATCGCCGAGGCGGCCGAACAACTTTTCCCCGCCTCGCGTCTGCGGATCGTGGCCGCCCAGCAATTCACGCCGGAGATGGCCGCGGAACTGGCGGGGACCGAACTGGTGATTTTTGTCGATGCCTCCGCGGCTGACGAGCCGGGGGCGATTCGAGTGATTCCCGTGGCGGCGCGTGAAGAATCACCCGAAACGCACCGGCTGGATCCGGCGGCGCTGATGGCGCTGGCGCAGTCGTTGTGCGGGCACGCACCGGCGCGGGCGTTTGCGCTGACGATTGGCGCGGGGCACTTCGGCTACGGAGAGGAAATCTCCGGGCCACTGCGCCAGGCGGTGCCGCGCGCGCTACGCCTGCTGACCAACCTGGTCACGGCGTATTCCGCGAAGGCGTAATCCGTTCGAAAAGCGCCCGACCGGCTGGGCCCATTGGTTAGTTTGCCTGGAGCATGGCTTGGGGCTGCATCTGGCCCGGCGGCTGCTGCGGGTTCGGCTGGCCCTGCGGGTTGGCCGGGGGAGCGGAGCCACGGGGCGGCGTGTAATGCGGGCGGCTCTGGAGTTTGAAGTCGTCGCGGATGACGTAGAAGTTCTGTTCCGGCAGATCGGCTTCGAGAAGGGCTCCTTCGCTGGTGTAATACAGCTCCACAGAGATGCCGTTTTGCTCACTAACGGTCACGCTTGTGTGGTGGGCGTCCACGGGCTGGCCATGAAAGGTGGCATGGACATCGGGCTGCGAAGTGTACTGCGCCGGCACGAGCAGGCCATTCTGCTTGGGGATAACCATCCAGGTAGTGGCCGGGCGCTCGATCGCGAAGTGGGCCATTTCGGTGTAAGCGGCTGAATCGAGATCGGGCAGGAGCACGGTGTTCTGATGGCGGTCGAAGTTGTTGGCGGTGGATTTGCCGCTGGCGGCGATGCTGACCTGGAACTGGCGGCCGGAGGGATCGGAGCCGAGGTGAAACGTGACCTGAGCGTCGTTGACCGTGCCGGTGAGCTGGTCGTGCACGACGTTGAGCTGGCTGTCGAGGCGATTCTCGTTTGTAAAGCTGTAGGTGAACTTCGGCATCTTCAGGTCGCCGTGGGAGGTGATCTGATAGCCGCCGGGGGCGGTTGCGACGGAGCAGTCGGCTGAGCCGACGGTTTTTCCGTTGTCCGCCTGAACGATGGTGAAGTGGGACTGGCCCGCGGGGACGCCGGGGGCCTGCGCGAAAACGGCTCCCGCAAGGGCAAAGGGAGCCAGAGGAGAAAGCAGCGACAAACGCATGGTTGCAGAAACCTTCCTGCCCCATTAGACACGGTTTTTTGGCAAAGGACTCGGCAGGGGTGGGAGGCGGGAGACGACCGCACCCTGTCCTCGCGTATGACACGCGAGGACGGGATGGGGCAGGCGGGCCCGCTATTTTTTGGCGTGTTCGAAGCGCTTGTTGATCTCGGCCCAGTTGACGGTGTTCCACCAGGCGGCGAGGTATTCGGGGCGCCGGTTCTGGTACTTGAGGTAGTAGGCGTGCTCCCAGACGTCGTTTCCCAGGATGGGGTAGTGGCCCTGGGAGATTGGGGTGTCCTGGTTGGGCGTGGCGACGATCTTCAGCTTGCCCTCCCAGATGAGCCAGCCCCAGCCGGAGCCGAACTGCTTCGCAGCGGCTTCATTGAACTGTTTTTTGAAGTCCTCGAAGCTGGCGAAGTCTTTCTTGATCTGGTCGCCGATGGCGCCGGCGGGCTCGCCGCCGCCGCCGGGCATCATGATGGTCCAGAACATGGAGTGGTTCACGTGGCCGCCGCCGTTGTTGCGGACTACGGTGCGCACGTCTTCCGGCACGCTGTTCAGATTGCGGAGCAGGTCTTCGGCGGAGTGTTTGCCGAGGTCGGGGTGCTTTTCGACGGCGCCGTTCAGATTGGTGACGTAGGCCTGATGGTGCTTGTCGTGGTGCAGGTGCATG
>Ga0187887_10001204_pt1 | contig 22721 bp, 17 predicted proteins | sample June2016WEW_7_10_FD_132977 | JGI IMG/M metagenome (GOLD analysis project Ga0187887, IMG submission 132977) | Peatland microbial communities from SPRUCE experiment site at the Marcell Experimental Forest, Minnesota, USA - June2016WEW_7_10 | ecosystem: Environmental > Terrestrial > Soil >... | reverse complement strand
CGGTCGGTGCGGTGTCGGCCGCCAGCGAAGGGGTCGTGAGCCAGCCGCCGAGGTTCAGCGCGGCGGCCAGGGTGAGGGAAAGCCATTGTTTCGTTTTCATACTGAGTTTAATACGGAAATGGCCCCGTAAATGTTACAGCCAAAACGAAAAGGGACGGCTGGTGCCGTCCCTCGGTCAACGTATGTTCCCGCCCCTCACGCTGGTGGGGGCGTGGCTGCCGGCGCATTGGTGCCGTCATTGTCGGGCGGCGGACCACCCGGCGGCGGACTGCCTGGAGGCGGAGCGCCCGGGGGGCCGTTTCGCGGTCCACCCATTCGGGGCCGCATTTGCTGCCATTGCGTGAACTGATCAGCGGTGAGCACGGTTTTTAATTTAGCATCGGTGGCTTCGTGAATGGATTTCATTTGGGCCATGCGATCTTCCCGCGAGAGATCCTGGTTTTGCCACAAGTCGCGCGTTTGTTGCCGTTGATCGTCGAGGATCGCTTTGACCTTCGGCTTTTGGTCGTCAGTCAGGTTGAGTCGCTGCGCGACCAGGTCAAAGTTGGGACCTCGACCTCTCATGCCGGGGCCGGAAGGGCTCCCTGGCGGTGGGCCACCGGTCGGTGGCGTGTTCGTGGTGTCATCCGCATGAATTGCCGGACTCAGCACCATGACACTGCCCACGGCCAGCGCCGCGATTAGCGCCATTTTTCTGGCTCTCATAAGCTTTTGTCTTTCGTTAGATTTGTTTGTTTTGTGCCGCGCCAGCATACGCAGCGTCATAGCCTGTGAGACGGTTTAGGAGATTAAAGGTTACAACCCACGCAACAGGTTTGGGCCAACCAGGGACCGGGGAAGCGCACCCGTCGAACCGTCCGCGTACGTTCGGATCCGGCGATGCGATCTCCAAGTAAACTGATAGTATCTATAAATTACTCTTGACAGCCTGGCAATTTTTGGATATCACTCCGCCTGAGTCGGAAGTTTCGTTTGTCCTGCCCGATTGGTTTCCGGTATCGAGGCCGGTGATACCAATGGCGGGAGGTTTTTTACGTTTGATTAACCCAGTTGTTCCCACAGAAGGAAAATCATGAAAACTAAAATTGGCATCTTGACCCTTGTATTACTTTGCAGTTTTACCCGGTTGGATTCCGCTTTTGCCCAAGGCACGGCGTTCACCTATCAAGGCCAGTTGCTGACCACCAATGGCCCGGCCCATGGTCTCTATGACCTGACCTTCGCACTTTACAATGCCGGCAGCGGTGGCAGCCAGTTTGGCAGCACCGTCCAGACCAACGGCGTCTTTGTCACCAACGGTTTGTTTGTGGTCACGGTGGATTTCGGCGCGGGGCTTTTCAATGGCACGCCATATTGGTTGCAGATCGGCGTGCGCACCAACGGCGCCGTCTCCTTTTTCCCCTTGTCGGGACGCCAGGCACTCACGCCGACGCCGTATGCGATTTACGCCGAAAGTGCGAACGCGACGGCGACACTAGGCGGATTGCCGGCAGCGGACTTCTGGCAACTGACCGGCAACATTGTTTCACCGGGTCAATTCCTCGGCAGTGTGAACAGCCAGCCGGTCGTATTTGAAGTCAATAATGTGCCTGAACTCACACTGGAGTTGAATGGCTCGCTGGCCATGGGGACCAGCACGGCGAGCGGCATTGATTCGGTTGCGCTGGGTTACAGCTCAACCACCAGCGGCGGTAATTATGAAGTCGCCATAGGCAATGCCGCCCAAGCCACCGGCAATGGTGCTGTTGCCATTGGCTGGCGCCCTGTTTCCAGTGGACCAGGTTCCGTGGCTTTGGGCGAATCTGTAACTTCCTCAGGCAATGACTCCTTTGCCACAGGCTACGGTTCAGAGGCCAGCGGCCAGTACAGCGTGGCGATCGGCAACAATACCGTGGCCAGTGGACAAAGTTCCTGGGCTTTGGGTAACTATGCGGTGGCCACAAACAATGGGTCATTCGTCTGGGCGGACGATTCTTCCAGCAGCCCCTTTGGCGACACCGCCCCCAATCAGTTTCTGCTCCGCACCAGCTTTGTCGGCATCAACCGGACCAGTCCGGTCACCGGCGCCGATGTCTTCGCGGTCAGGTCGCCGACCACCTCCGGCTACGGGGGCATGTATCTGGACACTGCCGGCGCGGCGGGCTTGCCGTTTTACGGCTACGCGCAGGCAGGTTCTTCCGTGGCCTGGACTTACATTGATGGATCGGACGCGAACAAATGGAAGTTGTTTAACGGAGGCAATTGGCTGACGGTGACCACCAGCGGTCTGGTCGGCATCAACACGACGACACCCAATGGACAGTTGGACATTGAAAGTCCTTCCACCGGCAACGGACTTTATATCATTAATGGAGCGGCCGATGGCAACGGGATTTATGTTCAAGCGACGAACGGAACCGCTGCCTACGGCGTGTGGGCAATAGCCCCGACCGGATACGGTGTGGTCGCCAGCAGCACGTCTGGCACCGGCGTTTACGCCTCCAGCAGCAGTGGGTCGGCTTTGACCATTGGCGGCGGTGCCATCCACGTTTCGGGCGCGGGTACCAACGCGAACACGGCTGCTTTCATCCAAGTGGCGACAGCCGGCAATATTGCGGGATCCGTGTCGTTCATCAACAACCCGATCTGCAATAATGATCCTAACGCGATACTTATAGTAACGCCAAACTACAACGTCGGTTCTGGTTATTGGAACCATCCCCTCGGCGTGTTTTATGAAAACAGCGGCGTGAACGCCGGGAAGTGGTCCATCGTAAACGAGGACGGTGCGACAATGACCACGGGCCCCGCCTTCAACGTGCTGATCATCAAAAATTAGTTTCTGGAGAAATCTCTCATGAATACTAATGTTTTATTGCCCGGACGCTCACGGCTGCTGTCGCTTTGCGGCACCGTGGCTTTGCTGGCCTTTGCCCTTCCGATGCAAGCGCAGCCGTACTCCATCAACTGGTATAAAGTTTCCGGCGGCGGCGGCACCAGCACCAACAGCCCCTATACCATCAGCGGCACCATTGGACAGCACGACGCCGGCAGGCCGCTGACCAGCGGCAGTTACGAACTTGCCGGCGGGTTTTGGGCGCTGATTTCTGTCCTGCAAACGCCGGGCGCGCCGACACTTTACATCGGCCATTCCGGCAGCACGGTGACGGTGTTTTGGCAGGACGAGTTGGGCTGGGGTTTGCAGCAGAACAACAGCCTCACCAATAGCCTCAGCTGGTCCGCCAGCAGCGGCGTGACCACTGCCAGCGGCACGAACTATCTGAACCTCGTGTCGCCGACGGGAAATCTGTTTTTCCGGTTGAAGCATCCCTAGCGCAACCTGCGCTTATCGATTCGAAGATGATCTGAACGGTCGGCGGCAGGTCTCAGGCAATTACCCGCAACACCTTTGCCGCTGCTTTCACCGTTTGATCAATGTCCGCCGCCGTGTGGGCGACCGAGATGAAGCCCGCCTCGAACTGCGATGGCGCAAGATAGACCCCCGCGTCCAGCATCCCGTGAAAATATCTGGCGAACCGCGCCCGGTCGCTTTTCATCGCGTCGGCCAGATTGTGAACCGGTCCGCCCGTGAAGTAGGCGCAGAACATCGAGCCGCAGCGGTTGAAGGTGACGGGGATGCCGGCAGCTTTCGCGGCGTCCTTCAGACCCGCCTCCAGTTGCGCGCCCAACGTTTCGAGTTGTTGGTAGGGACAGCGCGCTGCGCTGTCCGGACGCCGCAGCGCGGCGTCCCTACCGTCGTTCAACTCGCCCAGCGCCGCCATGCCCGCCGCCATCGCCAGTGGATTCCCGCTCAACGTGCCGGCCTGATACACCGGCCCCAGCGGCGCCAGCAGATCCATGATGTCCGCCCGTCCGCCGAACGCGCCGACCGGCAGGCCGCCGCCGATGATTTTGCCGAAGCAGGTCAGATCCGGCTTGAGCTTGAACCGCTCCTGCGCGCCGCCAGGGGCAAGGCGAAAACCGGTCATCACTTCGTCGAAAATCAACAACGCACCGTTGGCCTGTGTGATTTCGCGCAGAAATTCCAGATAACCCGGTTTCGGCAGATAAAGGCCGGCATTGCCCGGCACCGGCTCGACAATGATGCCGGCGATTTGATTTTTATTTGCGTCGAACGCGGCCTTGAGGGCGTTAACGTCATTGAACGGCAGCACGATGGTGTGTTGCGTGAATGCGGCTGGCACGCCCGCGCTGTCGGGATTGCCGAAGGTGAGCGCGCCGGAACCGGCCTTGACCAGCAGGGAATCCGCATGGCCGTGATAACAGCCGTCGAACTTGATGATTTTGTCGCGTCCGGTGAACCCGCGCGCGAGGCGGATGGCGCTCATGCACGCCTCGGTGCCGGAATTGGTCATGCGCACCTTTTGCACGCTGGGCACGAGTGAACAAATCAGCTTTGCCATCGTCACTTCCTGCGGATGGGGGATGCCGAAGCTGGTGCCGTGGTCGGTGGCGGCCTTGATGGCGGAAATGATTTTCGGATGTGCATGGCCGAGGATCGCCGGTCCCCAGGTGCAGACATAATCAATGTATTCGTTGCCGTCCACGTCCCAAAGGTGCGCGCCTTTCGCCTGGTGGACAAAGAGCGGCTGGCCACCGACGGCGCGGAACGCGCGCACCGGCGAGTTGACGCCGCCGGGAATGAATTTCAACGCCTCGGCAAAAAGTTTTTCGGATTTAATCCGTGACATCACCAGCAGCCTAACCAACCGGCAACCAGAGCGGCGAGCACATTTGCGCGCCCGATTTCCGGTTCAAGTTCAGCAATTACGGGATTGCATTGTCAACATTAACGCCAATAAACTTGGCAACCATGAACGACCGATTCCAGACCCGCCGGGATTTCATCAAGACCACCGCCCTCGCTGCCGCGGCGGCGCCATTTGCCGGCGCTTTGACGCCGCGAGCCTTTGCCGCTGAGCCGGACAAAAAACTCGGTGTCGCCCTGGTAGGCCTTGGCAGTCTGAGCACCCACCAGATTGCGCCCGCGTTGCAACACACGAAATATTGCCGTCTCGCCGGCATTGTCACCGGCACGCCCGCCAAGGCCGAAACCTGGAAGGCCCAATACAATATTCCCGACCGGAGCATCTACAACTACGACACGATGGAAAAAATGGCGGACAACCCGGACATCGACATCGTTTATGTCATCACCCCCAACGCGCTCCACGCCGAGCACACCCTCAAGGCCGCCAACGCCGGCAAACACGTGCTCTGCGAAAAGCCGATGGAAGCAACCTCGGAAAAATGCCAGCAGATGATTGATGCCTGCAAGCAGGCCGGCCGCCAGCTCGCCATCGCCTACCGCTGCCGGTTCGACCCACATCATATCGAGTGCATCCGCCTGGCCCGGGAAAAGGTCTTCGGCGATTTACGGGTCATCGAGGCCTGCTTCGACATCCGCTTGAACCAGCCGCCCACCGCCTGGCGGTTTCACAAGGACCTGGCGGGGGGCGGCTGTCTCATGGACGTGGGCATTTATGCGTTGCAGGCCACCCGGTTCATCTCCGGCGAGGAACCGGTGCTCGTTTCCGGGATGGTCACCACGACCGACCCGGCGAAGTTCAAGGAGGTGGAGGAATCCATTGTCTGGCAGGCGAAGTTCCCCAGTGGCGTGGTCGCCTATTGCAACGCGAGTTACAATTCCGGGATCTTTGCCCGTTACACGGCCAGGGCCGACAAGGGCTGGTTTGAAATGAATCCGGCCTTTTACTACAAGGGCAACGGTGGCCGGCGCAGCGATGGCCAGGAAATCCGGTACCCGGAGGTGGACGCGCTCGGAGATTATTACGGGTTTGCGGCCGAGCTGGACGATTTTGCGCAATGCATCACGAATCGTCAGCCATCCCGCGTGCCCGGCGAGGAAGGCTTGCGCGACGTGAAAATCATGATGGCCATCTACGAATCCGTCCGTACCGGCAAAACGGTGAGCCTCGCTTGATCGCCGCGATTAATTCCGGAAAAACGTCTGTTGCAAGGAGCCGAGCTCCGTTCGAATCAACATGCCGGTGCTGACGTTGTGCCGCTGGAACCAGCCGTCATTGACTTCCAGAACATAACCGATGTTGGCCGAGGCGGAGGAGACGGTGTTGGTGTCGTTTTTTTCCAGATGGTGAATTTCCTGGATCACCCCGTCGGGACTGATGTAGGCGGCGGAAAGCGAGTCAGGACAATTTTTCATCCAGAAATTCGCTGGTTGCGGGTACGGAAAAACAAACAACATGGCGCTTTCATCGGTGACGTTGGTGCGGAACATCATGCCGGTCTGCTCCTCCCGCACGGTGGTGGCCAGCTCGGCCTCCAACGTTTCCGCGCCGAGATAAATCTTCAGCCTGGGCAATTGGGGCTGCGCCTGGGTTGGCTCCTGACTGTTCGTCACAGGCGGCTTCGGCGTGGTTTCAGCTTTTTTACAACCGGCCAGCAACGCTGCGGCCAGGACGAGGGGAAGCCATTTCATCACGTTCATGCCGACAAGCTGCCGGAGATCGCGGCGGTTTTCAACTAATCTGCGTGATTGCTGCGGTGATCCTCGCGAGCCGTTGTTGCGGTGCTTTGACGCGCCAAGGCCGGCTCGACGGCAGCCTCGCCCCACCCAATTTTACCGCTCCCTCCGTTATCCGGGGTTTGACTATTCCGAGTCGCTCTACTAACATTCCCACTCGGACGACCAACAACGAAATCACCCCGAATTTTATGCCTGCAAAAGCCGCCGACAAATCCGCCGCCGAAACGAAAGTCGCTGCGTCGCGCACGCGCGAACTGGACGCCGCCATCGCCACCATCACCAAAAGTTACGGCGAAGGCAGCATCATGCGCCTCGGTGACGCGCGGGCGCAGGTGAAAATTGAGGTCATCCCGACCGGTGCGCTGGCGCTGGACCTCGCCTTGGGCGTCGGTGGCATCCCGCGCGGGCGCGTCGTGGAAATTTTCGGGCCGGAATCGTCCGGCAAAACCACGCTCATGCTGCATGTCATCGCCTATGCGCAAAAAGCCGGCGGACTGGCGGCGTTCATTGACGCCGAACATGCGCTGGACCCGGGTTACGCAAAGAAGCTGGGCGTGAACCTCGACGACCTGCTCGTATCCCAGCCGGATTCCGGCGAAGAGGCGCTGACGATCTGCGAAACCCTCGCCCGTTCCAATGCGCTGGATGTCATCGTCATTGATTCCGTGGCCGCGCTGGTGCCCAAGGCCGAACTCGAAGGCGAGATGGGCATGGCCACGATGGGCATGCAGGCGCGGCTCATGAGCCAGGCGCTCCGCAAGCTCACCGCGATTCTGGCCAAGTCGAAGACGACGTGTATTTTCACCAATCAGCTACGCGAAAAGGTCGGCGTCATGTTTGGCAATCCCGAAACGACGCCCGGCGGCAAGGCGCTGAAGTTTTACGCGAGCGTCCGCCTCGACATCCGCCGCAAGGACACGCTCAAGGACGCCGCCGGCAACGCCATCGGCAATCATGTCCGCGTCAAGGTCGTCAAAAACAAGGTCGCGCCGCCGTTTGCCGAGGCCGAGTTCGACATCATCTACAATCACGGCATCAACAAGGAAGGCAGCATCCTTGAGGTGGGCATCGAAAACAGCGTCGTGGATAAAAAAGGCGCGTGGCTTCAATTTGAGGGCGAATTGATCGGCCAGGGCAAGGAGGCCGCGCAAAAGGCGCTCATGGAAAACCCCGCGCTCGCCCAAAAAATCGTGAACGCCATCCTCACCCAGCGCGCGGCGGCCTGAAGCGCGGCGAGCCCGTTTTCCCATGAGCAGCACTCCCGATATGGATTTGGATCTGGAAAATTTGTTCCAGCCCGCGTGGGCGCAGGAAAAGCCGGAAACCAATCGCTACGAAAAATTCGCCGGCGAACCCGCGGAACGGGGTGACCGCCGTCGGGAAGGCCATCGCGGCGGCCCGCGCGGGGAATCGTTCGGCGAACGGCGCGGGCCCCGCCCGGCACGTTCCGGTCCCAAGTTTGGCGATCGCAAAAAAGGTTTCGACCGGCGTGATGACCGGCGTCCGGGTTTGCGGGATGAACATCGCGAACCGCCCGCGCCGCCGCCGGAAATCACGGTGGTTTTTCTGCCGGACGAAAAAGGCGTCGAATCGCTCGCGCGCCAGATCAAGATGACCGGGCGGGCGTATCCGCTGTTCCAGATTGCCCAGCTGGTTTTGCAAAAGGCGGAACGATATACGGTCCGCCTGACGGTGAAGAAAAAGCCCGACGGTGCCGCGGTCCAGCCGCTGTATGTTTGCGCGCTCGACGACACGCCGTGGTTGAGCGAGGACGAGGCGGTGGCGCACGTTCTGAAAAACCATTTTACCACGTTTTATCAGGCCGAGCGCACGGCCACCGAGCCGCCCAAGGGCACCTACACGTTCGTTGCGCAGTGTGGGATGAGCGGCGTGATTCTCGGGCCGCCCAACCATCATGATTACCAGAACCGGCTGCATAAACTGCACGCCGAACGGTTTGCCCGGATGCCATTCGAGGTTTTCAAGGCGCGCGTAAAAATCGTAAAGGACGAGGCGGTCGTCAAAAAGTGGGTCGAGGAACAAAGCTTCAAGACCGAATACGTCGTCCTCAACGTGCCGGACCCGCTTAAACTGCCGGACCTGGACGAGGTGGAAAAACATTTCCGCGCGACGCACCGGGAGACCATCCTCAAGCCGGTGGAGACGCAACTGGTCGCCGGCGCGCCCAGCCGGACTTTGCGCAACCGCGAATTGCAACGGCTCGTGCGCGCGGAGTGGGAGCAACAGCGGTATTTTCCACTGCAACTGGCCACCGAACTCAGCCGGCAATTCGCGACGCACGGCCTGCAGTTTTTCAAGGTCAACAAGACCGTCACGCATGTTTCCGTGGCGCGCCCGCAATTCCTCGATCTGGAAACCACGCCGGTCTCGGAAAACATCAAGCGCATCATCGCCCACATCAACGCGCATCCGAAATGCAGCCGGCGGAAGCTGGTCGAAGCCTTCGCGCCCACGCCGCAGCCGACGGTGATTGAGGTAAAACCGGAGGGGCAACCGGCCGCCGAACCGACTCCGGAGCAGAACGCCATCATCTCCGATTTGCACTGGCTCGTGCATCAGGGGCACGTCATTGAGTTCGCCGACGGACGGCTGGAAACCGCCAAGAAACCCGCGCCCCGGCCGCCCAAACCCGAGAAAAAACCGGCTCCAGAAAAACCCATGGCGGAAGGTGAAGTCATCTCGGCGACGGAACCCGTATCACCGACCGAAGCCGTTGCGGCACCGGCTGCGGACATTCAAGTGCCCGCCGAGGTTCCGCCTCCGACCGCTGACTCCGGAACTGTGGCTGAACCCGTGGTTCCGCCGCCGGATGAAACGACCGGGAAAGCGGTTGAATCGCCATCGTGATCATTTTATCGGAAGGCCGGGTAATCCGAGACCCTGACTTTTACCATCACGAATGGTGACTGGGGTAACTCGTCCCTCCGGACAAATTCATTGCTTCCTTTAATCCACCGCCCTGCTAACCTATCACTTATGCCTTTCAGCAAATTAGGCCTTGGTCCGACCACCCTTGATGGCGTGCGCGCCGCGGGATACATCGAGCCGACTCCCATCCAGCTCCGCGCCATCCCGCTTGTGATCGCCGGACGCGACGTCATCGGCAGCGCCCAGACCGGTACCGGCAAGACCGCGGCGTTCGCCCTGCCCATTCTCACGAAACTCGGCCAGCATATTGCCACCGGCCCGCGCGCGCTCATCCTCGAGCCGACGCGCGAACTCGCCGCGCAGGTGGAAACCGCGTTCCGCGATTACGCGCGGTTCACCGATTTGAAAATCACCGTCGTTTTTGGCGGCGTCGGCTATGGACGCCAAAACGAGGCTTTGCGGGCGGGTACGGACATCATTGTCGCCACCCCGGGACGTTTGCTGGATCATCTGGAACAAGGCACGGTGCGGCTCGACAAGGTCCAGTTTCTCGTGCTCGACGAGGCCGACCGGATGCTCGACATGGGATTTCTGCCCGACGTGCGCCGCATCCTTGACCGCTGTCCGCGCCAGCGGCACACGGCGCTGTTCTCCGCGACCATTCCGCCGCAGATCGAAACGCTCATTCAATGGGCGATGAAAAACCCGGAAACGATTGAAATCGGCGCGCGCCGGACGCCGGCGGAAACCGTGAAGCACGTCATCTATCCCGTGGCCGACTCGCAAAAATCCGACCTGCTGCTCGAACTGTTGAAGCGCGTGAATTACAACTCGGTGCTGGTCTTCTGCCGGACGAAGTACGGGGCCGATCGCATTGCCGGATTGCTCAAGCGCAACAACCACGCCGTGGCGGTGCTGCACTCGAACCGCACCCAGCGCGAACGCGAGCAGGCGCTGAAGGGTTTCCGCGACGGACGATTTGAAGCGCTCGTGGCCACAGACATTGCCGCGCGCGGCCTCGACATTGCGGACGTGAGCCACGTCATCAATTACGACGTGCCGCAGCATCCGGAGGATTACATCCACCGCATTGGACGCACAGGCCGCGCCGAGGCGAGCGGCGACGCCTTCACCATCATGACCGCCGAGGACGCCAGCCACGTCTTCGCCATCGAACGCTTTATCAGCCAGAAAATCCCGCGCGTGAAGCTGGAAAATTTCGATTACAAATACACCATGCTGTTCGAGGAAGGAAAACCGGGCCAGCCGAAGGGCGGTTTTCCCGGCAAAGCCCGCGGCGCGCGCGTCCACGGCGGCTACCACTTCGGCATGTCGAGGCGGAGACGCTAATCCATAATATGCCGCAACAGGATTCGAAAGACATCCGTTGATTCAATCCACTTTACGCCCGAAGTTTCAGGTCGTTCGGAAATGAACACCGGCCAGTCTTTTTTGTCCGCCGGGCGCCGGCCATGTGAGCCTTTCACCAGCGTCGCGTCCAACGGGACCACGTCCATCAACATTCGGAAACCGAGTTTCTTTTGCAGCAACCGCCACGCGATTTTCAGCTTTGGCAGCGAAATATTCGGATCAAGGAACAGTTCCACCGGGTCGTAGCCCGGCTTGCGGTGTATGTCCACCGTCCGCGCGAAATCCGGCGCGCGCGCGTCGTCCAGCCAGTAATAATAAGTGAACCACGCATTCTCCCTGGCAACGGCGATCAAATCACCCGCGCGCGGGTGATCAATGCCGGCCGCGGCTTTTTCCGTCCTGCCCAGAACGCTTTCTACACCGTCGGTCTGCTCCAGCAGTTCGCGCACGGATTTTTCCAGTCCCGATCCGGCATCGGGATTCAGGTAAATATGCGCAACCTGATGGTCCGCCACGGCGAAAACTTTGCTCGCGCCCGCGTCGAGAATTTCCAGGCCGAGTTCATCCTTTACCGCCAGCCAGCCGCGCTCGCGAAACAAGCGGTTGAGATGGACCGGCTTGTCCACATTCGTGATGCCGTATTCGGAAAGCAACACGACTTGCACGCCGCGTTTGCCGAAGAAATCAATCAGGTCGCCGACAATGTCGTCAATTTCATGCAGGTCACGATGAATGGCGGGTTTGATTTTGTAGGAGCCGACGTGAGGAGGCTGATTTTGGATTTGTGAACCGAGACTCGTTACCTCGTCTCCTGCAACATACGGCCCATGCCGCTGCAGATTGTAATCCAGATGCGGCAGGTAAATCAGGTTCAGCGAGGGCTGGTATTTGTTTTCAATCCATTTTGCGGCGCTGGCAATCCAGCGTGACACGGCGTCGGCCCGGCCTTGCGGCGTGTCCATGCCTGCGGCCGGACCCCAAAAGCCGAAGAACGGAAATTCGCCAAGCTCGCGTTTGATTTCCGGGCGAATCGAATATGGCCGGGAATAAACATCGAAAACCTTCCGGCCATCAGCGGGATACATCGGGCGCGGCGTGAGGGAATAATCGGCGCTGGAATACATGTTGAACCACCAAAACAAATTTACGATTGATGATTTCCGATTTTCGATTTCAGATTGTTTTCGGAGTTCATCCCAGATTTTTGGGCCTTGGACCAGGTGGTTGGACTGCTTCCAGAACTGGATTTCGGCGAGGTCGCGGTTGAACCAGCCGTTGCCGACGATGCCGTGCTGCGACGGCAGTTTGCCGGTGAGATAATTGGATTGCGCGGTGCAGGTGACCGCCGGGAATGCCGGCACAATGTGCGCGAGCGCGCCGCGCCTGCGAAATTCCGCGATGCGCGGCGTGTGTTCGCCGATGAGCGATTCCGTCAGCCCAACCACATTGATGACGGCGAGCCGGTTCATCAGGCGCGGGCGCGGATGATTTTTTGCGTCCGCGCGCCGTGGCGTTCGCGCAGTTCATGAATCGCTGCCACCAACTTGGGGAGATTTACCTCGTGGACTTCCACGCCCCGGCCGATTTCGCGGAGCAGGGTGATGGTCAAGTCGCCGCCGAGGTGTTCGCGGAATTCGTTCAGGCCGCCGAGCACCTGTAACTGGCCGTCCGAGCCCACATTCAGTAATTCATTGGCAAACAGGTCGAACCCAAGCCGTTCGAGCAACACAAGGACACGTTCGGTGGATGGGGTATCGAGCAAACCGGCCTGGCGCGAGTAAACCACGTCCAGCGCGATGCCGATGGCGACGGCTTCACCGTGCCGGATTTGGAAGTTGGAAAGCTGCTCCAGTTTGTGGGCCGACCAATGGCCAAAATCCAGCGGCCGGGCCGAACCCAGCTCGAACGGGTCGCCGCTCGTGGCGATGTGGTCAAGGTGCAACTCGGCGCAACGTTGAATCAGCCGTTTCATGGCCGCCGGTTCAAACGTCGTGAGTTTTTCCGCGTCCCGTTCGATTTCGCCAAAAAACGCGCGGTCGCGGATGCAGGCGACCTTCACGGCCTCGACGTAGCCGGCGCGCTGGTCGCGCGGCTCGAGCGTGGCGAGGAGATTGAAATCATTGATGACGGCATGCGGCGGCGCAAAGGTGCCGATGAAATTCTTTTTGCCGAAGGCGTTGATGCCATTCTTCACGCCGATGCCGGAATCGGCCTGGCTTAGGGTGGTCGTGGGAATGCGCACGTGGCGGATGCCGCGGTGCGCGGTGGCGGCGGCAAACCCGGCGGCATCCAGCAACGCGCCGCCGCCCACGGCAATCAAATACGAGTGGCGGTCAAGGTGGTGCCGGTCAATCTGCGAATGGATTTCCGCAACCTGCAGGGGGGAATTCTTGGCGCGTTCGCCGCCTTCGATGACCAGCGGCGGGCCGGCGAGTTTCACGTTGCCGTCCGGAGCGGAAAAATAATCTTCAATCTGGCGCGCGAGGTCAGGCCGGGCGTGCGCAAGCGATTCATCCAGGACCACGAGCGCTTTGCGTGATGCATGACCGGCGTCATTCCCCAGCGCGGTCTTCAGGACGAGGTTGGCCGGAGCGAAAACGTCTTCGGTAAAAAAGACGCGCAATTGCCAGCCGACTTGAATGGAGCGCTGAATCACAGACATGGCCACCAATCTGAAATCTTGGACAACGATTTTCGAGTTTTATTTGAAGTAAAACGGCGGGCGGCTGCGCTGTCCGAACGCGCCCATCAAGCGTATCACGTTCCTGGGGGCGTTATTTCCCGATCTGCTTGTCTTCCGGAATGCGCATGCAATAGAACGAACGGTATACAAAGACCAGCGCGACGACGAAGAAGAACGCGCCAATGCCTGTTTTCAAGCCCTGGTTGGTCATCGTTACCGCGATTTCCGTGGCGAGCAGGCCAAAGAGCGTGGTGAATTTAATGATGGGATTCATCGCCACCGAGCTGGTGTCCTTGAACGGATCACCGACGGTGTCGCCGACCACGGTGGCGGCGTGCAGCGGGGTGCCTTTTTGCTTCAAATCCACTTCCACGATTTTTTTGGCGTTATCCCAGGCGCCGCCGGCGTTGGCCATGAAGATGGCCTGAAACAGGCCGAAAAACGCGATGCCCACGAGATAGCCGATGAAGAAATAGGGATTGAAGAAGGGCAGGGCGAGCGCGAAGGAAAAGACCACGATGAAGATGTTGATCATGCCTTTTTGCGCGTAGATGGTGCAAATCTCGACGACTTTTTTGCTGTCGGCGATGGAGGCTTCGGCCTGGTTGAGGTTGAGATGTTCCTTGATGAACACGACCGCGCGATAGGCGCCGGTGACGACGGCCTGTGTGCTCGCGCCGGTGAACCAATAAATCACCGCGCCGCCCATCAACAGGCCGAGGATGATTTCGGGCCGCACGAGACTCAACATTTCGATCACCTTGCCGTGGGCGACGGTGTTGTTCAGCAGCAGGATGATGCCGAAGACCATCGTGGTCGCGCCGACGACGGCCGTGCCGATGAGCACCGGTTTGGCAGTGGCCTTGAAGGTGTTGCCCGCGCCGTCGCCCTTTTCGAGTTCGAGCTTGGCGTTGGCAAAATCGGGTTTGAATCCAAAATCCTTCTCGATTTCCGCCGCGATGTTCGGCGCCGCTTCAATCCGGCTCAGCTCATAAACCGACTGCGCGTTGTCGGTCACCGGGCCGAAGCTGTCCACGGCAATGATGACCGGCGCCATGGCCAGGAAACCGAAGGCGACGAGGCCGAAGGCAAAAATCGGCGCGGCAAACTGGAATTGCGCCGGCATGAGCGCGAGCAGATCGGCGTTCTGCGAAAACAGGTAGGCGATGAACATCAGCGTCAGGATGACCAGTCCCATCCAGAACGCGCAGAAATTGCCGGCGACGAAGCCGGACAGGATGTTCAACGAGGCGCCACCGTGGCCGGAGGCATTGACCACTTCGCGCACGTGACGCGAGTTGGTGCTGACAAAGATTTTGGTGAATTCCATGATCAGCGCGCCGGCGAGGATGCCGCAGGACATGATGCTGGCGAGCGTCCACCAGAGATTCGGCAGCGGCCCGCCGGTCACGTCCTGGAAATCGCCGAGCAACAGTTTGCTGGCGGCAAAAGTGACAAGGATGGAGAGGATGGACGTGAGCCAGACTAGATCCGTGAGCGGCGACTCCCAGTTGAAGTCCTTTTTGCCGGCATAACGTGCGTTATTGGTAAACCGGTTTATATAAAACGAAGCCAATGAAGCCAGCACCATCAGGCTTTGAATGGCAAAGATCCAGATGATGAGCTTGCCGCACAACGCCGGCGCCCCCACCAGGGCCAAAGCCAGGAACGCGATCAACGCCACGCTGGTCACGCCGTAGGTTTCAAAACCATCGGCGGTTGGGCCGACGGAATCGCCCGCGTTGTCGCCGGTGCAATCGGCGATGACGCCGGGATTTTTGGGGTCATCTTCCGGGAGGTTGAAGACGATTTTCATCAGGTCCGCGCCGATGTCCGCGATCTTGGTAAAGATGCCGCCGCCGATGCGCAACGCCGCCGCGCCGAGGGATTCGCCGATGGCGAAGCCGATGAAACACGGGCCGGCCAGTTCCCGCGGCAGGAACAGGAGGATGCCGATCATGCAAAACAATTCAACGCAGACGAGCAGCAGGCCGATGCTCATGCCGGATCGCAACGGGATGGAGAGCGTTTTGAGGCCGTTGCCTTTGAGCGCGGCGAAGGCGGCGCGGCTGTTGGCGGTGGTGTTGATGCGGATGCCGAACCAGGCGACGCCGTAGCTGCCGAGGATGCCGACCACCGAGCACGCCAGAATGATGAGGACATCGCCAGCGGATTTGCCCTGCAGCCCGATGAAGTAATACAGCATGCACAACGCGATCAAAATCCAGAGCGCCACCAGGAATTTTCCCTGTTGCAGCAGGTAGGTTTTGCACGTTTCCCAGATGATGTGGGAAACGTTGCCCATCGTGGGGTGCACCGGCAGCGCGCGCGTCTGTTTGTATTGCCAAAGACCGAACAGCGCGCCAATCGCACAGACCGCCAGGCCGAAGAACAGGATGGCGTGACCACTCCATGCGCCGCCATGGAACGAGACATCCTGCAACGGCGGCAAGTGGATGTCCGCATCCCCGGCCAGGGCGTTGGTCGCGCCAAACAGCGCGGCCAGCAGCAGGATGAAGCGGCAGGGTAATTGGTAACGTCCCATAAAGCCCGGCAGCGTGCCGCAGTCAACCATCACTATCCAGCATTTTTTGCCATAAATTTAGCAAAAAATGTATCATCCAACGCGTGTCGTTGGGGTGGCGATGGAATCGCGCTTGATGCCGGGCGGTGCATTTTCCATGCTCGACGCCCGTCTGGCCGGCCGATTTCCGCTTTTAAACGAACTTGGCGTGGTGTTGGAATTTTCGGTGTGGGTGCCGACGGATAGAATTGTTGTCTGAACATTCCATGATGAAAGCGTTTAAGCCGGTTGTTGGATGGTTTTCGCCATGCTGGTTCCTTCTGCTGTGGGGACTGGCTTTCTCTGCCGGTTTCAATCCCGTCCAGGCGCAGGAAAATGTTGAAAGAACCTGGGACGGTCTGGTGATTCAGTTTGGCCGGGCCCAGGTGGGAATTGCGGCGGCCACCCCGGACGCCTTGCGTTTGAGTGTGGCGTATGATGAATCCCCCCGTTTCATCCCCACTTCCTTTCTTGCCCATACCAATGCTGCCGATTCGGTTGCCTGGCAAATGGTCAGAAAACGCGGGATGGTCGGTGTCCGGACAAAAGCCGGCGAGCTGTTGATCAGTCCCCGGACCGGTGAATGGACGTTGCTCAATGCCGCCGGCAAGGTGTTGATTCCCCGGCATGAGCCGGGTGGCATGAATCAGGAATCCTCCCCTGGAAATACCAATGTCATAATCATGCTCGGTTGGGACCGACATCAACCCATCACTGTTTACGGATGCGGCAACGGAGTTGATGCGTTGCAACAATCCAATACGACCACCGGGCTCTCCAACGGCCGGGCGATCATTCCTTATTATTGGTCGGCGGCCGGTTACGCGGTTCTGGCCGTGACGGTCAATGACAACCAGCCCGCGCGCTGGCGTGGCGCGACCAACGGGGAATACCTTGCCTGGACGTTTCCCGGCCCCGAAGCGGAACTTTATCTCATGCCGGCCGCTTCGTTGAAGGAGGCCGCCGAAGCCGGTGCCCGCCTGACCGGATTTGCCCCCGTCCCGCCGCGCTGGGCGTTTGGGTATCTCCAAAGCCGGTGGGGTTGGAAGGATCGTGCATATATTGAAAACACGCTTCAGCAATTCCAGACTTTGAGAATTCCGGTGGATGCGTTCATCTACGATTTCGAATGGTACACCACCGAGCCCGATTACAAACTACCCGCGGAAGGGGTGGCCGGGTTTGAGGATTTCGGCTGGAACACCAATCTGTTCCCTGATCCAGCGGCCCAGATACCAGCGTACAAAAACCAGGGAGTGCATTTTATCGGCATCCGCAAGCCGCGAATGGGCAATCGCGATACGCTGGCCATGATCCGGGCGAACGGCTGGAATCTTCAGATTCAGAAAGGCGAGAAATACCATTCCCGCGATGTCAATTTTGGCAATCCCGAATTTCGCGAGTGGTACATCGGGCAATCCGCGGGTCTGCTCCAAGCCGGAGTGGACGGCTGGTGGAATGACGAAGGCGAGTCGACTTTTACCACATATTATTACTGGAACCTGGCGGAAGCCGAGGCCCTGGCGCGATACCAGCCCGGTCAGCGTTTGTGGACGCTCAATCGCGCCTTTTCCCCCGGGCTGCAGCGATTCGGTGCGGCGGCCTGGACGGGTGACATTCAAAGTTCCTGGAAGACGCTGGCCAGCACACCCACCAGTTTGCTGAACTGGAGTCTGGCCGGGATGCCTTATGAAACTTGTGACATTGGCGGTTTCACTGGACATCCTTCACCGGAATTGCTGGCCCGCTGGATGGAGGCGGGGGTCTTTTTCCCGATCATGCGCTCACATTCGGAAGTTCATATGACGCCCCGGTTCCCCTGGCTTTATGGCCCGGACGCCTTGGCTGCCATTCGCCAGGCCATCGAACTGCGTTACCGTCTGATCCCGTTGTATTACAGCCTGGCGCATGAAACCTTTCAAACGGGCATACCGTTGATGCGACCGTTGCTCATGGAATTTCCCGATGATCCTAAAACCGCCAATCTGTCCGATCAATGGATGGTGGGCGGGTCGCTCATGGCCGCCCCGATGCTTCAGGCGGGTGGCAAACGTTCGGTCTATCTTCCCGCCGGGTGCTGGTATGGCTTCGGTTCCAATCTGCCGTTGAAAGGAAAGCGCACCATTGAAATCACGGCCAGGTTGAATGAGATTCCGCTTTATGTCCGGGCCGGCTCCCTTCTGCCGCTGGGTCCGGTCATCCAGCATACCAGCCAGCTTCCCGGTGGCCCGCTGGAACTGCAAATTTATCCCGGCCAGGACGCGACCTTCACCTTGTTTGAAGACGACGGCGAGACCACGGGCTACCTGAAGGGACAGGTTCGCCGCACCACGTTTGACTGGCAGGACAAAGCCCGCCGGTTGACCTGGAAAAGCGAAGGGCCCTACGCCGGCAAGGATGTTTTCCAAAACCTGCGCGTGGTTTTGTTTGGTCCCCGGGAAAAGATTGAGGCTGAGAGTGCGCTGAATTCCAGCGGTGAACTGCATTTAAGCGCGGGGCCGTGATTTTACACGTGGGAACCCGGCCGGTTCGCGCTTGCCGCCGGGCGGTGCATTTTCCATGCTCAACCCCATGTCTGACCGGCCGGTTTCCACTTTGAACAAGCCCGACGCGATGTTGGAGCTGACGCTGCGCCCGTCGCTCTTTACCGAGTTCACCGGCCAGCCCAAGGTGAAGGAGCGGCTTGAAATCGCCGTGGCCGCCGCGAAGAAACGCAAGGAACCGCTCGACCACATTCTGCTGAACGGCCCGCCCGGGCTTGGCAAAACCACGCTCGCCAACATCCTGGCCCGGGCGATGGGCGCGAACCTGAAAAGCACCAGCGGCCCGACCATTGAAAAGGCGGGTGATCTCGCCGGATTGCTCACGAATCTGGAGGAAGGCGACGTGCTGTTCATTGACGAAATTCATCGCCTGCAAAAAACCATCGAGGAATATCTGTATCCGGCGATGGAGGATTTCAAGCTGGACATCATCATTGACCAGGGGCCGAACGCGCGCAGCGTGCGGTTGAACTTGCCGAAGTTCACGCTCATCGGCGCGACCACGCGCAGCGGCCTGCTCACCGCGCCCCTGCTCACGCGCTTCGCCGTGCGCGAGCGGCTGGATTATTACGTCGCCGAAGATCTGGACAAAATTATTGTCCGGTCGGCGCGCTTGTTGAAGGTGGAAATCGAGCCGGCGGGCGCGCATGAAATCGCCCGGCGCAGCCGCGGGACGCCGCGCATCGCGAACAACCTGCTCCGGCGGGTCCGTGATTATGCGGAGGTCCGGCACGACGGCCGCATCACCGCCGACGTTGCGGACAAGGCGCTGGCGATGCTGGAGATCGACCAGAGCGGCCTCGATGAGATGGACAAGCGCATTCTGGAAGCCGTCATCGTGAAATTTGGCGGTGGGCCGGTGGGCGTGAACTCGCTCGCCGTGGCCGTGGGCGAGGAGCCGGACACGATTGAAGAGGTTTATGAACCTTACCTCATCATGGAAGGTTACTTGAACCGCACGCCTCAAGGCCGCGTGGCCACAGAGTCCAGTTACAAAAAACTCGGATTGAAACCCGCCGGCAACAATCAATCGCGGCTCATCTGACTTCCACCGCTGAATCGGCTTGGTTACGGATGCTGCCCCCGATTCGTACCAATAATCACTGTTATCAAATCACGGATGGCTTAAGCGGAAGAACAAATTTCCTGTGGGCGAGGCGAGGATCAGGGAATTTGTGCCATTGGCGGTGGTCCAACTGCTGTTGACGGACCAGCCGGCAGGTATGGCCAGATTGGTGTTCTGTTGCAAGCTCCAGCCCGTCACGTTCTGCCAATACACCGTCAACGTACTGCCCGAATGGCTGAAGTACAGCGTCGGCGCACCGGGTGTCTGGACCACGGAGATCAGCGCCCAGAAACCGCCGGTGAGCGAATAATTGCCGCCGGTCATCGGCCCGGCGGCATCGTGCTGGCCGATGGTGCCATTGATTTGATAGGTGCCGCCCGTGCTGGTGCCGCCGCCGGCGGCGACCTTATGCCAGTCAATCGAGTATTGCTGCGCTAATGCCGGAATACAGAGACCCGAAGCCAGCAGGCAGGATAAAACCGGTTTTTTCATGGCGCCTCAATTCTTTATGATAATCGATTTTACCACTGGTTCCAAATTATCCAATCGCTTTTCCAACGGTTCATTTTGCCGTTTCAGACCCTGAATATCGACGTCCCTCTCATCGGGGCCTGCCCGACTATCTTCGGCCCCGTGCGGGTTCGGCCTTTTTTGTCCCCGTTGGTTTTCGTGGCCAATCTGTCCCCAAAGGGCTATCTTAAGAGCGTGGCCAAATTATTACATTATCCATGAATGCCAGATTCACGGCGCTGTTTATGTTTGCAACCCTGGCTGTGTCGGCGCAAACCAACATGGCCGGTCAGACCAATGTCCCGAGTGTGATTTCAGCTTCCGGGACACCCGCCATAGAGCTGCAAACCAATCAAGCCCCGTCCATCGCCGGGCGCCTCCAGCAAATCCGGGCCACCTGTATTCAAGATCGCCGTTACATTTGCGGCAAAATCCTGCAGGTGCTGCCGGCGGGGCTGGTGGTGGACAGCGGTTATACGAACCTTTTGCGCACGCCCATCACCCGCTCCTGGCTCGTGCCCGGCACGGTCAGCGCCAGTCGCGCGACCACCCTGGTCGAAGGCAAGGAACCGGGTTCCGTCTGCGTCGGCCTGGTGTTCCTCACGGATATTCCCAAATCCCGGCGGCTCAAGCCAAAGGTGTATGATTATGTGATCCTCGAAGGTTATCCCACCGGCCAGTATACCTACACCTCCGTCGGGAACGTGCAACGAATCGTCCGCAAATTTACCGCCGTGCTTGAAAAGGCGGTTGATTTAAAGCTGCAGACCGAAAGCTCAACGCCAGCTCCGACCGCGGAAGTTAAATGACGCCTGGATTTCGATCTTCAATTTTCCATCGGCGAAACGCCCTGGCAGCGGGATTGTTGATTTGGGTCGCACCATGGCTTTTTACGCTCGCCGCCGCCGAGCTTTCCCCCGCCGACCGACCGGACCTGCATCCCCACGCGAAGGCGTACCTGTTCATGCCGGCGCAACCCGGAGGCGGGCTCCCCCGATTGCTTTCCCAGACCGGCGCGTTCAAGGACACGGTCCGCCTCACGCCCGCTGACGGACTGATGGCTTACGACCTCATCGTTCCCTTCTGGTCGGATGGCGCAACGAAAACGCGCTGGATTTCCGTGCCGGACAATCAAAAAATAAAATTTGCGCCGACCGGCGAATGGGTTTTCCCGCCCGGCACCGTCTTTGTGAAAACCTTCGAGCTGGCAACCAATGAATTGGTCCCGGATTCGCTGCGACGCCTCGAAACGCGCCTGTTGGTGTGTGATGCCGCCGGCGGCGTTTATGGTGTCACTTACAAATGGCGCGCGGATAACAGCGATGCGGATTTGCTGGCTTCAAATTTGACTGAAGCCATTCCCATCCAGACCGCGGCCGGGATGCGAACGCAATCGTGGTATTATCCGAGCCGTCAGGACTGCCTTGCCTGTCACACCGCCAACGCGGGTTATGTGCTCGGGGTGAAAACCCGCCAGTTGAACCGGGATTTCGCCTATCCGTCCGGCGTCACCGACAACGAATTGCGGGTATGGAATCATCTTGGCTTGTTCGACACGAATCTGGACGGGACCGATATGACAACGCTTCCTCAACTGGCGCGCCTCGATGATCCCGCGCGGAGCCTGGAGGACCGGGCGCGTTCGTATCTCGACGCAAATTGCGCGCAGTGCCACCGTCCGCACGGCACGGTCGCCTATTTCGACGCGCGCTACGACACGCCGCTGGCCAAACAAAACTTGATCAACGGCCCGGTGCTGATTGACGAACGGATTGACCACCCGCGCATCATCGCGCCGAACGACATTTGGCGCTCCCTGCTGTTCATGCGGACGGACACGACCGAGCCGTTCAAGATGCCGCCGCTCGCGCGCAACACGATTGACGAACCGGGAATGAAATTGTTGCGGCAATGGATTGAGAGCCTGCCCGGCCCGCCGGTCCTGCCGCCGCCCAGCATGGCGCCCCACGGTGGCCGTTATGAACAGCCGGTGGAAGTGACTTTGAAAAGTGAACCGGACGCAACCATCCGCTACACGGTGGACGGAACGGTGCCGACCACCTCTGATTTGCTTTACGAAAAACCGATTCGCTTGACCGGCCCGACAATTTTGCGCGCCACGGCCTTCCGGCCGGGATTTACCAAAAGCATCACGACCCAGGAAATCTTCCTTGTCGGCGGGTGACCCGTTCGCGAAACCGGCAACCGCCCCTTCAGGAAACCTGCAGCGATGAATGGGCGTTCCGATACATCAGTTTTGGATCGGTGGCGGCTTCGGATTCCGCCAGGGCTTCGGCGATTAAATGGTGTTGGGGCGCCAGCGAGCAAGCCGGATCGGTGACGGCCGCATCGCCAGCCAGCAAGAATGCCTGGCAACGGCACCCGCCAAAATCCATTTCCTTGCGCGGGCAGCTCTGGCACGGCTCCGGCAGCCAACCGGTCCCACGGAATTTGCAGAACGTCTCGGATTGAAACCAGATGGTCTCCAGGGAACTTTCGCGCGCATTGTCGAATTTCAATCCCCGGATCTCGCGCGCGGTCTGACAGGGCAGCACCGTGCCATCCGCGGCCACGGTCAGGAAAACGCG
>Ga0187887_10001201_pt1 | contig 22740 bp, 19 predicted proteins | sample June2016WEW_7_10_FD_132977 | JGI IMG/M metagenome (GOLD analysis project Ga0187887, IMG submission 132977) | Peatland microbial communities from SPRUCE experiment site at the Marcell Experimental Forest, Minnesota, USA - June2016WEW_7_10 | ecosystem: Environmental > Terrestrial > Soil >... | reverse complement strand
CAAATATCATTCAGAATCAGAGAACTCTAAACCAATAGGCACAAATAAACCTACAATATTTAACAAAAAAAGTAAGATAGTAGTAACCAAACCCTTAACATATATAGAAAGTGATACAGGAAAAACTCGTCACTTTACACCCGCATCTCAAGAATGATATAATAGTATCTACACTTACAATTCTAATTACATTAAAAGCTTACCTGTTGCAGATAAAAATCTTATGTATTTATTAAAGAGTTATTTTAATGCTCAGCTTAATAAAGAATTTTTAAAAACAAAAATTAAACCTTTACAAATGAGATTTAAAAGATTATCTACAAAAAGAACTTTTGTAGGAAAAGGACATTTAAAACATACTAACAATAAAGTTACAATAACTTTTTTTATTTATAACACAGAAGGGATGTTTTTATCTAGTCTTTTCAGAGCTATGAAAATTAAATTATTATTTCCAAAAAAAGATTTAAAATACCGTATAACCTGAGAACGTAATGGTGATATTACAAAAACTTACAATAGATGGTTTACTTTAAAAGAATACTTATATCAGCGTGAACATAAAGGATGGTATTATTCATATATTGTATCTCTTATTGATGGACTTACTGATAGATTAGATAGAATAAATGCATATTTTATAAAAATTACAAATTTAGCAAGTAAAGAAGTATTAACTTTAGATGATAAATTAATAATATTTAATGAGAAATTAAACAATATCCTGCTTTTCTCTGCTTTTAAAAATCAGCATGGATGCACAAATTTAAACTATCCTTTTTACTACAATTATGAATTAAAAGCAGAAGAAGATTACATGAGTAAATATAATATGTATAGATTGCTATTAAAGATAAATAAACTAAAATTTAATGATACATTTCTTTCAAAACTTATTTATTTAGTAAATAAGATATACAAGAAGAAAGTAGAATTTAATATTGTTAATTTGAAAAAAATGCATTTAAATAGTGATATTTATACGCAAGCTGTATCTTTAAAATTAAGAAATAAGGATAATAAATTATATAGAATTTTAAAAGCATCTTTACGTAAAATTAAATTACCTATTATAAGAAAAATAAGTGAAAAACAAATTAAACATAATAAAAATGAATTTTTAGTTAATAAAATACGAAACAACATAATTAGTTTTATGTTTAGAGATGATAATGTTAAAGATCCTTTAAGTAATTTATTATTAAATTTTTACCCTTTAGCTGATAACATAGAAGTTAAAAGATCATCTGCTCTTGCTACTGCTACACACAAAGGAAAGGAAAACGAAGAAATAAAAAGTTTACGTTCAATTTCTTTAACAAGTTATGTGCGCAGATGATTAAAACATATGAAATTAAGAGGTATAAGAGTAGAAGCTAAAGGTAGATTAACCAGACGGGCTACTGCTTCGAGATCAGTATTTAAAATGAAATGAAAAGGTGGTTTAAAAAACGTAGATTCATCATTTAGAGGATTATCTACTATAATGTTAAGAGGTTATGCTAAATCCAATGTGCAGTATTCTCTTTTAAACTCTAAAAACCGTAACGGGGCCTTTGGTGTTAAAGGTTGAGTAAGTAGTAAATAAAAAAAAAGAATTAAATATGAAAAAACAAGATATTTGTATCATCTAAAATAACAAAATATAAATAAAGACAAAAAAAATTAAAGGTTATAGTAGAAGAAGAGTTAGATGACAAGGAAATTGTAGCTGACATTAAAAATGAAATAGAGTTCGAGTTATCTAAGACTCAAACACCGGAGACAGAACGAAGAATAAAATTATTACAATTACTATTAGTACCAACCTATGATGCAAAAGAAAATGTTTGGAAAGGAGGTAGTGGTAAAACTGATGAATTTACTCCTAAAGGTAAAGAATTCGGTGGTAACCCTCTAGCTGAAAAGACTGTAAGTCATAACCCTCTAGCTGAAAAGACTGTAGGTCATAAGCTAATTCAAAAAGAAAGTCCTATAGATTTTGTGGTAAGCATTCTGGAGACAGAAATGCCTTCTTACTCAGATCCGGAGAATTAAATATTTTTAAGGTTATTTAATTGCAATTGCATTAAAATCATTTTATTTAAAATGAATTTACCTTAATTTCTTTTCTTCTTTTACTTTCTTCTTTGAGTTAAACTCTCGCTTTAAATTAGCCATAATCTCAAATATCGCGTTGCTTTTTTATATTAATATTATACTGGAATAAACAAAATAAAAGAAAAATGAAGAAATAGTCTGAACCATGTCGTAAGATATGGACTTAAGGGTTATATAAATGAAAGTATAACTCTTAAATTAACACAAGGAACCAAAATTAAGACATTAATATAATATTAATGTCTTAATTTTCCTTTAAATGGTAAAGGAAAATAATGCTTCGCGCCCGAAGCAAAATAAATATTTTTAAGTTCGAATCTTAAGAGTTATTCTGTACTTACTTACTTACTAGGGCTTAATGCGTGAAGCACACAAAATTATAATTAAAAAAAAAAATATATACAATGAATTTATCCTTAATACTTTTCATAATAGGAATCTTAGGTTTCGTTTTAAATAGGAAAAATATAATATTAATGCTTATCTCAATTGAAATAATGCTGTTAGCTATTACATTTTTAATATTGATAAGTTCACTTAGCTTTGATGATATATTAGGCCAAACATATGCTATTTATATAATAGCTATAGCTGGTGCAGAATCAGCAATTGGTTTAGGTATTCTAGTTGCTTTTTACAGATTAAGAGGAAGTATCGCAATAGAATATAAATAATGTATTTAGCTATAATTACTTTACCTTTATTAGGATCAATAGTTTCCGGTTTTTTTGGTAGAAAAGTCGGTGTTAGCGGAGCACAATTAATTACATGTACAAGTGTAATTGTAACAACTTTATTAGCAATCGTAGCCTTTTTTGAAGTAGGTTTAAATAATATACCAGTATCAATAAGCCTTTTTAGATGAATAGATAGTGAATCACTTAATGTCTTATGAGGTTTCCATTTTGATAGTTTAACGGTATCTATGTTGATACCTGTTTTAATAGTTAGTTCTTTAGTTCATATATACTCTATTGGATACATGAGCCATGACCCACATAATCAAAGATTTTTTAGTTATTTAAGTTTATTCACCTTTATGATGATTATACTTGTTACAGCTAATAATTTCTTATTAATGTTTGTAGGTTGAGAAGGTAGCCTTATATGCCTTAAATGATTAAATAATAACTTTATTTGCTTTAGGAAGTATGCACCAAATAATATAAATTATTACAATGCTATTAATAGAAGTTGCTTTTTGCAAAATAAATATGCAAACTTAAATTATAGTAATTTAAACCGTAAACCTTTTAATACTATTTTAAAAAAAGAGTTTCACACTATTAATAATAGAAGTAAATTAAGATCTGATTTACGTATAGGACCACATAACATAGATGTATTATCTGTTTTAATTGGGTCTATATTAGGTGATACTCATTTAGAAAAGAGAAAAAAGGGGATTGGTACTAGAATAATATTTGAACAATGTAACCGCAATGTTGAGTATATTATGTGATATCATAAGTTTTTTTCAACCAGAGGTTATTGTAGTTTAAATAAACCCAAATTAAACACAAGAATTAAAAAAGATAATAAAGTATTTTATCAATACAGAGTTAGTAGCTTCACTTTTACTAGTTTAAATTGATTACATACAATGTTTTATGTTAATAATAAAAAAACCATACCTAGTAATTTAGGTATGTATTTAACACCGTTAGCTTTAGCTATATGATTTATGGATGATGGATCTAAGTTAGGTAAGGGTGCTAAAATAGCAACAAATTGTTTTTCATTAGATGACTTAAAATTTTTATGTCTATTATTAAAAAATAAGTATAATTTGGATATTAGTATTCATTCAGGCGGTGGTAATAAAGGTAATACTTTATATATAAAAAGTACTAGTATGGTTGCTTTTAGTTTAATTATTAAACCACATGTATTACCATCTATGTATTATAAATTAGGTGATTATTAATATTATTTAGTTATAGTTAATAGTATAATGTACTCAGGTAATAAAAACATAGAATGAGTACTATAAGGTTTTTAATTTAAAACTTATTATTAAATAAGAATAAAATTATATAACCTTAATATATTATTAGCAACATTTTTGAAAACGGTCAAAAAAATAAAATTTGTTTATAGACCGTCGGTTATGTTTTTAATCGCTATCGACTAGTTCAAAAATGGGTGCCTGCTTATTTATACAAAAAATAAATACTATGGTACTTAATGTATAGTCAGAATCTTCAAAAAAAAATTATTTTTTTTGCCAGGGCTTTATATAAACCCTTTTTGGTTTTAAAGTACAGGGGAATAAATAGAAATTTCGCATTAACCATGTGTTATTTATTCTTAAGGTTTGGTAGGGATTTGTTCATATCTTCTAGTAAGTTTCTGATTTACTAGAATAGCCGCAAATCAAAGTTCTATGTCAGCTTTCTTAACAAACAGAGTGGGTGATTGTTTTTTAACTATTGGTATGTTTGCTATCCTATGATCATTTGGTAACATCGATTATAGTACAGTTTTCTCATTAGCACCTTTTGTTAATGAAAATATAGTTACAATTATAGGTATATGTCTATTAATAGGTGCTATGGCTAAAAGTTCTCAAGTTGGATTACATGTTTGATTACCAATGGCTATGGAGGGTCCTACACCTGTTAGTGCTTTAATACACGCGGCTACTATGGTAACTGCCGGTGTATATTTATTAATGCGTACAAGTCCTTTAATAGAATATAGTTCAACTGTATTAATATTATGTTTATGATTAGGTGCTATAACTACTGTTTTCAGTAGTCTTATTGGATTATTCCAACAAGATATTAAAAAAGTTATTGCTTATTCTACTATGAGCCAATTAGGTATGATGGTTATAGCTGTAGGTTTATCATCATATAATATTGCTTTATTTCATCTAGTTAATCATGCTTTTTATAAAGGGCTATTGTTCTTAGGTGCAGGTGCTGTAATTCATGCAGTAGCCGATAATCAAGATTTTAGAAAATATGGTGGATTAAGACCATTTTTACCTTTAACTTATTCTGTAATGTTAATAGCTAGTCTTAGTTTAGTAGCTTTCCCTTTTATGACAGGATTCTATAGTAAAGATTTTATTTTAGAATCTGCTTATGGGCAATTTTACTTTAGTGGTACAGTTGTTTATTTTATAGCTACTATTGGTGCTATGTTTACTACTTTATATTCGGTTAAAGTATTATATTTAACTTTCTTAACTAACCCTAATGGGCCAGTTGTTAATTATAAACATGCTCATGAAGGTGATATATTTATGAGTTTACCTTTAATTATATTAGCTGTTTTCTCTATATTCTTTGGTTATATTACTAAAGATATTTTTATAGGATTAGGTTCAGGTTTCTTTGCGGATAATAGTTTATTTATTCATCCTACACATGAAATAATGTTAGACACTGAATTTGCTGTACCTACTCTATTTAAATTATTACCTTTAGTATTTACTATATCTCTTAGTGTCTTAGCTATAGTTCTTTCAGAATTCTTAGGTAAAATTCTTATCAACTTTAAATTTTCTAGATTGGGTTATAATATATTTGGATTCTTTAATCAACGTTTTTTAGTTGAATTATTTTATAATAAATATATAACTGGGCTAGTCTTAAATTTAGGTGGTCAAACTACTAAAGTTATAGATAAAGGTAGTGTAGAATTATTAGGACCTTTTGGATTAGAAAAAGGTTTAATTAATTTAAGTAGAAACATAGCTAACTTAGATACTGGAGTAATTACAAGCTATGCTTTATATATTTTAATAGGTCTTATTTTTTATATATTAATACCTTATTTATCATTGGTTGACAATAGTTTACTTTTATTAATATTGCTATCACTTTTTAGCATTCTAAAAAAATAACTCATGAAAATTTTGTATCTTCAGAATTAATAGAGTATAATAAATTTATAAATATGGGTAAATAGTAATATATTTAAATATAAATTATTTGCACTTATTTATATGTTTTGTTTAATATGTGCTATGTACATTAGCAAAAAAATTTATAAGTTTTTATAATAAAAACTTATAGTAATGATTAATAGTAATGATTAATGCTTAGGCAATTTATACCTAAAGTTTTGTAAAAATAACTATTAGCCTTTATTTGTTACCATAATAAGTATGTCACGTAAATTAGCTTCAGAAGCTTGAGCCGCATATGAGGCTAATATAGGTAAGCTTAAAGCGTCTATAAAAGGTACTTTCCCAATATTAGTACCTTCTGTACCCTCAAAATAATCAATACAAAAATCTGCTTCTATAAGCGCAGTTAAAAAAGGTAAAAATAACTCTGCACCAATTCTGCTTAAGGGAAAACTATATTCATTGAATAAATCACTTGTTATTTTTAAAACGATATACTGAATAGGTGAAAATGAAGCTAAATCTTTATAAAATATTTTTTGTATAGTTATTTATGAAATTTTGGTTCTTTATTAGCTGTTTGTTTAATTATACAAATAATTACAGATGTAGTTTTAGCTATCTATATATGTTTTGTTTTGTTTTTTTTTTAGTTATAAGTGCAGTATTTTTACCTAAAAATACAATTCCTTTTATTCATAATTTTAACATCTCAAAGTCTATAAAAAGAATAACTTTAATACAAGTAATTAATTTATTGTTATTTAGTTTAGGAATGTCTTATATATATGTTATATGATTGTCTATAGTAATGCTTAATATAATAAAAAAATAATATATTTACCCATAAATATAAATAACTTTTATTTATTATTATCTTCTTTGGTTATTGTGTTAGCTATTGGTTCATTGGTAGGCTTTGGTTTAGATAGTTTATTATCATATTATGATTTAGATTATCAGTTAAATGCTGGTGATCCTAACTCTAACCCAAATAAATCTTCAATAGATAATTTCAAATATGGAGGTGGTAAACCACCCAAAAATGATAGTAATCTTTCTGTGTATCATCCACAAAAAGATGAAACAGAATCTGGTGGTTTGCCTCAATCTACAAGTATGAACAGTATAAAATCCGATGTTAGTTATAGTGAACAGGATTCACATGAGGCTGCTAAAGCGGACAAACAAAATTTTAGCAATGTAGTTAACAATAATCATAGTGAAGCTACAAAATTATATAATAATGTTTAGACGAATTAGTTAAAACTAAATAGGAATTAGCTAAATATAAAAAATCTGAAAAGATATCTATTGGATTAAAAATAGTAGAAGATAAACCAATTTAATTCATTTATTTTTTTTAGTGTAGTTTTGAAGTTATATAAAGAATTAGGGGGTATAAACTTAGCTATGTATTACAATTCTAGTATAAAGGTTTAATTTAATAGAACTTGCAATAGCTGATTATAATCAGCTATTGTATTAGTCCCCTTTGGACTATCCGCGAATTTAATATATATTAATGCAGTAAAAAAGTTCGATAATATATGGGAATCTTGTTAGTTTAATGGTAAAATTAATACATATTATATATTATTTATCTAGGTTCGATTCCTAGGCAAGATAGGGTAATTAATTTTTTGTCTTTTTTTTTATAAAAATAAAAAAAATATAAAAATTAATATACTTTAATATAACTGCTATAGTATTTATTATACCTTTATAACTTATAGAAAAAAAATGTAAGTATTTAAATTAAAAAATGAGAATTTTTAAAAGTCATCCCTTATTAAAATTGGTTAATTCCTATATAATAGATTCACCGCAACCAAGTAACTTAAGTTATTTATGAAATTTTGGTTCTTTATTAGCTGTTTGTTTAATTATACAAATAATAACAGGTGTAACATTAGCTATGCATTATAATCCGAGTGTATCAGAAGCGTTTAATTCTATAGAACACATCATGCGTGATGTTAACAATGGATGATTAATACGTTACTTACACAGTAACACAGCTTCAGCCTTCTTTTTTTTAGTATATCTACACATAGGTAGAGGTTTATACTATGGATCATATAGAGCACCTAGAACATTAGTATGAACTATAGGTACAGTTATATTTATATTAATGATGGCTACAGCTTTCTTGGGATACGTCTTGCCCTATGGGCAAATGAGTTTATGAGGTTTATATTTAAAGCCTCAAATGTTTAATTTTTGTCTATTTTTATACTTTTTATTAATAAGCCCTATTTCTGAAATTACTGCTAGTATTAAAGTAATTAGATTGAAAGGTATTTATAGAATAGGTCCGCACAATAAAGATGTTTTATCTATTATATTCGGATCTCTTTTAGGAGATTCTCACGGAGAAAAAAGATTAAAAGGCCTAGGGACAAGATTTTCTTTTTCTCAAGAAGATTCTCATGTTGAGTATCTGTTATATTTACACAAACATATATCTGAATGAGGTTATTGTAATACTAAAATCCCAGTTATTACAACTAGATTAGGTAAGAAAGGTAAATTACGTAAAATCGTAAGATTTTCAACTTGAACTTATACCAGTTTTAATTGAATACATGATATTTGATATAAAGATGGAATAAAACGTATACCAGACTGTATAGGTGAATACTTAACACCTTTAGCCTTAGCCATTTTAATTATGGATGATGGTTCTAAAGTAGGTCTTAAATTTTGTACCAATTCTTTTACTTACAATGACTGTCTAAAGCTTATATTAGTTTTAAATGATAATTTTAATATTAAAGCTTCTATACAGTCTACAGGAAGTAAAGATCAATATATTATTTATGTTTGAAAACAATCTATGAATAACCTTAGAGATATAGTGTTACCATATATAATACCTGAAATGAAATATAAAATAATATAAAATAATAAAAAACAAAGATTAACATAGTTATATGATGGTTTCTAAAAAATAATTTTTATTAATAATTTAGACTATTAGCCATATAGCAATACTGATGAAAACGGTCAAAGATGTTTGTTTTGCATTAAGACCGTCGGTAGAATAAACTATCGCTACAGACTGGTCCATCAGTAGGTAGTTGAAATGCTGCTTAATGTACAGTCGGAATCTTTTTCCTATTGTTATTTCTTTTATTATTAATGAAATAAAAAATATATAGGAACACAAGGCTTTATATTGTATTAAATTACAATCATCAATTACTTTTTTTCTTGCGAAACAGCTTTTTATTTTTTACGAAATAAAACAAGAGATGTGATAAAGAAATATGTGTCATAGTATTCATAATATTATGACATTTATGATGAGTATATTGCACAGGGTTTGCTTGTTTTAAACATATAAAGCTAAAATATTAGATAATTTTTATCTAAGATAGCTAGAATAAGCAAATTAAAGATTTGGCTACTGTTATAACTAATCTAATGAGTGCTATACCATGAGTAGGACAAGATATAGTTGAATTTTTATGAGGTGGCTTAAGTCAATTATTAATTGAAGAGCCTAACAATAGTGATGTTGTTCAGCAAATTTTGCTTAATGCTGGAATATCCCCAATATCAGTATTAGGATACGTCTGTATTGTAAATATGGACGTGAAAAAGCCTAAATCAAGGGGGCAATCAGCCGGGGTTAGAGAGTTGTCAACTTTCGAAGCTCCTCAGAGACTAAACGCAGAAAATCTTAATTCCGCATATCTAGTAGGTTTATTTGAAGGTGATGGGTTTTTCAGTGTATCAAAAAAAGGTAGATATTTTCAATGTGAATTGGGTATAGAATTGAGTATAAAAGACGTTAAACTTATATATAAAATTAAAGATATACTAGGTGTAGGAATTATAGGTTTTAGAATAAGAAATGGTAATAGTATGGTATATTTAAGAGTTAGAAAAAAGGATCATTTAATAAATAAAATATTCCCCATTTTTGACAGATATCCTCTTTTTTCCAATAAACAATATGATTATTTAAGATTAAGGAGTGTTATTTTATCAAACGTTATATTTTATGATGATATACCTATTTATACTCGGCCTAGTTTACCTTTTAATTCCATAGAGTCTATAATTAATACACCTTATTTTTCAGCTTGATTGATTGGATTTATTGAAGCTGAAGGTTGCTTTAGTGTATATAAGTTAGCTAAAGATAGTGATTATTTTGTAGCTAGTTTCGATATAAGTCAAACTAATGGTGAAATACTTATTTTAGCTATCCGTAAATACTTATCTTTAACGCCTAAAGTTTATAAAGACAAAACTAATAATTTTAAATTAAAAGTTTCAAGTGTAAGGTCTATAGAAAATGTAATTAAATTTATAAATAAGGCACCTGTAAAACTATTAGGACATAAAAAGATCCAATATATACTTTGAATTAAAAAGCTTAGAGCTATACCTAGATACGTTGATAAAATTAACATAGCTCTTCTTCGTAAAAAATACTAGAGTAAGATTATGATATAGTCCGAACAATAAAGAAATTTATTGAGTGTAACGAGAGTTTTCAGATAAAAAGCCTTTGCAGTGCTTACTTTGTATAAGCTTTTACGAAGTATGCACAAGGCATATTAGCTGATTATGGGGTTACCAACACAATTGTTCCGTTAATAACGCGACTTTAAATAGATTTTTTTCTTTACACTTTGTATTACCCTTTGTATTAGCTGCATTAGCTTTAATGCACTTAATTGCATTACATGATAGTGCAGGATCTGGTAACCCTTTAGGTGTTTCAGGTAACTATGATAGATTACCATTTGCTCCTTATTTCCTATTTAAAGATTTAATTACTATATTCATATTTATGATTATATTAAGTGTATTTGTATTCTTTATGCCGAATGTACTAGGTGATAGTGAAAACTATGTTATGGCTAACCCTATGCAAACTCCTCCTGCTATAGTCCCTGAGTGATATCTTTTACCTTTTTATGCTATATTAAGATCTATACCTAATAAATTATTAGGTGTTATAGCAATGTTTAGTGCTATATTAATTTTATTAGCTATGCCCTTTACAGATTTAAGTAGAAGTAGAGGTATACAATTTAGACCTTTAAGTAAAATAGCATTTTATGTATTTATAGGTAATTTCTTAATATTAATGCAATTAGGTGCAAAACACGTAGAGTCACCCTTTATAGAATTAGGACAAATAAGTACAGTTATTTATTTTGCTCATTTCTTAATAATAGTGCCTCTTGTTAGTTTAATAGAAAATAGTTTAATTGATCTTAATATAAAATCAAAAAACTAACAGTAAATGTATACACTACTGTTTATATATTGCTTTTATATCGAAGAATAAAATAAGGAAGGTTTGCTTATAAGAAGGGCACGATAAATTGTTTATAAATCCGTACCCTCTAGGGTATATAATTTGTATAATAGGTTATTTATATAACAGTAGAATTATCATATATTACAAAACAAGGTACAGCCAAAACAAATAAAGTTATTAATTTCTTTATTGTTGTAGCTTATGTTGTTTTTACTTTAAAATGAATAGTAATATAATATCTGAAAAGTATTATAATTATTAAATATAATAAAAGCTAATAAAAGAGGGTATAATTATAACAGGATAGAATGATAAAAGGGTAGGATAATAACATAAAGGTAGGTTGATAACTTGTAGTTATCGTACCCAGTGTAGAAGTATTATATTTTAATGTGTTCACCATACCCTCTGGTATTTTAACTTTATATGCTTTATACTGCAGGACATTCTAATACTTATATGTTATTATAAAAGCTAGAAAACAAGGGTTGAGGATAATGAAATACTTTATATAAGTTTAGAAGGTATTAGTGATGTAATAGGAAACATCCCTTCTTATCGTATAATATAACTTAAAGGAACATTGGGTATGGCTAAAACAAATAAAAGATGCTTGCATGAAAGAAGGAATGGCTTACTATTTTTAAAGACAACAAAAAACTTAATATAGAATGATGAGGCGTAAACATACAAGCAAGGTCATCATTATCGTTTGTTACTTTGTCCTCATTTTTATCCTCATGATGATTGTTGTTTTCAACCTTTAAGGATTAAATATAATCATTAGATTTTATAATTGTATTAAAAACACCCACTTAATAGTTATATTAGTAAAAGCGTATTAGTTATAGTTTATTAATAATAGTATATTAGTAATAGTATGTAAGTAATACTAAATTACGCTACGATATGATATATCTATGTTTACATTTTTTATTTATAACAATTGTTATAAGTTTTACTACACTTAAATAAATTCAACCTGCGCTAGTAATAATATAATAATACTAAATAAGCCCAGCGTCATGGAGAAGCTATTTGCCTGCTTCCCATATAAGAACTAATATATCATTTAATGGATATGTATCAGATGAGCAATCTGAAGAGGCTAATAGGTCTAGTATTTCTGTTTTAAGATCATCGATATCTTTATGAACAGAAAGGTGATTTTTATCTTCAAATGCGAAGGATATAGGTACACTATATCTAATATTTGCTTTATTTTCTGGATTACTAGGTACTGCTTTTTCTGTCTTAATTAGATTAGAATTAAGTGGACCTGGTGTTCAGTATATTGCAGATAATCAACTATATAATAGTATCATTACAGCTCATGCTATATTAATGATATTCTTTATGGTTATGCCTGCCTTAATAGGAGGTTTTGGTAACTTTTTATTACCATTGTTAGTAGGAGGTCCAGATATGGCAAACAAGACAAAGGGCCTCCTTGGTAAGAAACAACATAATATAAAACGTCTCAACTTAAGTATAAACTCTTTTTTTAATTCATATTTAGCTGGCTTATTTGAAGGTGATGTTCATATTTGAATACAAAAGAGTGGTAGTATGTCTATAAAAAGACATAAGCCTAGATTTTGTATAACATTTCATATTAAAGATGCACCATTAGCTACTAAACTTCTTAATATAATAGAATACGGTCATATTGCATATAAACCCAAAAATAATGCTTGTGTACTAACAGTTTCAGCAGTAAAAGGATTAGTTAAAATAATTAATTTAATTAACGGTGAACTTAGAACACCTAAAATAAATTAAGTTTATCTTTTAATAGATTGATTAAATAAAAATCATAGTTTAAATATAAGTAAATTACCTATTAAATTAGGATCTTTAAATAAAGATAGGTGATTAACAGGGTTTATAGATGCAGATGGTAGTTTTTCTATACAACATACTAAAATAGAAAATGAGCATTAAAAAATAAAATATCTTGTAGACTAAGAGTTGAACAAAGAATGTTAGATCCTATAACCAATATTAGTTATTATTCTATACTTTTAGATATATCTAATTTTTTAGGATGTAGTCTTCTAACTAGAAAACAATTAGCTAGAGGTAGAGAATACTATACTATTACAGCTTCCAGTAAGAAGTCTTTATCTATTATTATTTCCTATTTAAATGCTTTTCCTTTATTATCTTCTAAAATTTTAGATTACAAAGATTGAAGCATAGCAGCATAATTAATTATAAAAGATTTGCACTTAAGTGTTGAAAGCAGGGCTAGTATAGATTTGTTAAAAAATAATATGAATAGAAATTGATCATATTTTAATTGAGACGAACTAAATAAATTATAAAACGTTTCTTGCCTAAATTATAGAATGCCGTTGAGAAGTGTAAATTTCTCAATTATAACTACGCTGTATGCATGGAATTCCTCGACTTAAGGGCTAGTCACCCTTCGTAACAGATATATAGACACCTGGTTGAACTTTAAACTGTAATCTCTTTAAAAGTTATAAAGTTGTATTTTTCAACTGAACCAGTCGTAAAACTTATATATACATGGGGAGAATATGCAGGAAACTAACGTAATATGTAATATATTTACTATTGCTAAGGATCCTCAGAGACTACACGCGAAGCTCCATTATAGTATTTGAGGTTATAATGGATGAAGACATAGTCCGTTAGGGTGGGAAACCACTCTTTTGTATTTAACGTTATAATGGATGAATACATAGTCCATTAATAGAGAAATCATATTATAGACTCGATTTTCTAAACATATTAATAACACAGTCTTGGATTTATTATTATATATTAAAATTTATCCTTTAAAATCCTTTTTTATATTACTAATAATTATTCATGGTGCAAGACACCTTGATGATTTAAGCTATAATTTCTGTATTTTTTATTTCTCATTGAATAATCTTTCATGTCACTTAAATCCGCAGCAAGCGGTTTTATATAATAATGAATATTTAGCAGAACACTTAGAAGTTGCTAAAAATATAGAATTAGCTAGACGCGCATCTTTAGGTATAACAAGTCTTTCTGTTACACTCGGCGATGTAGGTATTAGATTCTCAAATATCAGAGGTTCACATAGAAATATGTGCTTAGCTTTAAAAAGTGTTATAGAAGAAGCTAACAATTTATGTGCTTCCCGGTTTAGTGCTACACTAATTAACGATAGATTAATTATGGGTTTAAGAGGATCTATTGCGGTTTAGAATGTTTTTATATTAAATGATTAGGATATAAATATTAATTGTATAATACAATATAAGAAAACTATGCGATTCCCAAGACTAAATAATATTAGTTTTTGGTTATTACCACCTAGTTTATTATTATTTTTATTTGCTAGTGGTATAGAAAACGGTGCAGGTACTGGTTGAACATTATACCCACCTTTAAGCGGAGTACAAAGTCACAGTGGACCTAGTGTCGATTTAGCTATATTTGGACTACATTTATCTGGTATAAGTAGTTTATTAGGTGCTATAAACTTCATTACTACTATACTAAATATGAGAAGTCCTGGTATAAGACTACACAAGTTAGCTTTATTTGGATGAGCTGTAGTAGTTACAGCTGTATTATTGTTATTATCATTACCTGTGTTAGCCGGTAAAATTCTGCCGGCTTTAAAAACGGCTATTTGCTGGAAACCGCTATTATATAATTTAGCGCAATCAGCAGGAAATTTAGGAGGCTTGAGCCTTCTAGAGATCTTCAGAGACTATACGCCTGAATATTTTTGTTGTGGATTTATTTTGGTGCTTTCCTTTTGAAAATCAGGATGCAAGACTCCTTTATGTAAAAGTGTAAGATCGCTTTATCCTGGATTGTTTCTTGGAGTGGCTTCTTACATAGTACAAAAGCACCGAACAAAGTATACTGTTTCTGCGGAAACGACTGATTTGTTAGTAGAGTATAAACACTTTAATAAACTACCTTTTTCATCTTATTTAACTGGATTAATTGAAGGTGACGGTACCATTGTAGTACCTAAGATGAAAAGGTCGATAAAAGGTGTATTAAATTATGCATCAGTACAAATTGTTTTTCATTTAAAAGATTTACCTTTAGCGTTAGTCATTCAAAAAGTGCTAGGTGAAGGTTCTATTGCAAGAAAAAAAGGTCTTAATGCTTATGTATTAACTATTAATAGTTATAAAGGATTAATTTTAATTGTTTCTATTTTAAATGGTAATATGCGAACACCTAAAATTGGAAGTTTATATAAACTAATTGATTGGTTAAACAGCTCAAAAAATACTAATTTTATAAAAAAACCTTTAAATGATGGTTCTTTAATTTCTAATGCATGATTATCTGGATTTATTGAAGCAGATGGTTCATTTCAAGTTAGAACCACTTTATCGGGTAAATATCCTAAATCTGAATGTAAATTAGAATTAACTCAAAGACAAATAGACCATAATGGCAATAACAACCTGAAATTTTTAGAATATATTGCTGATTTATTATTAACAACTGTTAAATCTATTAGACAAAATAAACCAAAACCCGAGTATAGAATTAGAACTACTAGCTTACAAGCTAATCTTATTTTGTGTAAATACCTAGAAAATTATCCATTATTTGGAACTAAATATCTAGATAGTAAAGACTGAATAAAAGTTGTTAATTTATTTGAAAAAGGTGAACATAAAGGTAAATCGGGTATAGAAAAAATAATCCAAATAAAATCTTTAATGAATGATAAAAGAACAATTTTTGTTTGAGATCATTTACAAGATTTTTATGATTTAAAATCTAAAATATAGTCCAAACATCGTTGTGAAACGATGAGTGCCTACTTTAACTATAATAATATATTATGTGTTTCAAGATTATAAAGTCATAGGACATTGTCCTGTAGGCCAATATTACAACAATTGGGAATAACTATGGTATTAACTGATAGAAATTTTAATACATCATTCTTTGAAGCAGCAGGTGGTGGTGACCCTATATTATATCAACATCTTTTCTGGTTCTTTGGACATCCGGAAGTCTACATACTTATTATACCTGGATTCGGTATAATAAGTACTACAATATCTGCTAGCTCTAACAAGAGCGTATTCGGATATCTAGGTATGGTTTACGCCATGATGTCTATTGGTGTTTTAGGTTTTGTTGTTTGAAGTCAATGGCTGGCTTTCCTCATAGGTGACTGTGAGGTAATAAATTCCACTGTAAGCTGGAACGGTTACCTTTTTTTGTTTTTATTTACTGTTATCAGTATTTGCTTTATATGCAATACAAATTTAGGAAATTTATTAGATACTTTTTGTAGTTTAAATGCTAATAAAAATGCTGAATCAGCAGGAAACTTGTACTTTCTAAAAGAGAGTGAAATAGGATCCTCAGAGACTATACGTGGAAATACTTATGATTTATTTAAGCGAAATTTTTCTTGTTTTTTTAAACAAGATTTTAGTAAAGATAATATTTGATTATCTTTATTTATAGGATTTTTAGAAGGTGATGGTGCTATACTAGAATATAAAGGTAGATCTTATTTTGTTATTACACAAAAAGATGATATGGTTTTGCATGAGATATGTGAAACTTTAAGAACAGGTAAAGTTAAGCATTTTTATGATAAAAATGGTAATAGAAAATATTCTAGATACATAGTTTCTGAAAATAAAGGAATATTTTTATTATACTCATTATTAAAAGGTAATCTTGTATTAGAAGCAAGGGTAAAACAATTAAATAAATGAAATATTGCATTAAATAATGCAAGTAAATTAGATTTTTCATTGTTTTACAGTCATAAAGTACCTGAATATATTAATAGTATTTGTCTTGCAAGGCTTTCACTTAATGATGCATGGTTATCCGGTTTTACAGATGCTGAAGGTTGTTTTTCTATAAAAATAAATAATGTTAAAAAAAGATATTATATACAACTTTTGTTTATTTTAGATCAAAAAAACGAAGAAATTGTTCTAAATAAAATAGCTTCATTATTTACTACAACAGCTAAAGCAAACCTTAAAACAATAAATAAAAGTATAAAAACAAAAAATATTATTAATTATACTAATACTATGTTTAGATTAAGTATTTCTTGTAATGATAAAAAAAAAGATACTATTTCTAATATAAGTAATTATTTTAATAAGTATCCTTTGAAAACTAGTAAAAATAAATCTTTTCAAATATGAACTGAAATTATTGACGTTGTTGTAAACAAGCAACCTATATCAGCAGAAGATTTAAAAATTGTTAGAAAATTAAGACATAATATGAACTTTTTTACCATAGAAAACAAATCTATAGGTCATGCTAGTAAATCATAAGTATAAGATATAGTCCAATTTTCACTGTAAAAATAAAATAGTAGTGAAAACCCGCACCACATGTATACAGTCGGTCTAGATGTCGATACGAGAGCTTATTTCACAGCTGCTACACTAATTATTGCCGTACCTACAGGTATTAAAATATTCAGTTGATTAGCAACATGTTACGGTGGATCTTTACATTTAACACCTTCAATGTTATTTGCTTTAGGTTTCGTATTTATGTTCACAATTGGAGGGTTAATAAACCACTTAGCTCTCCCTTTAAAGATCACCATATGCTGGAAACTTCTAACAATTATACTACTAGTAATTTATTTATTAAATACAGTAACAATGTATAATTTTGGACAATCAGCAGGTAACCAACCGACATTTTTTTATGAAAGTAATGTCTTAGTAGGAACCTCAGAGACTAAACGTGGTCCTCGCATTCTATTGCGGGAAGATATAGTCCGTGTAATAAATAGTTCATTAATACCATGCTGATTTTTAAAAGCAACAAATAATTTTAAATTTATTTATACTAAATCTCGGTTTTACTCAAATTCAACTAACCTTTCTGAATGCAAAGTAAAAGACGATAAAATTATAAATTTAAACCCTGTAAAAACTTATAACTTAAAAAAAGATAGGGTTCAAATATTAAAAAACGAAAAGGATAAATCGGGGGTTTATTGTTTTATAAACCAAATAAATGGTCATACTTATATAGGAAGTTCTATAAATTTAGCTTCTAGAATGAAAAACTATCTTAATAATACTTTCTTAAAAAGTAAACAAAACATTAATATGCCAATTACAAGAGCTTTACTTAAATATGATCAATCGAATTTTACTCTTTTAATTATAGAATATGTTGAAGTTGAATCTTTAACTATTAGAGAAACTTTTTATATAACACATGTAATGCCTTATTATAATGTGTTAAAACAAGGTTATTCTTCTTTAGGTTATAAACATACAAAGGAAACTAAGGAATTATTATCTGAATTAGCTAAAAACAGAAAGCATTCTGATAAAACTAAAGCTCTAATAGCTAGAGCTCTAACGGGTGAAAATAACCCTTTTTATATGAAAAGTCATTCTATGGAAAGTAAGATAAGAATAATGGAAAGTAAGTCTACTTACCCTATTTATCTATATAATTCATATAAAGAGTTATTAGTTATTTTCCCTTCAGTTTCAGGTTTAGCTAAATTAATTAAATCTAATCAGCCTACATTAGTTGAAACTATAAAAAAAAATACAATTTTTAGAGGTGAATGATATTTAAACAATATACCTTATAATATAAGTGATACGCCTAAAATAGATAACTGGTCCTCAAAAGAATGTGAACAATTATTATCAGATATTAATAAGAATAGTTATATTAAAAAAGCAGTATTTGTATATGATATAAATCGAAACTTCCTTTATAAATATGATGGTGTAATGGATGCTCAAAGAGCACTGAAAATAAATCATTGTATTATAAAAAAATATGCCCAAATGGGGGGTATTTATAAGGATTATATTTTTAGCTATGAAAGGTTAATGGATTAATGAATCTTTATTCGTAAGTGGTGTTGTTTTAGCTAATGCTTCACTGGACATTGCGTTCCATGATACTTACTACGTAGTTGCTCAATTGGGCCAGAATAATTTATCTTCTTATTTATTGGCTTTGCCCTTTAATAAAAATTATTTTGCAACTGACTATATGCTGGAAACTGTATCATTTGTGTATTGTTTACTATTTATTAATACGTTTTATCTTTATAAACTAGATGTTAGTAGGAATAGTCTTCTTTTAAATAGTGAAAATAATAATACTACAATAAGTACCCAACTTATGGATACACAATCAGCAGAAAACTGTAAAGGATTCTCAGAGACTGCACGTCAGTTACCTGGTACTGAAGATTATAAATTTTGAAATTGATTTGCGGGTATAATAGATGGTGACGGGAATTTTGATATTAGAATAAATCCTTCTGTGCGAAGCAATAAAAAAAAAGTTCTTAAACAAATTAGAATAAAGTTACATAATAGAGATATTAGAATTTTAAGTCGTATACAAGATTATCTACACATAGGTAAAATTAGAGCGGATAAAAATAAGCCTTATTCTATCTATATAGTTTCCACTAGAGAAAACATGATCTATTTGGTCAAACATTTAAACGGTTTAATTAGATTAAAAGTACCTGCTTTTAAAGAGGCTTGTCTTTTATATAATATAGATTATAAGGAAGCCAACTATAACATAGAACTATATGATCCTTATTTTTCAGGACTAGTTGATACTGATGGTAGCATAGTATTTAATTATGCTGGAAATAGAATAGAATGTAATTTAGAATTTCAATATAACCAATATACTTCTAGGTTAAATTTCGATAACACCATGCTAAATTGTAAACCATATATTGTAACACGAAAAAAATATTCAGCTCTAGCTGGTCCTAAAGATTTCACATCTATCGCTTTCAAATTTCAAAACGTTAACAGTATGCTATTTATATATGATTATTTTATGCATAATAGATTATATTCTAATATGAAATTCTATAGAGTTACTCAAATAAAAGGCTTTATAGATATTAGGAAATATAAAAGCTCTCCTCTCTTTAGTATAGAGCATAAAATATATTCAAACTTTGTGTTAAATTGAATTAAATATGAAAATCCCTTATGATATAAAGTACCTTTTGTTACTAAATATCTTTTATATAAATAGTATACCTATTACAGGTAAAGATACAGTCCACCATATTAATACATATGTATTAATATTTGCATTTCCACTACGTATTAAGTATGGGTGCAGTATTCGCACTATTTAGTGCATGATACTTCTGAATACCTAAAATATTAGGATTAGATTATAACAGAATGTTAGGTAAAGTACATTTCTGGATTTTATTTATAGGAGTTAATGTTACATTTTTCCCTCAACATTTCCTTGGTTGCATTCCGAAAATGTAGGCCCTTTATAATGGTAACATTATATTTTGCATATCACTATTTGCTAGAACATCCTAATAATATAAAATATACTAATTTCTTCAGATATCCATATATATTAGGACAATTAGCAGGAAACCAAAGTAATAAGCACATTGTGTGCTATTATAAGTAGGATCTTCAGAGACTATACGTGATATATCCATTTTTTGGATAAAGACATAGTCCGACTCCTATAGTAATATAGGTATGTATTTTTTTTTATTGTTATTTTATTTATTTTTAGGTCTTTTATATACTATTATTATTTTTTTTTTACTAATAACTTAGTATATTCTATAGTAGTTAAATTGCAAAACTATTGTTAAATAAAAACCTAAGTGCTACAAGGAATGCCTAGAAGAATTAGTGATTATCCTGATGCATTTGCAGGATGAAACTTAATAAGTAGTTTTGGAAGTATTATAAGTGTGGTAGCTACATGATTATTTTTATACATAGTCTACGTACAATTGGTTGAGGGTAAAGCAACAAGCAGATATCCTTGACTTACTCCACAATTTTATAGTGACAGTCTACAAACACTTTTAAATAGAAGCTATAATAGTCTTGAGTGGGCATTAAACTCGCCTCCAAAACCTCATGCTTTTGTATCACTACCTTTACAAAGTTTCTTCGTTTCTCTTGTATTACGAGCTACGGGTTCTGAATTATCTAGAAGGTCTACCGAGCTACAACAAACGATGGCTAGGTTAGATTCGAGAAATTCACATCTATTTACTAGAGAGGAGGAAATTAAGGCTAGGGGAGACTACCAATCAGAGGGTAGAAAGCGCCAAGCAATATTGGATAATGAATGCGCTATAGAGCGTTACTGCAATATACGCGCAACTCTCCAGGATCGTATATGAGCAGCTAACTATAGACGTGAACAATTATACAAGTCTGGTTTGATTGATGACAGGCGTCCAGCCGATTCTTTTGACGAGAATATTGATCAAACTGAAACATCTAGCCCAGATGAAGACTAGATTTATATATTTTTATTATGAATACATAAAACCTTTTATAAAGACATTACCTTTATATATTTTTCTTTTTTTTATCCTTATTCTTTCAGAGTATTATTTCTCTTATCCAGTCGCACTTACTCAATTCAATCTCGTTGTTCAAGCAGTTTTATTTCTTTCTAGAAGATTTTTTTTCTTTGTCGCAAAAAAATGGTATACAAGTATGTTAGATAAATTATATCATACTTATTTTTATGCAAAAATATCTGTACATTACTCTAACTTTAAAGAGAGAATTTTTGGTGTTACAAGAAAAAAGATAGAAAAGCCTAAATGCTATTTATATTGATCTTTTAAGATTGAAAAACTTTCTGATGGACATAAAGATCAATATTCTTTATATCTAATAAAAGAATATAATGATCTAATCAAAGAAATAGATCTAATATATAAAGAATTGAGTGGTAAAGATATAGATAATGATAATAACGAATTAATGGGAAATTTTCTTGAGAAACTATCTAAATTAAATGATATAAATAAAAAATTTAAAAAGCATATAAAATAAAGATTTAGAATAATGTTTTTATATTATTACTTTGTCTTTTTAATTTTTTTTTGTATAAAGGGAAAATTTTATAAGAATGGTGTCTTTTTAATCTATAACTTACTGTTCATAAACACGATCCTGAGAATTTGCGCGTTTTTTGGCAATAGGTTTAGTTTTAGGTTTAGCTATGTCATCTTTAAACATAGTTTAATGTATATATGTATATATATATACATATATACATTAGGGCTATAGTGGATGGTTCCACCTTTTATGGTATAATATGAGTAATAGGTTCAATTCCTTAATAGCCGTTTGCTTATTAAGAAGCAAAATAGTATATATTTATTCTTGAATATATGTTTATATAAATATATGTAAACTTTTTTAAAACAATAAGCGCTTATTATATAATAATATTATATAATAATTTTAGTAGTTTAAATTTATGGAGGTTTCCTTCGTACGGTATGTTTTTTTTATAAAACAAATGATACAAGCAGCAAAAATTATAGGAACAGGATTAGCAACTACAGGTTTAATAGGAGCCTGTGTAGGTATAGGTGTAGTGTTCGGTGCATTAATATTAGGTGTGGCTAGAAATCCTTCATTAAGAGGTCAATTATTTTCATACGCCATATTAGGTTTTGCATTTGCTGAAGCTACTGGTTTAT
>Ga0187887_10001200_pt1 | contig 22761 bp, 19 predicted proteins | sample June2016WEW_7_10_FD_132977 | JGI IMG/M metagenome (GOLD analysis project Ga0187887, IMG submission 132977) | Peatland microbial communities from SPRUCE experiment site at the Marcell Experimental Forest, Minnesota, USA - June2016WEW_7_10 | ecosystem: Environmental > Terrestrial > Soil >... | reverse complement strand
GTCGAACTGACCGCACAACTGGCGCATGGAGTAGACCCCGAGGCAGCAGTCGCTCTTCTGAAACCAGCGCTCGCGAAAGTGCCGAATGTAATGACGGAACCGGCGCCTGATGTCGAGATCATCACCTTCAACCTCGCCGGCCCGGTCCTGGCCGTGCGTCCGTACTGCAACAACGCACATTACTGGCAGGTGTATTTCGACACGAATCGGCTCATCCGCGAGACATTCGCGCAGGCTGGCTTCCCGGTGCCCGAGCAGCACTATGCTGTGCGCGGACCGGAAGGAATCCAACTGGCGAAGACGGCATAGAAGGAGAAACCGGAGAACCAACCGGTTCAAGATAAAGAAATCGTTAGACCTTGTCCCACAACTCCGCGCGTGGGTCTTCAGGGTTCAGCTTCGCGATTTCGCGCAGGAGCTCTTTCGTCTTTTCGTCGCGCGGCATCGGGACGGTGATCTTCACTTCCACGATTTCATCTCCGCGCACGCCGTCTTGCGTCGCGGAGAGAACACCCTTTTCTCGCAGGCGAAGCTTCTGGCCGGACTGCGTTCCGGGAGTAATTTTCAGCATGCTGCGGCCGTCAATGGTCGGCACTTCGATCTTCGATCCGAGCGCGGCTTCGACCGCAGATACCGGCACGGTGATGTAAATGTCGTCACCCTCGCGCCGGAAGAGCGGATGCTCGCCGATGCGAATGATGACGTAAAGATCGCCGACTCCGCCGCCGCGCAGGCCCGCGTTACCTTTGCCGGCGATGCGGATACGCTGGCCGTCGCGCGTGCCCGGCTTGATTCGAATTTCAAGAGGCTCGGTGCGCTCGACACTGCCTTCTCCGTGACAGACGGGGCAGGTCGAAATATTCTTGCCCGTCCCGTGGCACCGCGGACAGGTCACGTTGAACTTCATGCGCCCGCCGGTCTGCTCGATCGTTCCTTTGCCGTGGCATTGCGGGCATACTCCGGGAGCCTCGATGGTTCCATTGCCGTGGCAGTTGCCGCACACGTCGCGCCGAGCAATGTTGAGCTTCATCACGCCACCACGAATCGCCGTCCAGAACGGAACGTTGACCTGGTATTCGAGATCGGTTCCGGGCTCGGGACCTTCTTCGGCCACTGCGCCGCGACCGCTTCCGGAAAAAATGTTCGAGAAAATGTCTTTAAATCCGCCGCTCGAGGTTTTGTGTCCTCCGCCGCGTGCGCCTTCAAATAAGTCGGAAAAATCGAATCCGCCGAAGTCGACGTTGCCCGTTCCTCCGGGATGGCCGCTCGTGTAACCGCCAGCGCCTCCAGGAAAACCGCCGCCAAAACCGCCTGCGCCGGGCTGGCCACCTCCGCGCGCATAGGCCTCGGCCGTCGCAGCGTCGATGTTGTCGGAATAAAAGCCGACCTGGTCGTAAATTTTGCGCTTCTTGGGGTCGCTGAGAACGTCGTTCGCCTCAGAGAGCGCCTTGAACTTTTCTTCCGCAGCCTTGTCGCCCGGATTAACGTCCGGATGATACTTGCGCGCAAGTTTGCGAAACGCCTTGCGAATGTCCTCCGCTGACGCCGACTTCTTCACGCCCAGGGTCGCGTAATAATCTTTGGTTTGGGTGGCCATGTTCTAACTGTCAGTTGGATTTAAATTTGCCAACGACCTTTCGCGGAGTTCTCTTCCCGGCTATCGGCAGCGTCGTGCGAACGTTTTTCCATGTTCATCTTTGCCTATACCGGTATGGGATCCTTCGACTAATAACTGACAGCTGCTTCTTCAATTCACCACTTCCTTCGCCTGCTCATCTTGCTGCATGGTAAACGAGTCAAACGGCGTCCCGTCCGTCGATACCGGGATTTTCTGCATCCCCGTCTCCGTTGGAGCGTAGCAATACCACCGTCCTTCTTCCGGGACGAAGTTCACAAAAAACATCTGGCCATTGACTTCGAATCTCAATTGTTTTCCTTCTTTCTGGACCCACTAACATAAACCCGCTTGACCATTCTTAGTAGCGTGCTCAAGCGAAGCCGCAAAAAACTAAATTCTGCATCCACGGCTCTTGATCGGCATCGCTTCCAGAAAAGCCCGGGGGCGCTTAAAACGCCCCCGGGCCTGCCAGAAGCAATATCCCTCGCTCCCGCTCGGGATGATCGCAGCGGGGCTCAAACGCCCCGCCAAGCGAGATCACTTCTTATCCTCTACGTCAACGTACTCGGCATCGATCACGCCTTCATCCTTCTTCTGACCCGCGCCATTGCCGCCCGAAGCCGCCGCGCCATCCGTCGGCCCAGAACCCCCTCCCGGGGCCGCGCCCGGCGTAGCCTGCGTTGCCTTATACATCTGCTCCGCCAGCTTGTGCGATGCCGCCGTCAGTTTCTCGCGCGCCGAATCCATCTGGGCCTTGTCGTTCGACTCGATGGCCTTCTTCGCGTCCGCCAGCGCGTTCTCGACATCTCCGCGTTCGGAGCCCGAGATCTTGTCGCCATGCTCTTTCAGCATCTTCTCGATGTTGTAAGTCATCGAGTCGAGCTGATTCTTGGCTTCGATCGCGTCGCGTTGCGCCTTGTCCTCGGCCGAATGCGCGTCGGCTTCTTTCGCCATGCGCTCGACCTCTTCCTTGCTTAGACCCGAAGACGACGTAATCGTTATCTTCTGATCCTTGCCGGTCGCGTTATCTTTCGCCGTAACATTCAAAATTCCGTTCGCGTCAATGTCGAACGTCACTTCAATCTGCGGAATGCCACGCGGAGCCGGTGGCAATCCCGTCAAATGGAATTTCCCCAGAGTCCGGTTCTGCGCCGCCATGGGCCGTTCGCCCTGCAGCACATGCACTTCAACCGACGTCTGGCTGTCAGCCGCGGTCGAGAACGTTTCCGTTTTTTTGGTCGGAATCGTCGTATTGCGCGGAATCATCGGCGTTGCCACACCTCCGAGAGTTTCAATCGACAGCGTCAACGGAGTCACGTCGAGCAGCAATAGGTCTTTTACTTCGCCCTTGAGCACGCCGCCCTGGATCGCCGCACCAATCGCGACGACTTCATCCGGGTTCACGCCCTTATGCCCTTCGCGTCCAAACAGATCTTTCACGATCTGCTGAATGCGCGGCATGCGCGTCTGTCCGCCGACCAGCACGACTTCGTTGATCTTGCTGGTATCGACGCCAGCGTCCTTCATGCACTGCTTCGAGGGGCCAACCGAGCGTTGCAGAATGTCTTCAATCATCGACTCGAGCTTCGCCCGCGTCAGCTTCTTCACCAGATGCTTTGGTCCCGAAGCGTCCGCCGTAATAAACGGCAGGTTGATCTCGGTTTCCATCGTGGTCGAGAGCTCGATCTTGGCGCGCTCGGCTGCATCGCGCAGACGCTGCAAGGCCATTTCGTTGCCCTTGCCGCGCAGGTCGAGACCTTCATCCTTCTTGAACTCGTCAATCAGCCAATCGACCAGCCGCTGGTCGATGTTGTCGCCCCCCAGATGGGTGTCGCCATTCGTCGCTTTAACTTCGATCACGCCTTCGCCCACTTCGAGAATTGAAATGTCGAACGTGCCGCCGCCGAAGTCATACACAGCAATCGTCTCGTCCTTGCCCTTGTCGAGCCCGTAGGCCAGCGCAGCCGCGGTTGGCTCATTGATAATGCGCTTCACTTCCAGGCCCGCAATTCGTCCCGCGTCCTTTGTCGCCTGGCGTTGCGCGTCGTTGAAATAAGCGGGCACGGTGATAACGGCTTCCGTGACTTTTTCGCCCAGGTAGTCTTCGGCTGCCTTCTTCAGCTTTTGCAGGATCATCGCCGAGACTTCCGGCGGACTATACTTCTTTCCCTGCGCGACGATCGCGACATTGTCACCATCGCGCTCAACCTTATAAGGCACCATCTTCATTTCTTCGTTCACTTCGTCATAGCGTCGCCCCATAAAGCGCTTGATCGAAAAGACCGTATTCTCGGGATTGGTGATAGCCTGCCGCTTTGCGACCTGCCCCACCAACCGTTCCCCGGTCTTGGTAAATCCAACCACGGAAGGCGTCGTCCGCCCTCCTTCTTCATTAGGGATCACCTTCGGCTCGCCGCCTTCCATCACCGCGACGCAGGAGTTGGTCGTCCCCAGGTCAATTCCAATAATCTTTGCCATATCTCATCCTCCAGGCTCATCGTTAAAGATAAGTGCATTACAATCAACGTGATAATGATTGCGCCCTGCATCATGATAAGACCTGAGCGAATTACTGTCAACTATTAGATGCAGGGAGGGCCGGGTGGGTTCATGGAATCGCGGACCCTCCTTTCCATCCAAACTGTTCCCGAGTCCGCGCATCTCATCTTTTTTCGGAATACCGGAAGCACTCCACCGCATGATCATTCACCATCCCGGTCGCCTGCATGAACGCGTAGCAGATGGTGGTGCCGACGAAGTTGAAGCCTCGTTTCTTCAGGTCCTTGCTCATTACATCCGATTCGGGAGTGCTGGCGGGAATCTTGCCGGACAGCCGTCTGGCATTGACGCGCGGCTTGCCTCCGACGAACTGCCAGATGTAATGGTCGAATGACCCGAATTCATTTTGAACTGCAAGGAATGCCCGGGCGTTTGAAATGGCGGACGCGATTTTCAGGCGGTTGCGGATGATGCCGGGATTGCGCAGCAAGGCATAGGCCTTTCGGCGGTCATAGCGGGCGATCTTCAGGGGATCAAAACCATCGAAAGCCGCGCGATAGTTCTCGCGCTTCTGGAGAATTGTGTCCCAGCTGAGTCCAGCTTGCGCACCTTCAAGAATCAGGAACTCGAAGAGCACGCGGTCGTCGTGCTGCGGCACTCCCCATTCGCGGTCGTGATAAGGAATCGACAGCGGGTTGGTCGCCCATCGGCAGCGGATGATGTCAGATGTGGCAGCTTTTTTCAAAGGGTTCTTTTATGATGTCGCCGATCTTGGTTTGGTGAAACCGCTGCAATCTGACCTCGAACCTCTGACCTCTTCTTCACCCCCGCGACCCTTTTCTTTCCTCCGCCATTACTTTTCGCAGAGCCTGATTGATCCGCGTCTGGTAGCCGTGCCCGGCGCGCTGAAAAAATGCCACGACGTCGGCATCCAGCCGCAGGGTGACCGGCTTCTTGACCGGCTTGTACATCCCGGCTAAATCGTCCGGCAGGTACCGCGGACGCCGCCCAGAAGCCGATATGACCTCGACTTTCGTCGCCCGTTTGGCGGTCTTTGCGCGCTTCGTAACTCTTTTGCGTGGTTTCATTTAGGTCTCATTGTACGTACACAAATATACTAACATACTTCTCTGACAATGTTCCGCGAGGAACACTATGCAGCTTTGGCGCCGGGCCCTCCAGCGCCGAGCAGAACCGAAGGCTACGCCGCCGACCGCTTGCCCGCCAGGATGCCGTCAATCGATCGCAATTCTTCGGCGGAGAACTGCAGGTTCTTGAGCGCGGCCACGTTGTCGTCCACTTGCGAGACTTTGCTGGTGCCAACCAGGGCGCTGGTCACCCGAGGATCGCGCAGCACCCAGGCGACGGCCATCTCAGCCAGCGTCTGTCCGCGCCGGTAGGCGACGTCGTTCAAGGCGCTCACCTTGGCCAGCATGGCCTCGCCGATATCTTTCTTCTTCAGGAAAAAATCGCGGGCAGCCCGCGAATCCGCGGGAATGCCTTTCAGATAGCGGTCTGAGAGCAGGCCCTGGGCAAGCGGACTGAAGACGATCGAACCGATGCCCTCTTTGTCAAGCACATCGAACAGTCCCTGCTCGGGGTCGCGCACGAACATCGAATACCTGGGTTGATGGATGAGACAGGGTGTACCGAGTTGCCGCAGAATCTTGATGGCCTCGGCGGTCTGTTGAGCGTCGTAGGCGGAGATGCCGATGTAGAGCGCGCGGCCAGAGCGGACGGCGGTGTCGAGCGCGCCCATTGATTCTTCCATGGGCGTGTCGGGATCGGGACGGTGATGGTAGAAGATGTCGACGTAGTCGAGTCCCATGCGCTTGAGGCTCTGATCGAGGCTGGCGAGCATGTACTTGCGTGAGCCGAAGTCGCCGTAAGGGCCAGGCCACATATCCCATCCGGCTTTCGTTGAGATGATGAGCTCGTCGCGGTAGGGAAGGAAATCTCTCTTGAAAATCTGGCCGAAATTTTCTTCCGCCGATCCGTAGGGAGGGCCGTAATTGTTGGCGAGATCGAAGTGAGTGATGCCGAGATCGAAGGCGCGGCGGAGCATGGCACGCGAATTTTCGAAATTATCGACACCGCCGAAGTTATGCCAGAGACCGAGGGAAATGGCGGGAAGTTTGATGCCGCTGCGTCCCGAGCGGCGGTACTGCATGGAGTCGTAGCGATGGCGGTCGGCGATGTACATGGTTTTTCTCCTATCGACGGAAATATTTTAGGCGTTCAGTCGTATTTTTCGTAACGTATCGAAGTACGGTCCCAGCCCAGACCCTTGAGCAGTTCGCGATTGGCTTTGACCATCTTGTCGAGACCGCAGATATAGGCGTGCATGTCTTTGCGGTCGCCGATTACTTCTTTGACGTGTTCCTGGACATATCCGCGGAGACCGTTCCAATCCGGCGTTGCGCGGCTGAGAGTAGGCGTGAAATGAAAGTTGGAATGCGCCGCGGCAAGCTGTTCGAACTCGTCGCGATAGTAAATGTCCTGTTCGCAGCGGGCGCCGAATAACAGCCAGAGGTTGCGCTCCTGATGACGCTCGCGATCGGCGAGCAGCCAGTGCAGCATGGAACGGAAGGGCGCGATGCCGGTTCCCGTCGCGATGAAGACGGTGTCGCGCATGGGAGGGCGCGGGATGAAGTCCCCGAACGGCCCTTGAAAGGTAATCTCCGATCCTTTTGCGAGGCCGCAAAGATGGTTTGACATGAACCCGTCTTGAACGCGGTTGAGACAGAAAGCGATGTGACCGTTCTCAGAGGGCGGTGCCGCGATTGAATAGGCGCGAGTGATTTCTTCGCCGTCGGGGGTCGTTGCTTTTACAGAGAGCCACTGTCCAGGCACAAAGCCGAAGCGCGGCACGCCCTTCACTTCGAGATCGAGGTGCTTCGTAAATTCGGAGAGCGGAACGGAGCGGATCAATTGCGCCGTCAGAGTTTGAAATTGTGCCATCTGCTACTTAGATGAGTGAACCTGGGGGATGGTCGCTCACTGCGCAGGTCATTCGCGACGGACGACAGGGTCGAGAATTGGTTTTATTGGGCTTTCCCTCTGTTTCGTACTTTGCCTGCTACCCGCAACGCTCAGGAGGACAGTGGCTCGTAAAGGTCATTGGTTATTCAACGGTCACCGACTTCGCAAGATTTCTCGGCTGATCGACGTCGCATCCGCGCCGCACCGCGATGTGATAAGCGAGCAGCTGCAGCGGCACAATTTCCAGAATCGCCGACAATTCCTCGGGCGCTGGCGGCACGAACAGGACGTGGTCGGCTTCTTCGACGATCTCCTTGTCGCCCGTGGTGGCTAACGCGATCACGATCCCGGAGCGCGCTTTCACCTCTTTCAGGTTCGACATCGTTTTTTCATAGCGCGTCATCGACTGCGGGCTGTTGACGTCGCGGGTGGCGATGATCACGACGGGCAGATTTTCGTCGATCAGCGCATTGGGGCCGTGCTTCATCTCTCCGGCGGGATAGCCTTCGGCGTGGATGTAGGAAATTTCTTTTAGCTTGAGCGCGCCTTCGAGGGCGATGGGATAGTGAATGCCGCGTCCGAGAAAGAGAAAGTCCTGTACGCGGACGTAAGTCTTGGCTAACTCATCGCAGGCTTCATCGTGCGTAAGAATCTGCTCCAGTTTGGTGGGGATTAAGGTTAGTTCTTTAATGGCGGTTTTGGCCTGCTCGGCCGTCAATGTGCCGCGCACTTCCGCTAGATACAGCGCGAAAAGATAGAGCGCAGTGAGTTGGCCGGTGAAAGCTTTCGTTGAGGCTACGCCGATTTCGGGGCCGGCGTGGGTGTAGACGGTTCCGGCGGCTTCGCGGGTGATCATCGAGCCGACTACGTTGCAGATGGCGAGGGTCTTCGAGCCTTTGGCTTTGGCTTCGCGCTGGGCGGCGATGGTGTCGGCCGTTTCGCCGGATTGGGAAATCAAGAGCGTAATGGTCTCGGAATCGAGGATGGGATCGCGATAGCGCCACTCGCTGGCGTAGTCGACTTCGACGGGAACGCGGGCAAGGGTTTCGATCATGAACTTGCCGGCGAGTCCGGCATGCCAACTGGTGCCGCAGGCCGCGATATTGATTTTCCTGAGAGCGCGGAATTCCTCTTCGGTGACGTGCATTTCATCGAGGAAGATTTTTCCGGTGTCCTGCGAGATGCGTCCGAGCGTGGTGTCGCGCACAGTGCGGGGCTGCTCATAAATTTCCTTGAGCATGAAGTGCTTGAACCCGCCCTTTTCCGCCATGATGGGATCCCAGGTGATGCGCTGGGTTTTGCGCTCCATCGGGTTACCATCGAAATCGGTGACGCGCACGCCTTGCTGCGTGAGGATGGCGAGGTCGCCATCGGCGAGGAAAAAAAGATCACGCGTGTGATCGAGAAGCGCGGGAACGTCGCTGGCGACAAAATATTCATCTTTGCCGATGCCGATGACGACGGGCGGGCCATTGCGAGCAGCGACGATCTTATTAGGCTCGTCGGCCGAGACCACGACGAGAGCGAAGACTCCGGTGAGCTCCTTGACCGATTTGCGAACCGCATCTTCGAGTGTGGGGCGCTGACCGGCCTGCAGGTAGTTCTTCTCGATCAGGTGCGCGATGATTTCGGTATCGGTTTCGGTGGTGAACTTGTGGCCTTCGGCGATCAGCTTCTTTTTCAGAGACAGATAGTTTTCGACGATGCCGTTGTGGACAACGACGATTGTTCCAGTACAGTCGCGATGGGGATGAGCGTTTTCCTCGGTGGGGCGACCGTGAGTGGCCCAGCGGGTGTGTCCGATGCCGTAGGTGCCGTCGAGCGGCTTAACCCGAATGACTTCTTCCAGATTGCGCAGCTTGCCTTCGGCGCGACGGACCTGAAGGCCCGGGCCGTTCCCGGAGACGGCGATTCCGGCCGAGTCGTAGCCGCGATACTCGAGCTTTCGTAAGCCCTCGATGATGACGGGTACGACTTGCTTGTTGCCGACATATCCCACAATTCCGCACATTGGCGAGTTATCTCCTAAACGAACGAATCAGGGGAGAGATGATTCGGGCAACCCCTTAAGGGGCGGATGCATTCGAGAACTTTCGGCATCGCTAAACCATCCCCGCCAGCAAAAAGCGCGCTGTCTGGGGGCCCCGGCCGCGATGCCCTGATACGAACCGACCACATCGGTAATGCAATGCCGTCGTACGAAACGAAAACGCTCGATGCTCCGATACGAATCGACCAAGGGCCGGCCTAGTCGTCAACCGAGAAACGGAACTCTTCAATGACCGGGTTCGTCAGCACCTCACGCGCGATCCGTTCTACTTCTGCCTCGGCTTCCGGCTTTGAGATACCGCCGTTCAGGATAATTTCAAAGTACTTGCCCTGCCGCACTTCCTGTAAGCCCTTATAGCCGAACTTCGTAAGGGCTCCGTGGATGGTTTTACCCTGCGGGTCGAGGACGCTTTTCTTGAGTGAGACGAACACTTGAGCTTTCATTGCCAGACAAATTATACGTCAGGTGGAGAAAAACACAGCTGTGGTTTTGCTTATGTTGGCTATCAAACAGACAACTCACTTCTGTGCGGGCGGTTTCGCAACTGGCTCAAAGGAAGAGAGTTGCTTGTCGATCTCGGCGAGAGACTGTTCCAGCATCTGACGGTGTGCGGGGCGGGCGGCGGATTGCAGTTGATCGAGCAGGCGCTTGCGAGTGAGCACGAGGCCCTGACGGAGACGATTTTCTTTTTGCTGCACAGGCGAAAGGCGAGGGCCCTGGGACCGGCTGCCGTCCATAAGGTCGGCTTGCTGTTGTTCGATCGACTTACTTTCCCAGCCGCGTGCCATATTAGTCCTGATCTAAGTGTAGTTAATAAATATTTAATTGTGAAGAGAACTAGACTAAGATGTTAAGGTTCCCGACAGAAGATGAAAGTCTGGGAACAAGGCGTCGCAGTCTGAGGGGACTCCCATCCGGGAATAGATCGATTTCACATTGATGAAATCGACTACTGCGAGTGCTGATTCCGGTGTCGCAGCCTGGCGTGCTGCGTTTCCCCTATTGCTCAAGACAATTTAACTAGCACCCACTGACCAGTCCCGTCCCAACAATCAGTCAATGAGTCGGTACGGCAAGAAAGGTGGGTATGTTATGTGCCTTTAGGTCGACGCATATCGGAGTGTGCAGTACTGCTCAGACGGTATTGGGTCTCCAGTCCATTATGAGAAATGCCGAGCAAGTAAGGCGGGCCTTGATATGGCCTCAAGTCCTGAAGAGGAGCGCTGGCGCGCTCTTGCCGAACAGACGAGCAAAGAAATGGATAACGTTTAACGACACAAGGTGGAGGCTTGCCACGCATGGAGCTTGATTCAGCGGGAAACCTGTACCCGGCAGAGGATGCCGGGCAGGTTCAGATTGAACGAGTTTGTGAGAGACGTTCGGATGCCGAAATCTTACTGGCAATCACGGATGTCATCAGCCGCGACACGCTGTTACCAGTCCTACGGAACGATCTGGCGCCGCTTTTGCGTGAATTGACGAGGTGCACGACGATCCATTTCACACTCTACGATTCCGCGAACAGCCGAATCGCGCCGTTCTATCTTGAGAAAGACGACGAGAGGGAAATGGGCGGGCTGTCGTTGGTTGGCAACTCGCCGGTGGAGGAGTCGCCGGAGAGTTGGGCATGGCAGCATCAGGAGACTTTGGCCCTGCCGGACCTGGATCGAGAAGCGCGGTTTCCGAAGGCCGTGAGAATGCTGCGCGACCTGGGGATCCGCTCCTATAGGGTCTTACCGCTGAGTACTGCCAAGCGAAACTATGGCGTTTTGGGCATCGGGTGGCCGCGCGCGGCTAAGGAAGGCGCGGGGGAATACGGCTTTCTTGATGGCATCGCCCGATTGGTAGCGCTCGGGTTCGAAACCAAGGAACTGCGATGGGAGCGGCAAGAACAACAAGAGCGGATGCAAAGCCTGGTCGCGATCAGCCGCGAGTTGAGTTCGACGCTGCACTTCGATCAACTGGTGCCGCTGGTTTTTGCCGGGATGCGCCAGATCACGAATTATGATTGCGCGTGTCTGGTGCTGCTGGAGGCAGACGGGCGGACCTTACAGATTCGGGCGGTCGATTCGTTGCAGGATCAATTCTCGCGCTTGCGGGAAGGTGAGCGAGTGCCGGTGTCGATTGCGATGGCCGGCGAGGCGATTGAGACGCGGAGCGTGACTTTTTATGGCGCAGCGGATATGGCCAAGTTCAGCAATGAGGTGATCAAGCAAATTCGCGAGATGGGGATGCACTCATTGTGCTGCGTGCCGCTGCTGGTGGGGAATCGCGCGCTCGGTGCGCTCGATCTGTGCGCCGCGAGAGAGAACGCCTTCAGCCGGGAAGATGGCGAATACCTGCAACAAGTGGCGACGATGATTGCGGGGGCGATCCACAACGCCGGCGCTTACGGTGCAATCGAAAGCGGGAAAGACCGCTTGGCCCAGGAGAAAAGGTATCTTGAGAATGAGATCCGCGAAGAGCACCCGTTGGGCGAGATTATCGGCAACAGCCCGCTCCTGAAGCGGGTGCTCGATTATGCCGCCATTGTTGCCGAAACCGATGCGACGGTGCTGATTACCGGGGAAACCGGGACGGGCAAAGAATGCGTGGCTCGAGCTATTCACCTCATGAGTTCACGAAAAGACCGCAGTTTTATCAAGTTGAACTGCGCGGCCATTCCGACCGACTTGCTGGAGAGCGAGTTGTTTGGCCACGAGAAGGGCGCATTCACGGGGGCAGTCAGCCAGAAAATCGGTCGTCTGGAACTGGCGGACCAGGGAACATTGCTGCTGGATGAGATCGGAGACCTTCCTCTGCAACTGCAGCCGAAACTGTTACGGGTACTGCAGGACCATGAGTTCGAGCACCTGGGAGGCACAAAGACGATAAAGGTAAATGCCCGCATCCTGGCCGCCAGCAATCGGGACCTGGTGCAAGCGGTCGAAAATAAGGAATTTCGAAGCGACCTTTTTTACCGCCTGAATGTTTTCCCGTTACACCTGCCTTCGCTGCGAGACAGGCGCGAGGATATTCCCTTGCTGATCCGGCATTTTGTCGCCGAGTGCACGGCACGGATGAACAAAAAGATCGATTTCATTCCAGATGAAGCCGTAGAGGCGATGATGCAGTGGAGCTGGCCGGGCAACATCCGCGAGTTGGAGAACTTCATTGAGCGCTCGGTAATTCTGTCTGTTGACAACCGGTTGCGACCTCCGTTGAAGGAACTACACAGGGATGTGGTGCAGCGTCCGGTTGATCGGGAGCGGACGCTCGACGAGCGGGAGCGCGATCATATCGTGGAAATTCTGCGCCAAACGGGAGGAATGCTCTCCGGCGCAAACGGAGCGGCGGCGCGGCTTGGGATCAAGCGTACAACCCTGCAATACAAAATGCAGAAGATGGGCCTTGCCCGCACTGACTACCTCGATTGAGGTAGCGTGCAAGCGTTGGCGGCGCAGAATGTCAAAGAGCGCAGTTCTTATGCGCTGGCCAAGACGCTGAATTGTGACGCCTGCCGAACTCTCGACATTTCCGCCAAGCTGCTGGCATTACGTTTGCGCGTTGGCTCCGGCGATTGACTGCTAAGAATTGAAATATGAATCGCTTGGAGAACTCGGCCGTGTGGCAAGCGGCGTGCACTACCCGGGCAGATGGCCCGCCATTCTCCTCCCCCCCGGCGTCATCCGCAAGCGAACCTATCCACCTAGGAGCCCCGTGATGGGTGTGAGACGCTTTATTGCCCCCAGCGATTGCCAGACCTGCACCTTTCATCAATCCAACGATTTCTGCCATCTGCCAAAAGTTCCAATGGGTCGGCTCACCGCAATGGGCCACATCAGCCTTTACCCAGGGGACGCGACTTTGCTGAAAGAAGGCCAGATTCCACGAGGCATCTATATCGTCTGTGCCGGTCGCGCCAAGCTTTCGGTGGAAGCGCACGATGGAAAAACCATTATTCTGAAGGTGACAAGCGGCCGCGAACTGCTGGGCCTGAGCGCCGTTGTTTCCGGGCGGCCTGCGCCCGTGACCGTTACAACCCTGGGTTTCTGCCAGATTAAGTTCGTGGAACGCCAAAGTTTCCTGAGCCTGCTGGAAAGCGATAATCAGCTCGCTGTAAGCAGCGCGAAACTGTTGGCGCGGGAGGTCGTGGCTTCTTTCAGTGACGTTCATGAGTTGTTGCTGGCCCGAAGCTCAACCGAGAAACTGGCGCGCCTGCTGCTCTCGTGGACCGCAACCGAGAGTCGAAATCAAGAAATACGGGTTCCGTCGGAATTCACTCACGAGGAGATTGCACAGATGATCGGATCTTCGCGGGAAACGGTGACGCGGCTGATGAGCGACATGAAGCGGAAGGAGCTGATTCGCATGGAAGGATCAACCCTCGTGATTCCGAACCGAGTGGCCCTGCAAGCGATTTCATGATTCCAATGCAACGGGACTGAGTGTCCCTCCCCTGGGCGGCCGAGGCAATTTTGCGGCTGCCCTTTTTCCTGCCGCCGAGACTCGGGCCGAGGAATCTTAACCAGAGAGGGCACTCAGGGATAATTTGCGTTTTGCTTAGAGATTGAAAAGTTCGCGCAGGCGGCGGGTTTGCGCGCGGCTTACGGGAACCGCGGTTTGTTTCTTATCGTCCATGCGCAACTGGTAGGAGCTCTTGAACCACGGCACCACTTCGCGAATGTGCTGGATATTGACCAGGAACGACCGGTGCGCGCGCCAGAACAGGCTGGGATCGAGATTCTCGAACAATTCTTCGAGCGTGCGGCAGTTCGACTGGCCTTCCATGCCGGCATGACCGCTGGTGGCGACCGTAATGACTCCATCTTCGATCGTCGCGTAGCAGATATCTTTCGGGTCGGCGAGGAACAAGCGGCCTGCCGCCTTGATCAGGATCTTGGCGGTCGTCGGTTTCTGCGACTCAAGCATACGAACGAGGGTGTCGAATTTTTCATCTCCACCCGACCCTGATTCCAGCTTGGCGCGAGCCTTTTCGATCGATTGGGCCACGCGCTTTTTGTCGAACGGCTTCAAAATGTAATCAACCGCATTCACCTCGAAAGCCTTGACCGCATATTGGTCGAAAGCGGTCGCAAAAATGATTTTTGGCAGTGGCACCTTGCGATCGAGCAGCTTCTTGATAACGCCGAAGCCGTCCAAACCGGGCATTTGAACGTCGAGAAAAACGAGGTCGGGGTTGTGCTCGCGGATGAGGTTGATGGCCTCCAGACCATTCTTGCCCTGCGCCACGACATTGACATCGGCGTTATTGGCGAGCAGGTAGGCAAGCTCGTCGCGCGCCAGTTGTTCGTCATCGATGATGACAGCAGAAAGGGGCATAGGCATTGGACGAAACTGGCTACTTGCGTCAGAAAACGGACCGGAATCGGACACTCGCCGCATTTATCTATTCTCAGTATAGCGACCGCCGGAAATGAGGTGCAAGGCGAGCGCGGGCTATTTCGAGATTTCCTGCCAAGGCCAGATCAAGCGGCGTTTTCGATCGCCAGGGCCATGCCCATGCCTCCGCTGACGCAGAGTGTGGCCAATCCACGGCCAGCTTTGCGGCGCAGCATTTCGTGCAACAGCGTGACGGTAATGCGAGTGCCGGTGCAGCCGATGGGGTGGCCAAGCGCGATGGCGCCTCCGTTGACGTTGAGCTTCTCGCGATCGAAATGCAACTCGCGGTCGCAAGCCAGCACCTGGGCAGCGAAGGCTTCATTGAGTTCGATGAGTTCGAAATCGGAAAGCTTGAGCGAGTGCTTCTGCTCGAGCTTGCGAATTGCCGGCACAGGGCCAATGCCCATGATGCGCGGGTCCACGCCCGCCGAAGTTGCAGCGAGGATGCGAGCCAGAGGCTTGAGATTATTTTGCTTCACGAACTTTTCACTCGCCAGGATTATGGCGGCGGCGCCATCGGTGATGCCGGAGGAGTTCGCGGCAGTAATCGTTCCAGTTTTCGAAAAGACGGGCGGCAGCTTGGTCATTTTTTCCATCGTTGCATCAGGGAACAGGTGTTCATCGCGCGTGAAGATGGTTGCGCCTTTCTTGCCTTCGATGGTGACGGGAACGATCTCGGCGTCGAAGCGTCCGGCTGACTGCGCGGCGGCGGCGCGCTGTTGCGATGTGAGGGCAAACTGATCTTGCTCTTCTCGCGAAATTTTGTATTGCTCGGCGAGGACCTCGGCGGTTTCGCCCATCAGCATTTTGGCCAGGGGACAAGAAAAGCCATCACGATACATGCCGTCGACGAGCTCTTGATTGCCGAGACGATATCCCCATCGCGCGCCCTCGAGATAATAGGGCAGGCGCGACATAGATTCGGTTCCTCCGGCGAGAACACACTCGAGATTGCCGGTTGCGATTTCCTGGAAACCGAGCGCGATGGACTTGATGCCGGAGGCGCAGGCCTTGTTCACCGTGTAGGCCGGAACTTCTTGCGGGACTCCGCTGCGGAACGAGATTTGACGCGCGGGATTGGGACCGCCTCCAGCCTGGCGAGCGTTGCCGAAGATGGTTTCTTCAATCTGATTGGGTTGGACGCGAGCGCGCTCGATAGCGGCTTTTGCGGCGGCGACGCCCATGTCGGCTGCGGTCAGGGAGGCCAGCGAGCCCCCGAACTTTCCGATGGGGGTGCGTACCGCGGAAAGGATATAGACGGGGTTCAACGGGCCTCCGAAACGTTTTAGTCTAGCACCACGCGGGATTGGGGATTTTATTCGTTTGGCGGGCGGCGGGAGGGTGCCGCCACAACCGCCCGCGCTACGGTCCAAGGTCGCCGGATGCTAGGGCCGAGCGTTCAAGCGCGATACACTGATGCGCGTGAACATTCTTTACGGAATCAATACGGTCACCGAAGGTCTCAAGGCGCGCGGGCGCAATTTTGAGTGGATCGCGGTCGCCAAAGAGCGGAAAGACATCCGGCTGCAACGGCTGATTGCCGAGTGCCGCAAGATCGGCGTTCCGGTGCGCTTTCTGTCGCGCATGGAACTCGACGAGCTTGCCAACAACACCGCGCATCAGGGAGTGGTGGCGGCGACGTCGGCAAAACAATATAGCAATCTGGACGATTTGGTGGCGGCGCGGCGTGGCGAGCATTCTCTGATTGTCGTGCTCGACGGGATTGAAGATCCGCACAACCTGGGAGCAATCCTGCGCACGGCGGACGCTGCGGGAGCCGATGGCGTGGTGATCCCCGAACGGCGGTCTGTGGCTGTGACCGGAACGGTGGCAAAAGTTTCCGCGGGGGCGAGCGAGCACCTTCCTGTGGCGAAGGTTACGAATATTTCTCGTGCGCTGGAGGATCTGAAGGCAAAGGATCTGTGGATCGTGGGCTTAGACGAACGCGGCGAACAGACCTATGACCAGATCGATTACAACATGCACTGCGCGGTTGTGCTGGGCGCAGAAGGCAAGGGTGTGCACGATCTGGTGCGCAGGCATTGCGATTTCCTGGTGTCGATACCTATGCTGGGACAGGTGCCGTCGCTGAACGTGTCGGTGGCGGCGGGCGTTGTGCTGTACGAAGTCGTGCGCCAGAGGCGGTTGGGCGCATCGAAGAAAGTATGAAATTCCTCTGGGTTCTCTGCGTTCTCTGTGGTTCAAGCTTTTTCGCTGGTGCTTTAAATCGCGAGGCGTTCACGATCACGAAATATGATCTCGAAATCCGCCTCGAGCCGGAACAGCAGCGGCTAGGCGCGCGCGGAAAAATTACGCTGCGGAACGATTCCGCCGAGCCGCAGAAGATCGTCGCGCTACAGATCTCGTCTTCGCTCGATTGGCGCGCCCTTCGCGTGAACGACAAGGCGGTCCAGTTTGTTTCGCAGCCGTTTACGTCCGACATTGACCATACCGGTGCGCTCTCGGAAGCGATCGTCACTTTGCCCGTCGCGGTGAATCCCAAAGAGTCGATCGAGATAGAAGTCGGCTATGAAGGCGTGATCCCCCAGGATGCGACGCGCTTGGCGCGGGTGGGCGTGCCGCCGGAGATTGCGCGGCACACAAGCTGGGATCACATTGGGCCATCGTTCACCGCGGTGCGCGGAGCCGGGTATGTGGCGTGGTATCCGATCACGACAGAGTCGGCGGATTTTTCGGAAGGGAACAGTTTGTTTGAGGTTGTGGACCGGTGGAAGGCGCGGGAAGCGCAGTCCCAGATGAACATCGAACTGTGCGCCGACACATTCGGTTCCACGAGACCTCAGATCGTGATGAAAGAAGGTCCGCAAGCGAAAGACCAGAACGAAGATGACCGTCACGTTTGCCGTAAATACGGGTTCGATCCAGTGGGCACCATCACGCCGATGTTTGCGGTCGCGGACTACCAAACTACCTCCGGCGTGCGGTTTCGCCTGCATATGCTGCCGGGCCATGCCGATGGCGCCAATACCTACCTGAACGCGCTCGACCCGGCAAGGAAATTTGTAACCGACTGGTTTGGGCAACCGAGTGCTCCGATTGCCATCGCCGATTTTGCCGATCCCAATTCTGCTCCGTTTGAGAGTGGAACCCTGCTGATGGTCTCGATGGCCGGAGAAGATACGAAGCTGGCCGGCATCAACCTGGTGCATGAACTGGTGCATTCGGCTCTTCCTTCAAACCGACCGTGGGTTTATGAAGGGTTGGCGCATTTTGCGGAAGCCGCGTATCGCGAAGCGCAAGGCGGACGTGAGTCGGCGCTCGATCTGCTGGGCATTCATCGGGCAACTTTTCTGGATGCCGAAAAAGATGTCGCTGCAGCGCAGGGAAAATCCGCAGGCCAGCCGCTCGCCACAACCTTTGACGAAATTTACTATCGCAGCAAAGCGGCATATGTCTGGTGGATGCTGCGTGACATGGTCGGCGATGATGCGCTGAAGGCCGCCATTGGAAAATATCGGACCGCCGACGATAAAGATCCGAAATATGTGCAGGGATTAGTCGAGGCTGCGGCCAAGCGCGATCTGGGCTGGTTTTTCGATGACTGGGTCTATCATGATCGTGGCCTGCCGGATTTTCGCGTGCAGTCGGCGCATGCGTGGAAGGGAGAAAACGATGCGCAGATGATCACCATTACGCTGGAGAATCTGGGCACCGCCGGAGCGGAGATTCCTTTCACCGTTCACTGCGAAAGAGGAGACGTCACGCAGCGGCTCGAAGTTCGCGCCATGTCCAAGGCGACGACCCGTGTGCAACTGCTCGGCGCTCCGCATGAGATTGTCGTAAACGACGGCAGCGTGCCAGAGAGTGATTTGACGAATAATGTGTTTAAGGTGGAAGAGAAATAGTGCGAGGTCAGATGGCAGAGGTAAAGTCGAAACCGCGAGCGGCCGATTACTAATTGCGGATCTGAAATCCAGGATGGTTTGGTTCTCACCTCCGCAATCTGACCTCTGCAATTGTCGCGTGGTAGATTTTTTCTTTGGAGGAGACTTGCTTGCCCTACATCCAATTCTTAGGCGCGGCCGGGACGGTGACCGGGTCGAAACACCTGATCAACACCGCTGATGATTCCAGCGGCCGGGAGGGGTTTCAAGTCCTGATCGACTGCGGGCTTTTTCAGGGACAGAAAGAGTGGCGCGAACGGAACTGGCAGGACATTCCGATTCCGGCTCGTGAAATTGACGCCGTCATTCTGACGCACGCGCACCTCGATCACTGCGGCTGGATTCCACGGCTGGTTAAAGAAGGCTTCCACGGGCCGATCTATGCCACATCTCCGACCATCGACCTATGTTCGGTGGTTCTGCCCGACTCAGGACATCTGCAAGAAGAAGATGCCGCATTCCACAACAAGAAAAAGACTTCTAAGCACGATCCCGCGTTGCCCCTGTACACGTTCAAAGAGGCGCAGGATTGCCTGCACTACTTCAAGCCGGTCGAGGTTGGGCAGACCATCCAACTTTGCCCGGAGCTTTCATTCCGTTTTGTGCGGGCGGCGCACATTCTGGGATCGTGCATGGCGGAAGTGGTGCTGACGAAGAACGGGCGCGCGCGCAGACTGCTTTTTACGGGAGACGTTGGCCGCGTGCGCGACAGCGAAATTGCGCCAGGCAAAGTTGTGCACTCGGGCCCGCAGGAGGGCGAGACTGCCGACCTGTTGGTGATGGAGTCGACGTATGGGAACCGGAAGCATCCTGACACGGATCCTCGGCCACAGCTTGCTGGAATGATTCGCAACACGATGAAGCGCGGCGGCAGCGTGATCGTGCCGGCATTCGCGGTGGAACGGACGCAGAAATTTCTTTTTGTGATCAAGGAGATGATGGAGTCGGGCGAGATTCCGCGCGTGCCCGTTTATTGCGACAGCCCCATGGCAATCAAGGCCGTTGAAATTTTCATGAAGCATTCGGAGGAGTACACGCCGCAAACGGCCGCGTTGATAAAGAAATTCGGCTCGCCCGTCGAGTGGCCCGGCTTCACATTCGCGCAAACCGCCGAGGAATCGAAAAAAATCAACGACAGCAGTTTTCCTTCGATCATCATTTCGTCGAGCGGAATGGTAACGGGAGGGCGCATCCTGCACCACCTGACACAGCGGCTGCCTGATCCGAAGAACCTGGTCATATTTATCGGCTTTCAAGCGCCGGGGACGCGGGGCGCCATCATCAAGGACGGCGCGGACGAGGTGAAGATTTTCGGCCAGTTCATTCCAATTCGCGCGCAGATTGCGGCCATCGAACAGTACAGCGATCACGCCGATCCTCCGGAAATGCTGGAATGGCTGCGGACTTTCAAGAACACACCGGGTGTGACCTATCTGGTGCACGGTGAGCCGGCAGCGTCGTCGCAACTGCGCGACCTGATGAAGAAAGAGCTGGGATGGAATGTGCAGGTGGCGGAATACATGGAGAAGGTGGGGGTGAAGTAGGGTCTGGACTCGACGAGAGGCAACTCTCCTGGCATTGGCCCTCGTGGGCATTAATCCAACTGCGGCATCGCGCGAAGCATGAACTCGTCGAACAGGGGGACGGTAAAAGCCTTGTCGCCGTGCGCCGGACTAATAATTTGCTAGATATTGGTATAAGTCAATAGAAATGGAATCCCCCGAATGCTCACCAAAGGGCTTCACAAGGCTGCGAACTTGACCAACATCTCCAGCTTTTTCAGTGCGATACCTGAGTCGACTGCCCGCATCGCCAAGGGTAGAGCGTCTCTCAGGTGACTAGCTTTGCCAGCCGCTACCAATGCGGCTGCGGCGTTGAGTAGAACGACGTCGCGCCGCGCGGACTTCTTTCCTGACAGCACTTCTTGAATCAATTTGGCGTTGAATGTGGCGTCGCCGCCGGAGATGTCGTCGAGCGTGGCTCTCTGCAGGCCAAACTCCTCGGGCGTGACCTCGTAGGTATGCACTTGCCCTTCGCGGAGTTCACCGATACGGGTTGGTCCGCTGATCGTGATCTCATCGAGGCCATCGCTGCCGTGCACGACCAGCGCGCGATGCAATCCCAGCATGCTGAGCGCCTCCGCCAGTTTTTCGACGAGATCAGCCGAGTAGACACCGACCACCTGGCAAGTGGCGCGCGCGGGATTGGTGAGCGGACCGAGCAGATTGAAAACCGTGCGCAGACGCAACTCGCGGCGCACCGGTTGCACATACTTCATTGCCGAGTGCATGAACGGCGCATAGAGAAACGCAATCCCGACTTCATGGAGGCAGGCGGCGATGCGCTCGGGGGGCAGGTTGATGTTCACTCCAAGGGCTTCCATCACGTCGGCTGATCCGCACTTGGAGGTCACACTGCGATTGCCGTGTTTGGCGACGCGGACGCCGGCCCCGGCAACAACGAATGCCGTGGCAGTCGAAATGTTGAAGGTGCCGCTGGTATCGCCGCCGGTGCCACAGGTATCGACCAGAGCGTCGCGTCCGGTGCCACTGGCATCGAGAACTTCGCCAGTCTGAGGCCGGTTGGCATGAAGTTGGAGCGGCGTAGCGGCGGCGCGGATGGCCTCTGCGAATCCGACAATTTCCTCGACTGTCTCGCCTTTCATATGAAGCGCGACCAGCAACGCTCCAATCTGCGCGTCGGTGCACTGGCCGGTGAGGACCTCGGTCATCACCGTGCGCGCTTCGTCACGGGAGAGCGATTGACGGTGGTTCGCGAGACGATGGAGGGCGTCGAGGATCATGTCAGGAACTCCAAGCTATCTCAGTTGGGAGTTCCTTTCAATCTTACGTCCCTTTTTCGATTGCCTCGAATCTTGTTTGGAAACGTGCGCGCCAGCTTTCGGGCAAAGCAGTGACCCTTGCGGCCCTTTGCAGCAAGTCGGCGTCGAGTGACATGTAGGCGCGGAAGGTTTCAAGAACGCTGAGCGTGGGTGTTTCTCCTCCAAGAAATTCAAACTCATCTCCGGCGCCGACCTCGCCTTCCTCAACGACGGAGAAGTAGAAGCCGCTGAGGCCGCTCGTCATAAATTGCCCGATCATCTGGTCGCTTTGAAACTTGGCCGCCAGCTTGAAACAGGGAAGCCGGGGCGTTGTTATCTTGACGACGGCGGAACCGATCCGGTACCGGTCGCCGATGAAGACATCTTTTTCGAACAGGCCTTCGGTGGTGAAGTTTTCGCCCAATGCTCCCCAAGGCAACTCAGTTCCCGGGAATTGTTTGCTCCAATAGGGGTAATGCTCGGAGGAATAACCGTAGACGGCTTTGTTCGGTCCCCCATGGACGGAAAGGTCGGCTTGCCGGTCTCCGTCGAGGTTTGTCTTGCGCAGAATGACTCGGTTTGAGACGCGCGTTTTGAAAATACCCGTTTCGAACGTTTCGCCTTTCCACGAAAGCGAGCGTGGCAAGCCAACATTGACGGAGACGAGTTTCATTGGATTATCAGACTATTTCCTCCTGTGCGGCGATGCAATTTTCCTGCCAGGCTGGTTTGTGACCGACCTCACATTCTAGTGTTCGGGTAGTGGGTCAGTTTCCTTTTGCACAGGTGGAGGCGTAGCATGTTGATGCTAAAGCCGCTTCCATTTCCGCACCCTAAACCATTTGTACCACCTCGACCAAAGCGGCTGCCAAGAGGGAAAAGAGTGACCATTGCGGCTGCATTCTCAGTTTCGGATGGTATTGTGCTGTGCGCTGACACGCAAGAAGTAATACCTGGATACACGAAGAATCAAACGGAAAAAATACGCGAATCGTTAGCATCCGATCATGAATTCGGCCTTCTTATGGTGGGCGCTGGTGACACTGATTTGATCGAAGCTGCAATGCAAACCATAGAAAAAGCCATAGAAAAAGAACACTACGATTCGGAGCATTTTGTCGGTGAAAAAACTCGACCAATAGTGGAAGCCGCATTCCGCAGTTTCTTCAATAACAATATCGCGCCGTATGCGTCCTTCCCGAGAGATGACAGACCCTCAATTGAGTTGTTGATTGCCGTGCGCGATGCTCACAACAACTATGTGTTCAAGGCATCCGGGGCGACTGTGCGAGAGGTAGAAGATGGGACTGCCGATTGCATTGGTTCAGGCACATTGCTTGCTAGAAACCTTATAGATCGATTCTACGATCCCTTTATGGCTCTCGATGAACTGGTAATTGCGGCGTGCTACATTATGTTTCAGATTGAGAAGTACGAGATTAATTGTGGTGGCCCTACCGACCTTTACGTTTCATCGCATAAGCACAATGTTTTTTCGCGCATC
>Ga0187887_10001194_pt1 | contig 22815 bp, 20 predicted proteins | sample June2016WEW_7_10_FD_132977 | JGI IMG/M metagenome (GOLD analysis project Ga0187887, IMG submission 132977) | Peatland microbial communities from SPRUCE experiment site at the Marcell Experimental Forest, Minnesota, USA - June2016WEW_7_10 | ecosystem: Environmental > Terrestrial > Soil >... | reverse complement strand
GCCGGCACAGGAGTTCCTCACCCGGTCGCGGCACTGGATCGACACCCACACCGACCAGGTCATCATCATCGTCTCCCTGGTCCTCGGCTTCTGGCTGGTCGCGACCAGCATCTACTACATCGTCACCTAGCTGGTGAGCCGGGTGAATACCAGCAGGCTCAGGCGCGTCAGCGACCGCGCACAGATCGCTCACCAACACGATGGCCGCCTGCCCGGGACCACGATCACGTTGGCGCCGCAACCATGAATCTGTCCGAGTACCTCATCTTGTTCGTGCTTGTCGCGATCATGGGAGCCGGCCTGCCTGGCCCGGGCGATGCGTCACTGATCGCAGCGGGCACATTGGCGGGAGAGGGCCGGCTCAATATATGGAACGTACTGGCAACTGCCATAGTCGCCTGGATGCTCGGTTCGCTAGCCGGATATGAGATTGGTATCCACGAGGGACGCTGGCTGCTCGACCACCCGGGACGACTTGAACAATCGCGCCTGAAACTACTCAGAAAAGGCGATCGAGCCTTCGCTCGTCATACCTTCGCGGCATCCGTGACTATGCCGGCTTTTGTATCCGGGATTTTCCGGGTTCGATTCTACATATTTATGCTCGGAGCGCTCACCGCTGGCATCGGGTGGATCGGAATGTACGTCGGGCTGTCGTACTTTCTTGGCGAGGAGATCGCGAAGCGAATCGGAAAAGTCGGCACGAGGGCGGTGGTCGGCGTAATCGTGATCGTCATCGTAGGACTGTGTATCAGGGCCGGAGTGTCGAGGTGGCGCAATAGCCGGCTTCCGTCCCAGGTGCACTGAGGAGACCCGACCCCCACCACGGCACGCTCCGGCCGACCACAACCGCAGGCCAACGCGCCGGCCGCTCGCGATCCGGGCGCGACGCCCGTTTCCACCGTAATGCGAAGTTTGTGCGGCCCGCCTCGTAGCCCTTGACTCTGATGCTGGCCGACTTGTGGCATCGGGCATGCCCTCTGGTCATCTTGGGCGACCCTTCTGCCCCTTGCGCGGCGCCCCGGCAGGGCGTGTCCTTGAGGGACAGGGGGGTGAGTCTCCAGTTGAGCGGCACATCCAGGATCTTGGGCATCATGGCAGCCGCCGTTCTTGCGGGCGGCCTGGCTGCGTGCAGTACATCCAGCACGGGCGCCCACCCGGTCGCGCCGGGCCCGGCCAGCGCGCCTGCCGTCCCGGTGCGGGTGCAGCCGAACGCGGTCGGCTGGTCCGGGATGGTCCAGCGCCCTGACCGCATCTACGTGGGCATGGGCGGAGCGCCCGTTGTCGGGCAACTGGCCTGGCGGAACTGGGGTGGCCCCCGGGCATCGGCGGGAGGCAAGCTCGACATTTACTGGCCGCAGCCAGGTCCGATCTCCGGCTGGCACCCGACCACGTACACGGTCACGGTGCGCCTGCAGGACATCTCGGCGCACAACGGCCAGCCGTCGTACCGGAAGATGGCGGACTTCTACGTCAACCGCCGGGGTGCCGCAAGGGTGCTGTACTTCGAGTTCTACGTTCGGCCGGGCGGATCAATCCCCGGGTGGAACCCTGGCCAGACCAGGAATAGCCCCGGATCAAATGGGGGTGCACCCACTATCGACACTGCGTCGGCAGCCCGCCCTGTCGGGTAATGCGGCGTCCAGCGTCGTATGGCCGCGCAAGGGCGGCCCGTCGCGCCGGCTCTTGACAGCGGCGGCCCCGGCAGTGAATCCTCCGGAAGGATTCTTGGACGAGGCAGGGCGCGCATCGGCGCGTGGCCCAGGCGGTCCGGCGGAGGTGGGGCATGGCACGCTCGGCCCGTGGTCGCAGGCGCTTCGTCAGGATTCTGGCTACATTAGCGACGGCTGGGGCGATGCTTCCGCTGGCTGCGGCCAGTGCGGGAGCCGCCACCGATGCCCGGGCCTCCGCCAGTGCGGGAGCCGCCACCACGACCAGCGCCCGGACCAGCGCGGCCAGCGTCGCGCCGGGCGGCCCGGGCACGATGTCATACTTCGACCTTGCCCGCAAAGACTGCGTGGGCACGGCCACCGGCACGGCGTCGAAGGCCTGGTACACGGTTGCCGATGGTGTGCTGTCGGACACCTACGAGCCCACCATCGACAACACCAACGTGAGCTCGTTGCAGTACATCGTGACCGACGGCTCCACGTTCACCGACCTGCAGACCAGGGACATGACCTACACAGTCAGCGCGGATCCTACTGGCATGGCCTGCACGGTGACCGCGACGGATGCCCAGCACGGTTACCGGCTGACGACCACGTACATCACCGATCCCGGCAGCGACACCGTGCTCATGCGCACGCGGCTGAGCGCCGTGCCAGGCTCCGGGACCAACCTGTCCGCGCTGCACCTGTACGCGCGGCTGGACGCCCACGTTAACGGGAACGGTGGCGGGGGCGCCCAGAACGCCGGGGCGAACAGCGGCGTCGTCACGACCTCGGGCGGGTCGGCGATCCCGGTCGTCTCCAGCACGAACACGGTCACCGACGCCACCAACCGGACCTACGCGGTGCCGACCTACATGGCGCTGGCCGACAGCACTCCCGCGCCGGAGGCGAGTGTCGGCTACGCCGGCACCGCCAGCGATGGACTCACCCAGCTGGACACGTCCCACGCGCTGACCCCGTATTCGTCCGCGCCGGACGGCCACATCGTCGCCACCCAGGAGCTGGCGCCGGGCCCGGGCGGCACGCTGACCCTCGCGCTCGGCTTCGGCCGCACGCAGGCAGGCGCGGTGAGCACGGCCCAGGGTTCGCTCGCCACCCCGTTCGCATTGAAAGAACTGAAGTACCTGGCCGGCTGGGCAGCGTACGACGCGAGCCTGAACCGGCCGCCGGCCCACTATCCCGGGGAGCCGGCCAGCGCGACGGCACGGCTGGTCGAGCACTACTACCTGTCCGCAAACGTGCTTAAGGCGAGCGAGGACAAGACGTTCCCCGGCGCGATCGTGGCGTCGCTGGCCAGCCCGTGGGGCCAGGCGGTGCCAGCCGGGACCGACTCCGGTGGCGAGCCTGCCTACTTCGGTTCCTACCGCGAGGTGTTCTCCCGCGACCTGTATGAGGCCTTCACCGGCCTGCTGGCCGACGGCGACCTGGCCACCGCGCGGGACGCCGTCCGGTTCCTGTTCGACCGCCAGCAACTGGCGGACGGGGCCATGCCGCGCAACTCGCTGCTCAACGGCCAGGCCGCTCCTGACACCGGCGGACTCCAGCTGGACGAGGTCGCCTACCCGATCCTGATGGACTACCAGGCGGGCCTGAGCGGGGACGCCACGCTGTGGGCCGACCATGTCCGGCCGGCAGCCGACTTCCTGGTCGCCCATGGCCCCTCGGACGGCAACGAACGGTGGGAGGAGCAGACCGGCTACTCACCCTCGACCATCGCGGCCGAGATCGCCGGGCTGACCGCGGCGTCTGCCATCGCCGCCGACCATGGTGACCAGGCGCGGGCCCGGCTCTACCAGGCGACCGCCGACTACTTCCAGCGCAGCATCAAGTCCTGGGACGTGACCACGACCGGGCCGGACGGGCCGCGCTACTTCATCAGGCTGTCCAAGACCGGTGACCCGAACGCGGCGATCAGCTACAGCCTCGGCAACGGCGGCCCGACTGTGGACCAGCGCAGCGTCATCGACGGCGGGTTCCAGGAGCTGGTCCGGCTCGGGGAGCTGCCCATCAGCGACCCGGACGTGCAGGCCTCGCTGGGCGTGCTGGATAAGCAGATCTCGGTCAGCACGCCCAGCGGAACCGGCTACTACCGCTACGGCACGTCGGCCGTCGACGGCAGCGCGGACGGCTACGGCGACTGCTACCAGCCGAGCCAGACCTCGTGCACGACCCCCGGCGCGCCGTGGCCACCCACCGACACGGGAACCGGGCATCTGTGGCCGGTACTGTCCGGCGAGCGCGCCGAGAGCGACATCGCCGCCGGGCAGAGTGCCGGGGCCGCCAGCCTGCTGAACGCGATGATCAACTTCTCCTCGGGTGTCGGCCTGGTACCCGAGCAGGCCTGGGAGGACCCGGACCTGGCCGCGTCGCCTTACGGCAGCGACCCGGCGACCGCGTCGATCGGGTTCACCGACGGCAAGGCGGCCGGATCGGCCTCGCCGCTGACCTGGGCCCAGGCCCAGGAGCTCCGGCTCATCCTCGGGCTCGGCACTGGCCACACCGTCGAGACGCCCGCGATCACGACGGCGCGCTACATCACCCACGGGGCGCCGGGTGCGCTGACGGTCACCCTTACCGCCCCCGCCTCCGGGGCGACGATCGGAACCGCCACCACAACGGTGACCGGGACCACGTCACCCGGCGCGTCGGTGGACATCGCGTCGGCGGATACCACGACCGGCGCCGCCGCGTCCGTGACCAGCACGGTCGCGGCATCGGACGGATCGTTCTCGGCGAGCGTCCCGGTCGGGTTCGGCGACGACGTCATCACCGCGACCGCGACCTCACCGGACGGGCGGAGCACCGGATACGCGCAGGTACCCGTGGTCGGGAACGTGACCTCAGGAACCACGGTCCTGAACGTCACCGATCCGACCGGCGACGACAACGGGCCCGGCACCTACCAGTACCCGACCGCCCCGGACTTCCACGCCGGAGCCTTCGACCTGACCGATTTCCAGGTCATCAGCGACGGCACCAACGCATACCTGCGGGCCACCCTGGCCAACCTGGACCCCACCTTCGGGGCGGACTTCGGCGCCCAGCTGCTGGACATTTACGTGCACACGCCGGGTGCCAGCGCAACCTCAACCCAGGCCGCCTACACCTCGCGCAACTACACCATCGCCCCGGCGGGGGCCTGGAGTGAGCGGGTCGAGGCCCAGGGCTTCGCGGCTCCTACCTGGGTAGACGCCAGCGGGAACTCGGTCGGCACCGCCGCCATGTTCACCGATGACACGAACCGGACCGTCACCATCGCGCTCCCCGAGGCCCAGTTCGGCACGCCGGGGTCCGGCTGGGCGTTCAGCGTCGTGCTGACCGGGCAGGACGGATTCAGCTCCGACCAGGCCCGGGCCTTCACGGCGACCCCTGGGGCCGACACCTTCGGGGTGTGCGCGGCCGGCGGCACGAGTCCCATCTGCTCGGTGGACCCGACGACCGTGCCCAAGGCCATGGACGTCATCACCCCCACGGACGTGTCGCAGGCCACCGAACTCAACCCCACCCTGGGCCCGGTGGTGATCCAGCCCGTGACCGTGCCCTAGGCCCGTCTGGACCCGGCCAGTAGGGTTATGGCTGGGAGTCGGTGCAGCGAAAGGGGTGGGTGTGCGGCCTGAGCCGGGGCCCCAGCGGCGGCCACTGACGCGCCAAGACAGTCACGAGGCGCAGCACATGGTGGAGCGTGCCGCGGAGCTGGCCCGTGATTCGCATGCCCGGACGCGTCATGCGGCCGTGCTGGTGAGGGACGGCAGCCTCCTGGCCTGGGGCACCAATGGCGTGCCCTTTCCCGGCGAGGACCATTGCTACTGCAAGGTCGGGGAGCTCGGCCACCATGACCAGTGTCGTACGCACGCAGAGCAGCGGGCCATCAATCTGGCTCGCGACGGAGATGGCTGGCGGAGTCTGCCAGGGTCGAAGTTGATCTATGTGCGCCTGGAGGCGGACGACTCAGTCCGGCTGGAGAACCCTCATTTCTGCGCCCGCTGCAGCCGTACGGCGCTATCCCTGGGCGTTGCGGAGTGGGTCTTCGCGCTGTCGGACGGCCTGGCCAGCTACTCCTCGGCGGACTACGACAAGATCGCCCAGCTCAGGTGGTAGCCGCCACCCGTGCGGTGCCCAGGGTGCGGCCGTCCTCATGGGCCTGCGCCTCGGACGCGGTGCGGGGTTCCGCGGCCTCTGCAGCGGGCGGCAGCCGCGGCTAGCTGACCGCGCCCCCTTCGAGGAAGCCGGTGATCGCGGTCTCGAACTGCGGCGTGATGATGGCGGTGCCGTGGGTGCCGGGCAGTTCGACGTACTGTCCATGGGCCAGTGCGCTGGCCAGTGCTTCGGCGGTGGCGTTGTGGCCGTCCTCGGCGCCGGTCAGGACGAGTGTCGGGACCGTGATGCGGGCGAGTTCCTCAAGCGGTGTGTCGACGAACGTATCGAGGACGAGGGCGAGCGCGACCGGGTCGCCTCCGGAGGCCGTGACCCAGTCTTCCATCGCCTGTTCGGGTGACCCGGGCTCGAACGTGCCGAAGTGGGTGAGCACGTGGCGGTACCGGCCGCCGCGTCCGACGGTGTGCGCGACCGCCTCCAGCCCCTGCCCGCCGACGATCGCGCGGCCTGGGGTTGCGCCCCGGGCCAGGATCCGTATCACCGTCCGCCCGCCCAGGGAGTAGCCGCCAAGGTCGTAGTCGGTGTGCCCGAGGTGCCTGATCAGGGCCAGGCCGTCGTCGGCCAGGGCGTCGGGCGGGTAGGCCGCCGGATCGTGCGGCCTGGCGCTGTCCCCGTGACCGCGAAGGTCGGGCAGGATGACGCGGTAGCCGCGCGCGGCGATCTTCCCGGCGATCCCGTCGTCGACCATGACCGTGGCGCTGGAGAGATAGCCGTGGATCAGGATCAGCGGCCGGCCCTCCCCGAGCTCGCGGTAGGCGAGACGCGCGCCATCACGCCCGCGGAAATAGCAGAGGGGGATGTCAGTCATATCGCCGGGTCCTTTACCGCCATCAGGGCTGGGAAACAGGGCAGCACCTAGACCCTAAGGCGGCCCTCCGCGCTTCGCCCTCATTCAGATCCATAACGGTTTGTTCGCCGCGGCCGAGTCGACCGGTGACCTCCCACGCGTGGTGCCGGGGGACAGGCCGTGGAACTTGCCGGGATCTCAGAGCCGCTGGGTCGATGCCGTTGCCGGGTTGCGCCCGGCCAGCCCCAGTAGGGCAAAGAGGAAGGACACGATGGCCAGGAAGACCCAGCCGGTGCCGAAGCTGGTGTGGGCGACGAGGCGCCCGAAGGCGACCGGGATGAAGAAGCCGCCCACCGCGGCCAGCGTGAGCATCAGGCCGGCTGCCGCTGCGATGTGCTGGTGCTCGATGTCGCAGACCCTGGCCGGGACCGCCAGCCAGGCGGCGAAGCCGAAGATGAGGAAGAAACCGATCCCGATCCCAAGCACCCAGAGCGCCTGGGTCGGCACCACGGGGATGAGGATCAGCAGCGTGGCGACAATCATGAGCGGTCCAACGATGAACAACCGCAAGTTCCGGCTGCGGTCGGCGTAGTACCCGCCGAGCAGGCTGCCCGGGATTCCGGCGAGCCCGATGAGCGCGGACAGCAGCCCGCCGGTAGAAGGGTCCAGGTGCCGGGTGAGCGTCACGTACTCGCTGAACAACTGCGCGGTGGTGAAGTACGCGCCGTATCCGCCGAAGAGCGCGACACCGTAGATCCATAGATCCCTGCTGGCGAGCACGGTGCGCAGGGCCGCGTGGTCGAACCGGGCGCCGCTGAGCGTCCGATCGCCGCGCGGCATCTGGAAGACCACCAGGGTCGCCAGCATGACGAGCAGCTCGAAGATACCGGCCAGGATCAGGGACGTGTGCCAGCTGGTGGCCCGCTGCACGTACAGCCAGACGTAGAGCGCGAAGGCGGCCCCCGCGCTGAAGGCGGCGCCGCCGGTGATGCCGAGGGCGAGCGTGACGTCCTTCTCGCGGAACCAGACGACGACCGCGGCGGTCCCGACGGCGATGAACACCGATCCGCCGATACCGCTGACGACGCGGAAGAAGGCCAGCTCGGCGTAGCTGTGGGACAGCCCGGACATGATGCCGGCCAGTCCCTGCACCAGCAGCCCCGCGACGAGCGTCTTCTTCATCCCGATCGCCGTGGCGAGCACGCCGCCGGGGATGTGCGTGAGCCCATAGCCGACGATGTAGAGCGAGATGAGGAAGCTCAGCGACCCCAGCCCCACCTTGAACTGCGCGCCGATGAGCGGGAAGGCCGTGGCGACGTCGAACCAGTTGAGCGTGAGCGCGATGATGCCCAGGCTGATCACGGCGAGTATGCCCCAGCGCCCGGGGCCGGGCGCAGCGTCATGGACGGCACCGTGGAGGGAGGTCAAGGAAGGTCCCCTTATCGGCAGCGCCGCCAGCTCGCCAGGTCAGCCAGGGCTGACCAGGTCACCGGGTCAGCCAGGGCTGACAGGCGCCGGCGGCGTGCCCGAAGCGCTGCTGTAGAGTACCGCTCACAGCAGCGTAGCCCCCGTGCCTCAGCTGTGACCGCCGCGGTGGCGACCGGTGATCTTCCGGCCGGCGGCGGACGCGCCTTGACGAGATGGTCGATGATGGCTACGAGCGGGAATACCCCATCCGGCTTCGTCGGGCGCCAGCGCGAGCTGCGCATCCTGGGTGAGCGGCTGGCGGCCGCCGGGACGGGCCATCCGCAGGTCGTCCTGGTGGAGGGCGAGGCGGGCGGGGGTAAATCGACTCTGCTCTCCCGGTTCCTCAGTTCACCGGCGAACGCTGTCGTTCTCCAGGCGGCGGGGGACGAGGCAGAGACACTGCTCTCCTACGGGGTCATCGATCAGCTGCAGTCTGGGTCCTTGACCGGCACGGGAACAGACCCGCGGACATACCCGGGACCGGACCCGGTGACCGAACCGGGGACGGACCCGATGGCCGTCGGCGCCCGGCTGCTGGATCTGCTCGACCGGCTGCAGACCGGCGGTCAGGTCGTCGTACTGGTCATCGACGACCTGCAGTGGGCTGACCGGCCGTCCTCGCGTGCGGTGCTGTTCGCCTTGCGGCGCCTGCGGGCCGACAAGGTGCTGGCGATCGTGTCCACGCGGGTCGGCGGGCTGGCCGATCCCGGCTGGGCGCGGTTTGCGGGCGGTGATTCGCGTGTCACCCGTCTGCGCCTGGGCGGGCTCAGCCCGGGTGACCTCATCGAGCTGGCGAGCGCGCTGGGGTTGGGGGTGCTGTCGCAGCGCGGGGCGTCCCGGCTGGCCGCCCATACCGAAGGCAACGCGCTCTACTGCCGGGCGCTGCTCGACGAGATCGGCATCGCCCGGCTGAGCGTGGAGGGGGTTGGCGGGTTGCCGGCCCCGCGGGAGCTGTCCGCGGTGATCCTGGCCCGCGTGGCTGCCCTCCCGTCCACGGCGCAGTCATTCCTCGCGGCGGCTTCGGTACTGGGACAGCATGCGCCCCTCTCGACGGTCGCGTCAGTCGCCTCGGTCGCCAGGTTGCCGGACGCGCAGAACGAGCTGGATGCGGCGGTCGCAGCCGGGCTGCTGAGCGAAGGTTCCCCGGCCGCGCAGCTGGTCTTCACCCATCCGCTGTACCGGGCGGCGATCTACGCCGATCTCAGGCCGACGAGACGCCGGGAACTGCACGCCCGGGCGGCGGAGGTCGTGGCTGGCCGGGCGCGACTGGCCCACCGGGCCGCGGCTTCGATGGGGGCGGACGAGGCGCTGGCCAGCGAACTCGAGGCGTCCGCCCGGGCGACTGCGGCGGCCGGTGACGCCGGCGCCTCGGCCTGGGCTCTGGAACAGGCCGCGGCGCTCTCACCAGCCGCGGAGGACCGGGAAACCCGGTTGCTCGACGCTGCCGTCGTCCTCCTCAACGCCGCGGATTCACCGGCGGCGGCCCGGGTCCTGGGCTCCTGCCAGGCCTCCAGCGCCCGTCGTGACGCTCTGACCGGGCTTCTGGGGGTGTTCACCGGATCTCTCAGTGCCGAGGGTCGCCTGCTCAGCGCCTGGCAGGCCCATGATCCGGAGACCGAGGGTGAAATCGGGGCCCGGGCGGCGACGTCCCTGACCAACTGGATGGTCCTGTCCGGCCGCCCGGACGAGGCGCTGACCTGGGCGGACCGGGCAGTAGGCGGCACCGCTGCGGGCACGGCGCTGCGGGCCATGGCCCGCACCGCGCAGGCCTACGCGTTCGCCTCCGCCAGCCGGAGCCCTGAAGGGCTGGCCACGCTTGGCTTCCTGCCTGTCTCGGGCAACGAGGTACCCATGCCTGAGACCGACGCCCTCATCATGCGGGGCATGCTGAAGGTCTACGTCGATGACCTGCCCGGGGCCATCGCGGACCTCGGGGTGGCGACGGCCCGGCTGCGCACCGGACTGCCTTCGACCTACCCGGGCCCGTGCCTGGCTCATCTGAGCGACGCCCAGTTCCGCCGGGGCGACTGGGACGGCGCGATCACGCATGCGCAGCTGGCCACGTCGCTGGCGCAGGACACCGACCGTCCGCTGGACCTCGCACGGGCGCATGCCCGGTCAGCCCAGGTCCTGGCGTTCCGCGGCGAGTGGCCGGCCGCGCAGGCGCACGTCAGCGCGGCCCGGGCTGCGGCGGAGCGGCTTCCGCTGGTCCTCGCGGTGGCCGCCGCCGCGACGGCAGGCGCGTCGCTGGCCTCGGCACGTGGCGACCTGCCCGGGGTACTTCTCGCGACCGAGCCGGTGCGCGCCACCGGACTCCTCGACGTCGGCGGCCAGCCAGGCATCTTCAACTGGAGAGCCATGGAGGCGGACGCGCTGACTGGCCTGGGCCGGCTCGAGGACGCCGAGGCCGCGCTGAGCGAATTCGAGTCAGCCATTCCCCGGACCGGGCTGGCCTCAGCCGCCCTGGCGCTGGCCCGATGCCGGGGCAACCTGGCCCTGGCCAGCGGGCATGCCGCCCAGGCGGACGCGGCGTTCACCCGCGCCCACTCGTTCGAGGCAGAGGTGCCGATGCCGTTCGAGCACGCCCTGCTGAGCCTCGACGACGGGCGCCGTCTCCGCGCAGCCGACCAGAGGCCGGCGGCTGTCGCCCAGCTCGAGAAAGCTCACCACCTGTTCTCCGGCCTGGGCGCCGATCCCTGCGTGCGGGCGTGCGCCACCGAACTAGCCGCCTTGCAGGTCACCGCCGCGACCGGCAGCCCCGCCCTCCTCGGGCTCAGCCGCGCGGAACTGGCGGTAGCCCGGCTGGTCGCCACCGGGCTGACCAACCGGGAGGTGGCCAGCGAGCTGTTCGTATCCGTGAAGACCGTGGAGTACCACCTCCGCAACAGCTACATCAAGCTCGACGTCACCTCACGCCGGGCGCTCGCGGCTCTGCTGCGCTGAAACACCCGGCCCCAGAAACACCCGCCGCAAACACAGGGCCGCAAAACACGGGGCCGCAAAAACACAGGGTCGAACCTAGGGTCGCACCCTGGGGACACTAACGCCTTTTACGCGTTGAGTGTGATCCATGGACGCCTCACCAACGCCGAGGCAAACGATTCTCCTTCTCCTCGACCTCAGCCGCACTGCGGATGGACGCCTCGAGGGACGGATACGCGCTGACGGCACTGACGCCTGGAAGTCTTTCTCCGGCGTGCTCGAGCTGCTCAAAGTGCTCGAGGAAACGTACTGAGAGAGCTCCGGGATGTAGCCTCGCCCGGATTTTCCGAAACGTATTTCTGCTGCTGTGAGAAAGGAACGTCATGAATCAGCCCGCCAGCCAGTCCATATTCGAAAGGTGGGGACGCACCGCGTACCGGCGGCGGCGGCTGATCCTGCTGGTCGCCCTGCTCGCCGCCGTGCTCGGCGGCGTGTGGGGAACCGGCATCTTCGCCACGGTGCAGACCGCCGGCGGCTTCGACGCCCCGAACAGCCAGAGCCAGCACGAAGCCAGCCTGGCCACGCGGACGTTCGGCCGCGACGCCGGGGACGTGGTGGTGCTGTACTCCAGCCGGACCCTCACCACCGCCGCGCCGGCGTTCCGGACCGCGGTGACTCACGCGCTGGCCGCGCTGCCGCACAGCCGGGTCGACTCGTACGCCACTTACTGGTCCACCAGGTCGCCGCGGTTCGTCAGCGCCAGCGGCAGGCAGACCTACGCGGTGATCGAGCTGGCCGGGTCCAGCGACACGGCCCGGCAGAGCAACTACGACGCGATCAAGACGGACCTGGGCGCGTCCGGCCTGGGCGCGTCCGGCCTGAGCGCGGCAGGACTGCACAGCCAGGTCGGCGGGGTAGTCCCCACCAACGAAACGATCGACAAGCAGACCACGGCCAACATCACCCGGGCCGAAGGCCTGTCCTTCCCCGTGCTGCTGATCCTGCTGCTGGTCATCTTCGGCGGCCTGGTGGCGGCCAGCCTGCCGCTCACGATCGGCGCGCTCGCCATCCTCGGCTCGTTCACCGCGCTGCGGCTGCTGACGCTGGTCACCGGCGTGTCGGTGTTCTCCCTCAACATCACCACCATCCTGGGCCTGGGCCTGGGCATCGACTACGGGCTGTTCCTGGTCACCCGGTTCCGCGAGGAACTGCACCGGCGGGACTCAGTCGAAGACGCCGTCGCCCGCACGGTGGCCACCGCCGGCCGGACCGTGCTGGTCTCGGGCGTCACGGTCGCCATCGTGCTGGCCAGCCTGATGCTGTTCCCCGAGACCATCCTGCGGTCCATCGGCTACGGCGGCGTCGCCACGGTTCTGGTTGACATGCTGGCCGCGCTGACCGTGCTGCCCGCGCTGCTGGCTGTGCTTGGCCCGAAGGTGAACTCGCTGCGGATCCGCCGCTCCGTGCAGCGGCCACCTGCGGCCGAGGACAGCGGCGGCTGGTACCGGCTCGCCCACAGCGTCATGCGCCGCCCACTGCTGTACGCGGTGCCGATCGTGGTGCTGCTGCTCGGCCTCGGCTCGCCGTTCCTCCATGTGGTCTGGGGCGGGGTCGACGCCACCGTGCTGCCCTCCAGTGCCGCGCCCCGCGTGGTCACCGAGGCGCTGAACCGCGACTTCCCCGGCAACCCGACCGCCCCGATCGAGGCCCTCGTCCAGTTCCGCGGGCCGGTGGCCGGCTCGACGGCCCGTGCCGCCGGCCTGGCTGCCTACGCCAGCCGCCTGGATCACGTCGCCGGCGTCACCGCCGCGCAGGTGACTGGCGTCCGCGGGGACGTCGCCCGGATCGACCTGAGTTACAGCCCGGGTCCCTACACCTCGCAGGCCCGGGCCATCGTCGGTCACGTCCGCGACGTCGCCGCGCCGCCCGGCGCCACGGCCCAGGTCGGGGGGCAGACCGCCGCGCTCGCCGATCAGCTGTCCAGCATCGGCCACACCCTGCCGTGGATGGGGCTGGCCGTGGTCGTCGCCACCTTCGTGCTGCTGTTCCTCGCGTTCGGGTCCCTCGTCCTGCCCCTCGAAGCAATCGTGGCCAACATCCTGTCGCTGTCCGCGATGTACGGGGTGGTGACCTGGATCTTCCAGGATGGGCACCTGTCCGGGCTGCTGGGCTTCACCCCGAACGGGACGATCAGCCCGACCATCCCGGTCCTGATGTTCGCGATCATGTTCGGGCTGTCCATGGACTACCAGGTGTTCCTGCTCTCGAGGATCCGCGAGCGCTACGTCGCGACCGGCGACAACACCGCGTCGATCGCCAGCGGCCTGCAGCGGACCGGGGGCGTCATCACCAGTGCGGCGCTGCTGCTGGTCGTCGTGATCGGCATGTTCTCCCTGTCCAGCATCACCTTCATCAAGCTGCTGGGCGTCGGCATGATCGTGGCCCTCGTGCTCGACGCGACCCTGGTGCGGATGCTGCTCGTGCCGGCGACCATGCGGCTGCTGGGCGACGCGAACTGGTGGGCGCCCGCGCCGCTGCGCCGCGTCTTCGCCCGGTACGGCATCCGCGAGGACGACGGCGCCGGGTCAGGCGCAGGCGCGGAACCCGAGCCTGAGCCGGCCCGCACCCTAGCGACCCGGGCGACGGGCGCGATCCCGCCCCAGCCAGCCGGCACACGACTCACCTGCACGGAAGGAACGCAGCAATGAACGCGGCGGCCCGCCGACTTCGGGGAGTACCGCGACCAGGTCGTGGCCATGGCCGTGCCTGAGGACGGGGTCATAGCCCCGCCGGCCCTGGCGATAGGAGCTAGCCATGAGTGGCGGTGCGCAGCCCGCGCCTGTGTGTCGATCCGGGACTTCCCGTTCGTCGTAGGTATAGAGATGTCACCGGCCGGCAGCGTTGCCGGGACAGGCTGGACGACGTAGGGGGAGTGGAATGAAGAACGAGGAAACGTGGGAGCACATCCATTCCGAACGGGCGCAGATGGCGGAGACCTGGGCCGCCCTCTCGACCCGTCAGTGGGCGGCTCAGTCCTGGTGCCAGGGCTGGTCAGTCCAGGACACCGCGGGCCACGTTCTGGCCGCGGCCGAGCAGACCCCGGTTAACTTCTACAAGGAGCTGGCCTCGGCCGGCTTCCGGTTCAACGTCTTCACCGACCGGGGCGCCAGGCGCCTGGCGGCCATCGGCCCCGATGAGCTGGTCAGCCGCCTGCGGGCCCGAACCACCACCACGAACCACCCGCCCGCGCCGGTCATGGCCATGCTCGGCGAGATCGTCGTGCACGGCGAGGACATCCGCCGGCCTCTGGGCCTGAAGCACCAGCCGCCGGAGGCCGCCCTGATGGCCGTGGCCGACAGCTGGAAGAACTCCAACCTCCTGATCGGAGCGAAACGGCGGATCACCGGCCTGCGGCTGCAGGCAACCGACGCCCAGTGGGCCCACGGCGATGGCCCTGAAGTCTCCGGCCCGCTGATCTCGCTGATCCTGGCCATGACGGGCCGCAAAGCCGTTCACGCCGACCTCTCCGGCGAGGGTGTCACCGAACTCACCAGCCGGGCATGAACGAGCGCGGCCATTCTGGTCGCGCCCGGCGGTCCACGACAGGCCACGGCGAGCGCGGCGGGTCAGGCGGCGGCGAGCCGGAACGGGTCAGGCGGCGGCGAGCGCGGCGGGTCAGGCGGCGGCGAGCCGGAACGGGTCAGGCGGCGGCGAGCGCGGCGGGTCAGGCGGCGGCGAGCCGGAACGATGAGCCGCTGCTGCCGGCGGCCCAGGCCCCGGGCAGGGCCGCCGCGAGGGCATGCTGGGCGCGCCAGCCCGTGCAGTGTCCGGGCACCACGAGCCCGGGCGCCATGGTGGTGAGGGCGTCGACGGTGGGACCGATGATCGGCTCGAACGCGGGCCCGCTGAGGTGGAGGCCGCCGAGCAGCGCGTGCAGCGCGGGCACCGCGGTGAGCCGCTGCGCGTGCCGCACGATGTTGATGGCCCCGGCGTGCCCGCAGCCGGTCAGCACCACAAGGCCGCGGCCCCGGACGTGCACGATCAGGGCCTGATCGTCGAGGACCAGGGGATCGTGCTGCCAGGCCGAGCCGGTCCACTCCTGGTGGGGCGGCGGCATGCCGTGCTCGAACTCGGTGGTCCGGTCGACCTCCCCGGTGATCAGCACGCAGTCGTCCGCGAGCAGCGAGGGCTCCCGGCGCTCGATTACCGTGAACCCCTCGGCGTCGAGGGCCCGTCTGCTCAGCGTCGGCAGTTCCTCGGGCTCGCGGCCGGGCACCGCCAGGCGCCGGCGGGTCCAGATCTTCGGGTGAACCACCATCGGGAGTGACCGTGTCCCGCGTCGCCCGGCCAGCCCGGCCAGGCCGCCGGCGTGGTCGAAGTGGCCGTGGCTCAGGACGACTGCCTGGATCTGCGACAGGTCGGCGCCGAGACGGCCTGCGTTGGTGACCATCGCGTCGGGAGACAGCCCGGTGTCGAACAGGAGCGTGGTCGTGGTGGCGCCGCGGCGGACGCTGACCAGCGCCGAGAACCCGTGCTCGGCCATCAGCCCGACCACGGTCGACCCGGTCTCGAACTGCGGGGCCTGGGCCCGGCCGGCGCTGAAGGGTGCACGCGTGGTGCGCTCGTCGCCGGTCAGCAGGGCGTCGTACACGTTGTCGACAAGAGTGGTGATCACGATCTCGTCGACTGGCTCCAGCGTGATCGGGTCGACGGCGGATCCGGGGACGGGGTGCGGCGCAGCCGCCGCCACCTGCCGCGGGCCTGCTGGCGAGCCGCACATCAGGGGCACTCCCGGGTCGGCGGCCGCAGGGTGGTGCCCATGCCGGCGTCCCCGCGGGGACGCCGGCCGGTGATCAGGCAGAGCTTGTGCGTCGCGGAGATGCTGGTTCCCTCGCGGGCGTTCGTGGTCGCGAAGTGCCTGCTGCGTGGGGAGAGGTGATCGATGTGGGCCATAGCCGGATCCTGCCCAGCTGTGGTGCTGCAACGCCTGGGCCCAGGAACCGCCAGATCGAGGACGAGAAGCCCGGGCGCGGATCGCACAAGCCCCGGGCCCGGTCGAAAGCAGCCGCTAGCCGGCCGGGGCCGGACTGGGGATCCCGAGCTGGGCGGCCAGCGTGGCCTGGTCCCAGTGGATCCGCTGCGAGCGGATACTCCCGCGCTCGAAGCCGACGATGGCGATGACCTGCACCTCAGCCCGCCGGTGGGTCGGGTCCACGCCGGGCAGCAGCCAGGGCAGTTCCTGGTCGTGCGTGAACGACACCGTCGTCTCATCGACCAGATGGAAACGGTCCACCGTCCGGGACGCCCGGGTGAGAACCAGGTCACCGGGCACGTAGGGCAGGAACTCCTCGGCGTAGAACCGCTCGAAGTCCCGGCGCCCGGTGGCGCCGGTCATGGCCGGGAGGTGCCAGACCGACGGCTGTGCCGCCAGGCGGGCCAGCGACGCGGCCAGGTCGCGGCGGACGATCGACGCGTTGAGGTGCTCGTCCCACACTCGTTCCAGCTCTCGCATGAACTGCGCGATCGCCGTGGTCACCAGCCCAAAATACCCGCTCCGCCGCCTGGTGCCCGGGCTCCGGGGCTGTCCCGATGCCCGCGGGTGCGGCGCCATGAACTGTGCCCCGGCCCACGGTTCTCCTGGGCCGGCGGCTTCGCTGCCGGGAGGAGCGGCGACGGATGAGACGGGTGCGATAGTGTGGGGCCACACGATAGATCGTGAGGCGTCGCCATCAGGGCGCGCCGGTCGTACGTCGCTCGATGAGCGAAGCTGGTTTCCACGGACGTGGGGCCCTCGAAAATGCGGCCACCCGAGTCCGGGAGATATCCCTGTATGACCGCTCTTCCTCTTGATGAAACGCATGCCCGCCGCCGGCGGCCCGCACCGGGCGCGCCTGGGCCGGCGCTGACCTTCGCTGACTTCGGCGTCCCCGCGCCGCTGGTCAGCACGCTGGCCCAGGCCGGCATCCTCACCCCGTTCCCGATCCAGGCCGCAGCGCTGCCCGACGCGCTGGCCGGGGTAGACATCCTGGGCCGCGGCCGGACGGGTTCCGGCAAGACCCTGGCGTTCTCGATCCCGCTCGTCGCGGGCCTGGCGGACGGGCACACGCTCGCCTGCCGCCCGCGCGGCCTGGTCCTGGTGCCCACCCGGGAGCTGGCCAGCCAGGTTCACGCGGTCCTGGCGCCGCTGGCCGCGGCGATGAACCTGACGGTGACGACCATCTTCGGCGGTATCGGGCAGAACCCGCAGGTAACGGCCCTGCGCAACCGGGTGGACATCGTCGTCGCCTGCCCGGGCCGGCTGGCCGATCTCATCGAGCAGGGGCACTGCCACCTGGACGATGTGGAAATCAGCGTGCTCGACGAGGCCGATCACATGGCTGACCTGGGATTCCTCCCGGTGGTGCGGCGGCTGATGGGGGCCACCCCGCCGGAGGGCCAGCGGATGCTGTTCTCCGCCACCCTGGACAAGGCCGTCGATGTGCTGGTGCGGCGGTTCCTCAGCGACCCGGCGGTGCACTCGGTGGACGCGGCCGCGGCGGCCCCGGCCGCCATGGTTCATCACCTGCTCACCGTCGCGCCCGGGGACCGGGTGCGTGTGGTCGCCGCGCTGGCAGGCGGCAACAACCGCTCGCTGGTCTTCACCCGCACCAAGCACGGAGCGCAGAAGCTCGCCCGGCAGCTGGCCGGAGCGGGCGTCCCCGCGGCCGAGTTGCACGGCAACCTGAGGCAGGGGGCGCGGGAACGGAACCTGGCGGCGTTCTCGTCCGGTACGGCCCGGGTCCTGGTCGCCACGGACATCGCGGCCCGCGGCATCCACGTGGACGGCATCGACCTGGTGATCCACGCGGACCCGCCGACCGAGCACAAGGCTTACCTGCACCGGTCGGGCCGTACCGCCCGGGCCGGCGCGGCCGGCGTGGTGATCACCGTGCAGAGCCCCGCGCAAGCGGGCGACGTGCGCGTCCTGATGCGGCAGGCCGGTGTGGCCCCGCTGACGGCCAGTGTCAGCCCGGGCTCGGCGCTGCTGCGTTCCATCGCCGGCCCGCCGGCCGGCCGGGACGCCCCGGCCGCGTCCCCCGCCGTCCGGGAGGCGCCGGTGACGCCGGTGGCGGCCACCGGGAGCGCCGCGGTCGCCCTGTCCGCCGGGTACCGGGGCCGCCGCAGGCGCTGACCATGACCGCCCGCCGCCCGGAGGTCCCGGATACCGGGAAGGGCGAGGGGGTGGGAATACCCGGCCATGGCAGGACGCTATACGTGGTTAGTTGTTGTCGACGTTGGCGATCGTGAAGGCGCCCGTTTTCGACAGTGGGCGCCTTGCCGTTGGCCGTGGATTCTCTCCTCCTGATGGCGGGCAACCAGCAGCTTGGCCTGCGCGACCGCGTGGGACCAATGAGCTCGTCTTTGAAGGAGACAGCAGATGGCGCAAGGCACCGTGAAGTGGTTCAACCCCGACAAGGGCTTCGGCTTCATCGCCCCCGACGACGGCACGGCCGACGTCTTCGTTCACCACTCGGCGATCGACATGGGCGGTTACCGTACCCTGGCCGAGAACCAGAAGGTGGAGTACACCACCAAGCAGGGCCCGAAGGGCCCGCAGGCTGACCAGGTTCACGCAGTCTGACGCAGAGCAGGCGGCAGGTCCGAGCGTTCGGGCCTGCCGCCTGCCTGTCCAAGCACACAGCCGCCCCTCCGGGCGGTGACACTGACCTCCCAGCGGCTGTTCGCGGGCCGCGCACCGCTCGCCGCAGGGGGACGAGGTTGACCGTTGACACGGCAAGCCCAGCAGCTGAACGCCCTCCCGTAGGCGCGCAGGACGCGCCCGCCGGGCCGGGCAGCGACTATGCGCAACTCTCCCGCCACGTGCGGGCGGCCGGCCTGCTGCGCCGGCGCCGCGGCTATTACGGCGTCAAGATCGGCGTCAACCTGCTCTTGCTGGGCGCCGGGTGGGCCGTGTTCTTCCTGCTCGGGCCCTCCTGGTGGCAGATGCTGGTGGCGGTCTTCCTCGGCGTGATGTTCACCCAGACCGGGTTCATCGGGCATGACGCCGGCCACCGGCAGATCTCCGGTTCCAAGCGCGCCGACGACCTGATCGGGCGGATTCACGGGAACCTGCTGATCGGTCTCAGCTACGGGTGGTGGACGTCCAAGCACAACCGGCATCACGCCCACCCCAACCAGGTCGGCCGTGACCCCGACATCGGCGGCGGGGCGGTCGCCTTCACCCCGGAGCAGGCCCGCGCGCGCGGCGGGCTAGGCAGCTGGCTGGCGGGCTACCAGGCGTGGCTGTTCTTCCCCATGCTGCTGCTCGAAGGCCTTCACCTGCATGTCGCCGGGGTCCGGACCATGCTGGGCCGCCGGAGCACGGCGGTCAGGCTGGTGGAGGGGATCCTCCTCGCTGCGCACATCATCGGCTACCTGGCTGCGGTGTTCCTGGTGCTGTCCCCGGTGCAGGCGGTGGCCTTCGTCCTCATCCAGCAGGGCGTGTTCGGGGTCTACCTCGGATGCTCTTTCGCGCCCAATCACAAGGGCATGGCCATTTTCGGCGAGGATGAGAAGGTCGATTTCCTCCGCCGCCAGGTCGTCACTTCGCGTAACATCCGCGGTGGCTGGTTCACGGACTTCGCGCTCGGCGGCCTGAACTACCAGATCGAGCATCACCTGTTCCCCTCCATGCCGCGGCCCAGCCTGCGGCACGCCCAGGAGCCGGTGCGCGCGTTTTGCGAGCAGCACGGCATCACCTACCACGAGACTGGTCTCGTGGACTCCTACGTCCAGGTTCTGCGGCACTTGAACACCGTCGGCGGCCCGCTGCGACCGGAGCTCGAGTACTGATCCGTGCCAGTGTGGGGAGTGCCGCTGTATGAGCTGGGAGGTGGGGCGCATGAACGCGTCCGATGTATGGGTCGCCAAGGACGACGGCAGTGACATCGTCCGCGCCGCCTCGATCGTGGCGGTCGGCCGTGACTACAACGGCAACGTCACCGTCCGGCTGGCCGGTGGCGAGGGAACGGCCGTGACCCTCGTGGCGGTCGCCCCGCACGAGGGCAGGCACACGCCGGAGGACTTCCACCACCAGCTGATCCGGGTCGTGTCCCAGCTATCGGATGCGGCGGGGGCCGCCGTCGTGCACCCTGTCTGTGACGAGCGGGACGGCTGGCACTGGGTCACCGCTCCGCTGTAGACGCCTCCTCCCGGGCGGCGCCTGGATGCGCCGCCCTCGCCTGTCCAGCCTGCAGGCCGCATACTGATGGTGATGAGAAACCAGCCCGCGCCGTGACCCGGCGCCCCGTGCCCGGAAGCCCGTTCAACAAACCGGAGCCCGAACCCAAGCCGCTCGAGGTGTTCGTGGCGCAGGACCTGGTCACGCACGACCGCTATGGTCTCGGCCGCGTCATCAGTGCCGAGGCGGGCACGGTGGTGGTCGAATTCGGCGCCGTCCGGCACCGGATCAGCGCGCCGTACGCCAAGCTGACCAAGCTCTGACTCAACGCCGGACACTGGCCGCCGGCGGTTAGCCGGAGCCGGCCACCGCCCAGGTCCTGCCCGTCTGCTCGGACGGCTTCGCCGGTGACCTTAAACCGGCAATTCATTTCCGGAAAAAGTGATAGTCTTTGGACTATGCGTAGCTGGGGATTCCTGAGTAATCATGGCCGTGTGCTGCTCCATCTCGCGCACGACCCGGGGATGCGGCTACGTGACATCGCGGCCAGCCTGGGCATCACCGAGCGGAGCGCGTTCGGCATCGTCACCGACCTGACCGCGGCCGGTTACATCAGAAAGCGCAAGGACGGCCGGCGCAACCACTACCAGATTCAGGTACACCAGCCACTACCGGAGCTCACCAGCCGGGAGCGGACCATCGGGGAAGTCCTGGCCCTGCTCGTCGGCCCGGGACCGGACACGGGACAGCCGCCCGGGGAGGAAGCATAGCGCTGAGCGCGCCCGGCACCCGCGGCGGCGCTCAGGACACGGCAGCCATCCGGCCGCCTGTTCCGCCTCAAACGGATCGGACACCCATGATGAACTCCCCCACCACGACCCGAGCCATCCTGGACTGTTCGGTCCATACCGCCGACGGCATCACCATCGCCGAACTGGCCGGCGAACTCGACCTGGCCAGCGCCCCGGCCCTGCGCGAGCAGCTCCGGCAGCTGCTCCAGCCTGGGTCCGGCCGGCTGGTCCTCGACCTGTCCCGGGTGAGCTTCTGTGACGCCAGCGGCCTCGCCGTCCTGGTCGGCATGGCCCGCCGCGCCCGGCTGCTGGGCGGGTTCCTGCGCCTGGCCGGCGTCTCGCCGCAGATGGCCCGGGTGCTGCGTCTCACCGGACTCCACCGTCACCTGCCCGTCTTCGGCACCGTCTGGGCTGCCACCGGCACGCCGGGTGCCCAGCACAGCCAGGCCGCCTGACACGCGGCACCACGCCGGGGAGCCTGCTGATCGGCCACGTCCGGGGGACGGTGGCCCCGGACGGCCGGATCGGCGGTCAAGTCGGGACGGTCAGCCACCGGATCCGGGCCTTTCAGCGGTACCACCCGGCGCTCCGGCGGGGTGTACTGATGGGACTCTGCTAAGAGGTGATCGCGATGAACGCGACGATCAAGGACATCATGTCGACCCGTGTGGTGACGGTCCGCGGCGACACGCCCTTCAAGGAGATGGCCGCCATGCTTGGCCGGACCCGGGTGAGCGCCTTCCCGGTCACCGATGAAGCTGGCAAGATCATTGGGATCGTGTCCGAGGGTGACATGCTGATCAAGGAAGCGGACCAGGCTGGCCATCCGGGACTGTTCACGGGGCTGCGCCGGAGCCGGGAACATGAGAGGGCGGCCGGGGTGACCGCGGCTGACGTGATGACCCGCGCTCCCGTCACCATCGGCCCCGATGAGTCGGTGGAGCGGGCGGCATTCCTGATGTATGACCACGGCATCAAGAGGCTGCCGGTGGTGGACGGGGCCGGTCACCTGGCCGGGATCGTCAGCCGGGCCGACGTGCTCAGCGTTTTCGACCGGCCGGACGAGGAGATCCGCCGCGACATCATCCAGGAGCTGCTGCTGCGCAGCTTCCTGGTCGACCCGCAGCACCTGGGAGTCACCGTCGACAACGGCGTCGTGACCCTGTCCGGGCGGCCGGAAAGCGAGCATCTGGGCCGTCAGATCGCCGAGGCGGTGCAGCACGTCGACGGCGTGGTCGCCGTCCACGACCAGCTGGCCTACTCCGCCCAGCGCCCGCCTTCCGGTCAGGTCCTGCCGGTGGCGCAGTGACCCGCTAGGCGGCGAGAACGCATCAGCCCGGACTTGCGGCGCCCGGGCTGATGTCTTGTTTCCCGGGGATCAGGCGGACGGGCGCAGCCAGACACCGAAGTCCTGGCCACTGGTCCACAGCACGTTCGGGCTGATGACCACCGTGCCGGACGCCCCGGCACTGAAGGCCGAACGCCCCCGGGTTCGGTGGTACCCGGATCCGGGGCGGCCTTGGAGACGGGCGAGAGTGCCGGGCCGCACGTCGGCCGCCTCGACCGCGAGCACGCGTCGCGGTCGCCGGCGGGCGGAAGCCGCCGCCGGTATCCGCGGACCACAGCTGCCGTGGTCAGGTCTCCCGGTTCGAGCCCGCCCCCACCTTCCAGAGATCCCCGGCAGCCACGGGGTCGCCCTCCACGGTGAAGAAGGCCCCGCCCGCCTTGGCCAGCGCTATCTGGGTCGCCCGGTAGTGGTGGCCGCACAGCAGCAGATCGGTCGGACGGGACCGGCCGGGAGCGGGGGGCATGATCACGACGGCCGCGGGGCCGGCCGCGCAGCAGCAGGCGTGGGCAGCG
>Ga0187887_10001193_pt1 | contig 22825 bp, 23 predicted proteins | sample June2016WEW_7_10_FD_132977 | JGI IMG/M metagenome (GOLD analysis project Ga0187887, IMG submission 132977) | Peatland microbial communities from SPRUCE experiment site at the Marcell Experimental Forest, Minnesota, USA - June2016WEW_7_10 | ecosystem: Environmental > Terrestrial > Soil >... | reverse complement strand
CAGTCCGGAATCACGCTGGCCGGAATTCGCTGGGCTTTCAGCACAAGATATGCCGATTTATGGAACCCACTGGTATGGCTTTCCCTGATGTTTGATTATCAACTTCATGGCTTGAATGCAGGCGGTTATCATCTGACCAATCTTATTTTGCATGTAATGAGCGCTTTGCTGTTATTCTGGCTTTTCAACCGTATGACAGGGGCGATCTGGCGCAGCGCCTTTGTTGCGGCTCTTTTCGCTCTTCACCCTCTTCATGTGGAATCAGTTGCCTGGATTGCCGAGCGGAAAGATGTTTTGAGCGCGTTTTTCTGGATGCTGACTCTCTGCCTGTATGTTTATTACACGGAAAAACCGGTTATAAGAAGGTATCTGTTAGTCCTTTTGTGTTTTGCCTGCGCTCTGATGAGCAAGCCCATGGTTATCACTCTGCCCGTTGTTATGATACTTCTGGATTACTGGCCGCTGAACCGTCTTGAGTCGCGGAAAATCGTGACAAATATGCCGGAAGTTTTGCCTGTTTCCACAAATGAAGAAAAAAAGAAAAACAAATCAGAGAAAGAAGAACTGAATCAAAATATATCTCAACCCGATAACCAAAAAATATCAGAACCCAAAATTGCGGGAATAATTCCATTATGGCAACTGAAGGAAAAAACACCTTTTTTTATTTTGTCCGCTGTTATGATTATCATAACACTCTATACTCCGAATACTAATGAGATGTCGGATCTTTCTTTAAAACATCTTCCTCTTGTTTCCCGGCTCACGAACGCGCCTGTTGCTTTTGTGACTTATCTGGAGAAAACATTCTGGCCTCATGATATGGCTGTTTTTTATCCTTTTTCCGATCAAATTCCCCTTTGGCAAGTCGTGGGCGCATCTTTGCTGATTCTCATTATTACCACTTTTATCATTGTAATGATAAAACGTTTGCCCTATCTGTTTGTCGGATGGATGTGGTACGCGATAACCATTGCTCCCGTTATCGGGATTATTCAAATATCAGTAACAGCACCATACGCGATGGCCGACCGCTATCATTATCTGCCTTCTATCGGCCTTGCTGTTATGCTTGCATGGGGTATTCCACTTTTGTTACAGATAGTAGGAGTTCGTAAAAAGATTTTATTCTCGATAATGATGGTAGTCCTTTGTTTGCTTGCAGTTTCAGCGTGGATGCAATGCGGTTACTGGAAAAATAGCATAATTCTCTTTAATCATACCTTACAGGTAACGAAGAATAATTGGTTTGCGTATCACAATATGGGGACTGCTTTGTCAGCTGAGGGGGAAATAGAAGATGCTGTTAATAACTATAGCGAAGCAATCCGCATATTTCCAAACTACTCCAACGCTTATAATAACAGGGGCAATGCTTACAGTATACTCGGTCAATATCAGCAAGCCATAAATGATTTCAATAAAGCTATTCATATAAGACCTAACTATGCCGAGGCCTATAACAATTATGGGAGTGCTTATTTGTTGCAAGGCGACAACAATCTTGGTTGCCGTTATGTGCAAAAAGCATGTGCGATGGGAGTATGCAAAGCGTTGGAAAAAGCAAGAAGTAATGGAGTCTGCCGTTGATTTGTACATTGCACCTTCCCCCTCTGATAGAATCTGTCATGTATTTTTCAACCGGTAAGTGCGCCACGAGGCTGCACAAGAGATGAGGGTAGAGGCCCTTCGAAATCGGCAAGCAGGAGCAGACTTCAAACCACCTTCTTTCTGAATTTCATATTAAAAATTTATTATTCATTAGTTTGTTCGGAGGTTTTCAGAAAATATCCTGGATTTTTGGAAGGTAACAAACTGGGTGTTTCTTGGAATAAAAGTTATGTAAAACGTCTTTAAACCTGAAAATCAGTGATGATCGGATAATATTTTATAAACGGAAACGAACTACGGTGCGCTTTGGAAACAAACTTCGGAGCAATAAATAATTTGTTATAAAAACCAAGAACCGCTGATTTCGGCCTTGAATCTTGGAATGAGATTAGTTGGTTGGAGAATCTTTATCTTTTTAAGAATAAGCATGGATGGCTGCGGCCATGCCTTCGACAACATTTTCATCGAACGTTTATGGCGAACTTTAAAATACGAAGATGTTTATCTGAAGCATTATGAAACCATAAAAGAAGCAAAAGAAAATATCTCGGTTTACTTTCATTTTTACAATACAGAAAGGCTGCATCAATCTCTGAATTACAAGATGTGGGAATTTTCACCAAATTCATGTTAATTGTAACTGGCATTCTTAATATTATAATGAGGGTATATAAAAAAGGGCGCAAAAGTTTGCGCCCTTTTAAATTTTGACCTGCTAAAATATCAATTCGGTCCCGCAGGTGTAACTGACAAGAGACCACCAGCAACGGCAAATGTGGCTGTACCGTTTGTCAAACCTACCGCACTGTTTGATGAAGTAATTGTAAAGTCATTTTGATCAGTCATAGTAATAGCGGTCGTTATGCCAGATGATTCTGTGTAACCGCCACTCTGTAGTTGACCTAACGTTGTAACTGAGGCGGTAGGATTATTTACCATATACGCATTGGCCGCAGTGTAGGCGTTTTTGACATCAGCATTGATAGTGGCAACATAGCCTTTTTTTCTGTACTGAAGGAACTGTGGAATGGCGATGGCCGCCAAAATACCGATAATCGCGATAACGATCATCAACTCAATCAACGTGAAACCTTTTTCTCCTTCTCTTTTACGGAAAATCTTTAACATAATAACCTCCTTTTTATAAGTCTCTTGTTTGTTAGAAAATTAAATTATAGCTGCACTGCCCGATATTTTGTCAGGTGCCTCCTGAATGTTCTTTATCTAATCTTAAACTTGTAACCTGACACTTTGAATTTGTGCAATCTGTATGCCATATATAATAATCATAGACACCTCATTATAAATAATTTAATATAGTTTGTCAGATCAATTACATATATTCATTAAATGTCTGCTCTACTATTTATATAATCAACCTTGCGAACAAGAATAATGGTTATTTTCGCCAAATCCCCGTTAATTTCACCACTCATAATTAATTATTCCCCATCATCATAAAATATGATAGTAATTACAAAATAAAGATCGGAGAAGATGGAAATGTACGAAGTTACAATTATAAAATCATTTTCCGCCGCGCATCTCCTTGCCGAAATCGGCGGCAAATGTGAAGAATTGCACGGTCATAATTTTAAAGTAGAAGTAACTGTCGCGGCAAAGGAGTTGAACTCGCATGGTTTGTTGATTGATTTCCGTTTTCTAAAAAAAATCCTGGGTGAAATTCTGGATGATATTGATCACAAACATCTTAACGCTTTAACTTCATTTGCCGGCATAAACCCTTCAGCGGAAAATATCGCTAAATATATTTATGAAAAAATGGAAGTAAAGGTTAAAATGGCCGAGGTCAAAGTGGTTCGGATTAAAATATGGGAATCGGAAAACGCGTCGGTTACCTACATACCGAAGAAATAACAGAACCCCTCTTAAGAGAATAATTTTTTATGATTGATATTCAAAACCAGAAAGATTTACGAAATATTGATATTAAAAAGGTCGGTGTAAAAAATATTAAATACCCGATTATCGTCCTTGATCGCGCCCGGGGCACCCAAATGGTCAACGCTACAATAAATATGTATGTTAACCTGCCGCATCACTTTAAAGGTACCCATATGAGCCGTTTTGTGGAAGTGCTCAATGAATTTAAAGGACAAATAAACATTAAGACCTTTCGAACAGTTTTAGAAAAGACAAGGCAGAAACTTCATGCCCATTCCGCCCATATGGAAATTCAATTCGCTTATTTTCTGGAAAAAATGGCGCCCGTTTCCAAAGCAAAAAGCCTTATGGAATATCGTTGTATATTCTCCGGGGAAAGCAATGCTGAAAAATCTGATTTTCAGGTGGGGGTGATTGTTCCCGTTACGACCGTCTGCCCCTGCTCCCGTGAAATCAGTAAATTCGGAGCTCACAATCAGCGCAGTATTGTGACAACAAGGGTTCGTTTTAAAAAATTTTTCTGGATTGAAGATTTAATAAAAATTGTGGAAGATTCCGCCAGCGGTGAGGTATATTCTCTCCTGAAACGCGTGGATGAAAAATACGTCACTGAAAAGGCTTACGAAAACCCTAAATTTGTTGAAGACGTCGTCCGCAGTGTCGCGGTAAAATTAAATAACGATGACAATTTCACATGGTACTGTGTTGAAGCCGAAAATTTCGAAAGCATCCATAACCACAGCGCTTACGCCTTAGTTGAGAAAGGATAAACTCATGCCTTCAAAAAAAATAAAAAGTTTCTTTAACTTGTACAATCATGGTTTTATCCGCGCCGCGGTTTGCATCCCGGAGTTAAAGGTTGCCGACACTTTTTTCAATACGCAAAAAACCATTGAACTGGCCCGGGAAGCCGCATCTCATAAAGCAATTCTGGCTATCTTCCCGGAACTGGGATTATCCGCCTACTCTAATGAAGATTTGTTCCATCAGGACGCTCTTTTACAGGGAGTCCGGGAAGCCGTTGCCAGAATTAAAACAGCTTCCGAAAAAATTAATATAATTATAGTTGCCGGCGCGCCATTGCAGGTTGATTGCCGGATTTTCAACTGCGCGGTTGTCTTTTACCATGGACAAATAATGGGTGTGGCTGTAAAATCATACCTGCCCAATTATCGCGAATTTTACGAAGCCAGACAATTTACGCCGGCCTCGGCCGCATTTTCTTCCAAAATAGAATTAGCCGGACAAAAAGATATACCTTTCGGCGCCGACATAATCTTTAAAGTTGCCAACATTAAAAATTTTAATTTTTTCCTTGAGATTTGCGAAGATCTTTGGGTTCCCGTCCCGCCATCGAATTTTGCGGCAATGGCGGGAGCCACTGTTATCGGCAATTTATCCGCTTCCAATATAACCATCGGCAAATCCGAATACCGCCAGCAACTTGCCGCCAATCAATCAGCCCGTTGTGTCGCTGCTTATCTTTACGCCGCCGCCGGCCCCGGCGAATCTACAACTGATCTGGCCTGGGACGGTCATGCCATGATTTATGAAAATGGCAATCTGCTTGCCGAATCCGCCCGCTTTTCACAGCAGGCTCAAATAATTTACAGCGATATAGACCTTGACCGGCTGGCACAGGACCGGATGCGTTTAACTTCTTTCAGTCAAAATGCAGTCTGTAATAAAGAAAAAGTTTCATCCTTTCGTAATGTAGAATTTAATGTGAACATTTTAAGTAACCGGGTTCTTTTAAACAGGGAGTATCCTCGCTTCCCATACATTCCAGCGGATCCTTCCAAACGCGACCAGCGATGTTACGAAGCTTATAATATACAGGTTCAGGGTTTGTCGAAGCGCTTAAAATCATCAGGCATACCCAATATTGCTATCGGTGTTTCCGGTGGCCTTGATTCCACCCACGCCCTTATTGTCGCCGCGAAAACAATGGATTCTTTAGGATTACCCCGATCAAATATCAAGGCATACACTATGCCGGGCTTTGCCACCTCAACAAAAACCTATAACAATGCTCTAAAATTAATGAAAACAATTGATGTGGAAACAAATGAAATCGATATTAAACCTGCTTGCTTGCAAATGCTTAGAGACATTAAACATCCATATGCCCGCGGCAAAAAAACTTTCGATATAACTTTCGAAAATGTTCAGGCCGGACAACGCACAGCGCATCTTTTCCGTCTGGCGAACATGCGTAATGCACTTGTCGTAGGCACAGGAGACTTAAGTGAACTGGCTTTGGGTTGGAGCACGTATGGCATCGGTGACCACATGTCACATTATAATGTCAATGCCAGCGTTCCCAAAACACTTATTCAGCATTTGATTCGCTGGGTCGCCAATACCAATCAATTTTCGCAAGAAGTCTCTAAAATTCTCATAGATGTACTGGAAACAGAAATCTCACCTGAATTGATCCCGGGAGAAATTGGCAGCCAGCCGTGTCAGAAAACCGAAGAGGTTATAGGTCCCTATGAATTGCAGGATTTTAATAATTTCTACATAACCCGCTTCGGCTATTTGCCCACAAAGGTGGCTTTTCTGGCTTTTCATGCCTGGGGGGATAAAACAAAAGGCCTTTGGCCGGATATTTCCGCGGATAAAAGAAACGCATATAGTTTGAAAGAAATAAAAAAATGGCTTTACGTTTATTTGTATAGATTTTTTAAAACTTCACAATATAAACGCTCCTGCGTGCCCAATGGACCAAAAGTTGGTTCCGGCGGGTCGCTATCCCCGAGAAGCGACTACCGTGCTCCCAGTGACAGTGAAGCCGTAATATGGCTCACAAATTGGGAAAATATTCCAGAGAGTGAAGACTAGACATGAGAGAAACTTATAAAGATTTTGACGCTACAGAATTGTTTTGCCCTAAATGCAAAAGAGCTGTTGCCGTAAGAAAAAGATTGCTGTTGATTCTCCATGAAGGGGAAAAATATGATTATAGTTGTGTTTATTGCGGAACTTCAGTCGGCGACAAGCTGGTCAAGGAAAATGGAAATTCAAACCTGATATTGCGCTAAAATCATTATTCCGGTTTTTTTTTCTGCAGCGCCCTTTTCAATTTCTCAGCGAGCAATCCGGAACCGACGGCAACCTGTGAATCGTCATATACCAGACTGACCTCTTGACCATGCGCGTTATCACCCAGATATTCCGCCAATACTCCCCGGCTGTGAACATCTTCATGACAATAGACGCAAAGATTTTCCCAGTTACTTCCATCGGCAGGATTATTGTTGTGATTGCCGTCTTTGTGATGCACAGTCAAAAGTTGTCTTTTCGATTCGGCAAACTCCCGTCCGCAACGGGCACAAACAAGGCCATTAATTGCCAATGACTTTTCCCGATAGTCTTCACCTGCCAGAGGCTTTTGCGACTTTTTCATTTCCCTGACTAAATCTTCTGCTGATTTTCCGGTTTCCGCGGCAGGTGAAACTGGTTTTTTCTGAACATTTACAGTGCCCCATTTACTGGAAAATGTTACTTTTTTCATAAAGGTCCCTTACGGTTTAAACTTCTTCTTTATTTACTTTTTCTTTATTAAAAAGAACATCCATAAAAACACGTACACCTTTGGCAATCGCAACAACATTTCCAATTATCCGAAAAATCGGCAATTTAAGGGCTATTGGTGCCAGATATTTTATATTATTAATAATGTCTTCAACAAGTGCATATGACCGATTTGAAGCGTTGTTAAAGTTTTGAATTTTCCGATTTATAACGGCAGTGGAACTATTAACATTTGTGGTAATTTCTTCCAGATTTTTCAATATCGCAGGAAAACTTTGATTTAAGGTTTTTAGAATCATTGTAATATCCTTTGATATACGCAACATTTGCAAAAGAACGGGAATGCAAAAAATTACCAAAAGAATAAGAACACTGACCAAAATTTTTAAGGCAATTTCCAGATACATGAATTTCCTCCTTTATTGATTACGATTATAACCGTGTTTTAATTTAGGGATATGTTGACAATCAAATTGATTTTTTACTTATTTCTTCCCGATAAGCTTCCAATCCTGCATCAATCGCCATTTTTAATCTATTTTTATTACTCTTAATAACTTCTACGCCTTGATGAGCAAATTCGCTTACCTTACTTTCCGCTTCCACCGCCTTTTCTTCTACCGTTGCTCCCAGGTCTTTAAGATTATTTACTGACGCATCATGAGCCGTTTTGCTTTTTTCTATGGCTTTTTCATATTCTTCTTTTGCCTTGACTAAAAGTTCATCTGCTTTGCGGGTAATATCTTCACGCGTCTGCTTACCACTCTTGGGCGCAAACAAAACTCCCAGAACCATACCGATCAATCCGCCAACAAATAAACCTTTTAATAAATCGTTATTTCTTTCTGACATAAAAAGACCTCCTAATTATTATCAAGATCATTCATATTATTACAGGCATCCATTCGCATTTAAACTCAGGCCGGACAGGAAAAATTCTTTAACAGGATAACATTTTCCATTGAGCGTTTTTCTCCCGGTCTGCACTTCAAATGAAAATATTTTTTATTCATATCAAAAAGTTAATAATGTAACCAATAATTGCAAACGATTTATTTTACTTCTTTAATAGTATAACACATTTTTAAAAATTATATGATAACGGAAATAAAAAAATCGGACATCCCGTAAAAGGAATGTCCGATTAATTTGTCCTACTGATTTATTGCGAAGCAATTATTTTGCAGGTGCAGGTGCGGGTGCAGCTGCAGGTGCAGGTGCGGCTTCAGGTGCAGGCACTGCAGTAGCTGCAGGTGCAGGCTGAGCAACGGGTGCTTCAACTTTAGGAGCTGGTGCTGTTTCTTCAGCTTTTTTGCAACCTACGACTGCAAAAGATAAAGAAGCAACAAATAGCATAGCAACAAAAATAGCAAATATTTTTTTCATTAACGGCTAACCTCCTTTCAAAGATTTCATAATACTTGGGTTTATTTCCCCAAGCCTTTATACTATTGAACGCGAAGAATACGCTTTTTTTCCCCCTTGTCAAGAACAAATTTAACAATTTTACGGCAAAATTTTTTTTATACGATTATATCTCAAAAAGTGTTAGTAATAATAAGCTTTATCTCAACTTCTATTTTATTTATTATCACAATATCCCTAATAAAACAAGTGCTTAACAGGTGCATACTATAATATTAAATTTATCTTAATAATTATTTACGTAAGCAGGCAAAAAATACTTTTATGTTGATAAACAGATAAATAATATGACTAACACAATTAATCTTTGATAATCATGCTTTAAAAGCATTATTATTTGAATATATTGTCAGCATTTTTTTTATATGCTACTTACCATCAATAAAATCTCCAATTTAAATTACTTCTATATGAAAATTCAGGATTTACGCGTAAATGAAAAAAGATAACGATGAAGATACAATAAAACTGAGGGATTTAACACAACTCATTAAAAAATTGCGCGCGCCAGACGGCTGCCCGTGGGACAGACAACAAAAAAAAGAGGATATTGGCAAATATATTCTGGAAGAAGCTTATGAAGTAGTCGACTCCCTGGGCAAAGAAAACCCTCAATCTTTGAAAGAAGAACTGGGGGATTTGCTTTTCCAGATATTATTTCTAACTGAGATAAGCGCTGAATCAGATTTTTTTTCTTTAAGAGATGTTATGGACGGAATTATTGAAAAAATGATCCGGCGGCATCCGCATGTTTTTGGTGATAAAAAAGTAAATTCCGTAGAAGAAGTAAAAGATATCTGGCAACAAATTAAGAAAAAAGAACGTATCGATAAAAAAGATAAAGAAAGCTTGTTTTCAAGTATTCCCAACTCACTGCCCGCCTTAAAACGAGCTCAAAAAATTACGTCAATAGCTTCAACTTACGGTTTTGATTGGACCGATACCGAAAGCATCCTGGAAAAGCTCAAAGAAGAGTTACAGGAATTTGATGATGCCGTAAAAAACAGTAATGATAATATGATTGAAGAAGAATTTGGCGACATCTTATTTACAATTGTCAATGTAAGCCGTTTCCTTTCTATTGATGCTGAAACCGCCTTATCGAAAACAACAGAAAAGTTTCTGCGACGTTTTTCTTATGTGGCAAACAAACTTTCATCCCTCGGCATACCTCTTGAAAAAGCGACCCTGGAACAAATGGATGCTCTCTGGAATGAAACAAAAATAAAGGATTTAAAATGAAAGACTTTCTTTGCGTATTGGGAATGGTTTTCGTTATTGAAGGCATCCCATACTTTGTTTTTCCTAAAAAATTAAAAATTTACCTGATCAAGATAACAACGATGCATGATTCGATTTTACGGTTTTTAGGAATATCCGCCATGATCGCAGGACTGATTCTGCTCTACTTTGGACGACGCTGAACTCAATTGTGTTGACAGAAGCGTAATAATCTGATTATTTGCCAAAACTTCTTCACGATAAACAAGTAGATATATGGAATTAAAAGACTTTTTATATTTTTTACCAGATGAACTTATTGCCCAGCAGCCTTGCCAAAAGCGCGATCGGTCGCGTATGCTTTTTTTGGACAAAAAGGAAGAAAAAATGGCAGATTTATTTTTTTTCCAACTGCCTGATTTATTACAAAGTGGCGACGTTCTGGTTATTAATAATTCCAAAGTAATTCCCGCGAGGCTTTTCGGTAAGAAACCGACCGGAGGCATTCTGGAAATATTGCTTTTAACCAGGAAAGAAACCCAGGACGATTCTCAAACATGGGAAGTTCTGGCAAGACCGGCCAAGAGACTGCATGAAAATGATGTTATCGCTATGGGCGATAACTGTGAGGCAAAGGTTTTAGCCCGCGTATCAGATAAAAAATGGTTGTTGAAATTTTTTGCCCCATATGGATTCGATGCTTATTTAAACAGGTTTGGCCGAGCCCCTCTGCCACCTTACATAAAACGTAATAGAAACTCCCTGCCGGATGTTACTGACCTGGAACGTTACCAGACGATTTACGCGAAGAATCCCGGCTCAATTGCCGCCCCGACTGCCGGATTGCATTTTTCAGACGGTGTCATGCAAGCATTAAAATCCAAAGGCATTCAAATCGCCCCGATAACTTTGCATGTAGGTTATGGAACCTTCCTTCCTATTGAAGCGGATGATGTAGAAAAACATGTTATGGAATCGGAATATTATGAAATAAGCACAGACAGCAGCCAAATCATCAATAATGCCGGACGTCTCATTGCGGTGGGGACTACATCTACCCGCACATTAGAGAGTGCCGCCAATAATGATGGATATATTAATACCGGATCCGGTTTTACCAGTCTTTTTATTTATCCCGGTTATAAATTTAAAAGAGTTAACGGACTTTTGACCAATTTTCATCTGCCGCAATCATCATTATTTTTACTTGTTTGCGCTTTTGCCGGAACAGATTTTATAAAAAAAACTTATTTGCATGCTGTTGAAAACCGTTATCTTTTTTATAGTTACGGCGACTGCATGCTGATTCTTTAGCAAGTTGGAAATTTTTTTGCATTTTTGGAAGAAAATAATTTGTTAATGCACTTATCCCGTTTATCGGGGTTAGGACACATAAAAAGATGCCTTTTCAATTTGATCTGAAAAAACAGGATACTGACACTTCTGCAAGGCTTGGAGAAATGATTACTCCTCATGGCCTTGTGCATACACCAGCGTTTATGCCCGTGGGAACGCAGGGAACTGTCAAATCAATGCTGCCTGAAGAAATAAAAAAGTGCGGCGCTGAAATTATTTTGGGCAACACTTATCATCTATATTTGCGCCCCGGCCATGAAACGATCAAAAAACTGGGAGGCCTGCACCGATTCATGAATTGGCAGGATCCCATATTGACGGACAGCGGCGGTTTTCAAGTTTACAGTCTCGGGGCTTTGCGCAAAATTATGCCTGATGGCGTTATGTTTCGTTCACACATTGACGGCGCTAAACATTTTTTAACTCCTCAAAAAGCAATCGAAATCCAGGAAGCGCTCGGCGCGGATATCATGATGTGCCTCGATGAGTGCACGCCATACCCCGCCACATTATCTCAGGCAGAAGAATCTCTGAACCTGACTGTAAAATGGGCCCAGTTATGCAAAAAGGCTAAAAAAGATAATGATCAGGCGTTATTCGGCATTATCCAGGGAGGCTCTTATCCGGATTTACGCAGACAGGCGATGGAACAGATCACATCCATTTGTTTTGACGGTTACGCGTTGGGCGGAGTCAGCGTAGGTGAACCTAAAGAAATAATGTATAAAATAACCGATTCCATAACACCTTTACTGCCTCCGGATAAACCGCGTTACCTTATGGGCGTTGGCAAACCGGAAGATATTGTTTTTGGAATTTCCTGCGGAATAGACATGTTTGACTGCGTCATTCCTACCAGATGCGCCCGTCATGGATTATTGTTTACAAATACAGAAAATATTGTTATAAAAAATGCCCGATGGCGCGAAGATAATAATCCGCTTGATGAAATGTGTGATTGTTACACCTGTAAAAATTATTCCCGGGCATATTTAAGACATCTTTATGTTGCCGGTGAGATACTGGCTATGATATTGAATACCATTCATAATGTCCGTTATTATATGCGACTCATGGAGCAAATCAGAACGGCATTAAAAGACGGATGTTTTTTAAAATTTAAAAAAGATTTTTTAAATAAAAAGATGAATTTATAAAAAATTCTGATAAAGAGCAAATTCAATACCATTTCTGAATCAAAGATGATATTGAAGCTCTCAAAGCGCATTATATATTAAGGAAGCAGGCAATCCCGCTAGGGAGTGCATCATAAGGAGAACTTTACATTGCCGGGAATTTTCGCCAATATGGTGAAATATTCTCTTAGAATCGGTATAAGGAGGAAGTTGAATTGATAACATTAGCATATGCTATGGGCGGCGCTCCGGGTGGCACGGCGGCCAGTGATGGAGGAGGAAATTACGGATTTATTATCACCATGGTGATAATTTTTGTGATTTTCTATTTTTTATTGATTCGCCCTCAACAGAAAAAACAAAAGGAAGTTCAGGAATTGTTAAATAATCTCGCCTACGGCGATACGGTCATGACCACGGGCGGTATTCACGGCAAGATAACCGGTTTGGCCGATGCGGTCGTCACGCTGGAAATTGCCGACAAGGTAAGAATAAAAGTCGCGCGAAGCGCCATTGGCGCTGTTCTCCAGAAGTCGGGCTCATCTGCTCCGGCCGCGACAACAAAGCCATAGTATAGAAAGGGGCAACTCATGTTCAAGTCTTTAAAAATCAGGATAGCTATCACCGTTATAGTGTGTCTTACTGCTATGTATTTTTTAATACCAACGTTTATTTCCAATATTCCATCCCCATGGAACCAATACCTGGCGAAAGAAAAAATTCATTTGGGCCTGGATTTGCAGGGAGGTATGCACCTTGTTCTGGAAATTGATACAGATAAAGCTCTGGAAGCCATGATGGAGCGGACATCCAATGATTTAAAAGAATCATTAATGGATAACAAAGTGCGTTTCCGTAATTTGGGAAAAGCCAACGGCGCCTCGATTTCATTGGAATTAACTGATTCTGCCGGGAAAACCGCTCTTGAAAATGTGCTGCGCGACAAGTATCCTGATTTGGAAATAGCAAATCCGGGTGACAGCGGCCAGATTGTCAATATTAAATTTATAGATAAAAGAGCGGTGGAGCTTAAAAAACAAATTGTTGAACATTCTTTGGAAACAATCAGAAACAGAGTTGACCAATTCGGTGTTGCGGAACCGGAAATTATCCCCGAAGGAAACAACCGGATTCTTATTCAACTACCCGGCATCAAAGATTCGGAAAGAGCTAAAAATCAGCTTGGCAAAACAGCTCTTCTGGAATTTAAAATCGTTGATGAAGAGCATTCCCTCGATGAGGCTCTGCACGGCAATGTTCCTGAAGGAGATATTATCGCTTACGGCCTGCGTACCGATAAATCAACCGGAGAGAGAGGTTCCGTTCCCTATCTGTTAAAAAATAAAACTCTCCTCACCGGCGCTTCGCTGGAAACCGCCAAAGTGCAAATTGCCGACCGCTTCGGTGACCCATCCGTCAGTTTGAAGTTTAATTCTCAAGGTTCTGTTGATTTTGAAAGGATTACCGGTGAAAATGTCCGTAAAAAATTGGCGATTGTTTTGGACGGAGCGGTATACTCCGCACCGGTCATAGAGGATAGAATAGCCGGTGGTCAGGCACAGATTACCGGAACTTTTACAATGGATGAAGCAAGTGATCTGGCTAGAGTTTTGCGCGCAGGCGCTCTGCCCGCGCCAGTCAATATTCTGGAAGAAAGAACGGTTGGACCATCACTTGGCAGTGACTCCATAAGACAAGGTATAATAGCCACACTTATCGGCACATTATTTGTCATTATTTTCATGATTCTTTATTACCGGTTTGCAGGCTCCGTCGCCGACCTTGCCCTTATCATCAACATATTCCTGGTGCTCGGCGTCCTGGCTGCGTTCAGGGCAACTCTGACGTTGCCGGGCATTGCCGGCTTGCTGCTCACGGTTGGCGTCGCTGTTGACGCGAACATTCTGATCTTTGAAAGAATAAGGGAAGAGTTGCGAACGGGAAAGACTATCCGGCTATCTCTGGAAACGGGTTACAATCGGGCATTTATAACAATCATTGATACACATATCACCGGTATAGTCGCCGCTATTTTTCTGATCATGTTCGGGACTGGCCCTATAAAGGGATTTGCGGTAACCACGATTATCGGCCTTCTGGCCAGTCTTTTTACAGCTGTTTTTGTCACCAGAGTAATTTTTGATTATGTTGTCTGGAACTTTAATATTAAAAAATTGAGCATTTAAAATTCAAGCGCAGGCAGGAGATATAGTATGAGCATGGAGTTGATAAAACCAGGAATTCACTTAGATTTCGTCGGAAAAATGAAATATGCTATTACTTTTTCGGTTATCTTGGCGGTTATCGCTATCGCCTCCATTATTTTTCACGGCGGCTTGAACCTCGGCATAGACTTCGCCGGCGGTTCCATTATTCAGATTAAATTTCAGAAGGAAGTTTCCGCCGATCAGATTCGGACAGCCTTGAAGTCGACAAAACTGGAAAACAGTACAATCCAGCAGTTCGGTGAAAAAGAATTTCTAATCCGGACGCACGAATCCTTCAGCGACCAAAAGGTATTGGCGGAAAACCTGGAAAATCCACTGACTACTGCTTTTAACAAAGACTATGAAATCCGTCGTGTGGAAGTAGTCGGTTCCAAAGTCGGGATGGATTTCCAGCGTAAGGCGCTTTTTGCCGTTATTCTTTCATGGATTGCCATGCTGATTTATATTACATGGCGTTTCGAGTTCCGTTACGCGCTTGGCGGCATTATCGCTCTGGTTCATGATGTTCTCATTATTATCGGCACTGTTTCCATTTTTAACATTGAATTCACATTATCCATTCTCGCGGCAGTATTTTTCATCATTGGTTTCTCCATCAACGATACCATCGTTGTGCTTGATCGTGTTCGCGAAAATGTCAAGCTTAATCCAAAACAGAAGCTGGGCGACATCATCAACATGAGCGTTAATCAGACACTCAGCAGAACCATCTTGACTTCTCTGACCGTTTTTCTCACGGTTTTGGCGCTGTGGAAGTTTGGTGGCGCGGTCATCCACGATTTTGCTTTTTCATTGCTGGTCGGCGTCGTATTCGGCACCTATTCCTCGGTATTCATTTCCTGTCCGATTGTGTTGCTTTTTGAGAATTTGCAAATTTCTAAAATGAAGAGGAAGAAATAATTTGTCATTTTTCGCCGAGGCGGGATTTACAATTTTCATTTTGATATTGTTCGCGGGCATTTTTTTAAATTTGTATGGTCTGCCCGGAACTGTCGTCATTTTTTTTGACGTTTTGTTTTACTCAATTTTTACAGGCTTTGACCGCGTCGGATTGAAAATTATTTTGTTTCTTCTCATCTGTGCTATAACTGCTGAAACCATTGATTTTTTTATAGTTATAGGTGAAACAGCTCAACCGCTCGTTTCAAAAGAATCTTTTGCAGCCGTTGTATCGGGAGCTTTGATAGGAACTTTTTTGCTTACACCGTTTTTGGGGGGACCGGGCATATGGATAGGATTTTTTTCAGGAGGTTTTGCCGGTATATTGACCATAGAAGTTATCCGGCAATCTAAATTAAAAGCTCCTCATCGAGCGCTTAATCGCGCTATTGTTACTATGGCCGGAAAAAAGATAATTAAAGGATTCATTACGCTTTGCATGATTGCCTTTTCTCTATCCAACATTTATTTTTAGAGGTTTCCAATTAATATGACAGAAGATAACAAACCAAAACAAAAATCGAAGGCTAAAGAATACGTGGAATCAATAATTATTGCTATTTTAATTGCTCTTTTTATTCGCACATTCATAATATGCGCGTATAAAATACCTTCCGAATCAATGGTGCCAACATTGTTGATCGGTGATCATATTTTAGTCAATAAGTTCATTTATGGTGTAAAAATTCCTTTATTAAGAAAAATAATTATTCCCGGAAAAGACCCTAAAAGAAATGACATAGTCGTTTTTATTTTTCCCAAAGACCGGTCCAAAGATTTTATCAAGCGGGTTATCGGCGTCGGCGGCGATAAAATCGAAATAAAAAATAAAAAAATATTCATCAATGACAAACCGTATAATGACACTTTCGGTATTTATTCCGACAATATCATCTACCTGGCGGCCATAGAACCCCGCGACAATTTCGGGCCTGTTACCGTTCCTGAGAATTCCCTTTTCGTCATGGGTGATAACCGCGATAAAAGCCTGGACAGCCGTTTCTGGGGATTTGTAGATTTGAAGGATGTGGAAGGAAAAGCTTTCATCATTTACTGGTCATGGGACTACGACAAACCTATACTTCACGGCCTTCGCTGGGAACGGCTGGGAAACATATTGCATTAAAACGGCATGATAAGCTGACCGTGAGCGCAACTCACGGTCAGCTTATTGGCTTGCAGCTCATCCGCGGCCTATAATTTACAGACAACCATTTGTTGCAAAATATTCTTGACTGACCTTTCTTTTCATGTATAACAAAAACAAATTTTCGCTAGTCATTATTTTTTATGGCGATGGCTAATGGAAAATTTCATTTTCGGAGATAGAAAGATATGGAACCCCCTGGTAGTAGAGGAACGTCTAGCAATTGGTTCCGGCTGAACGTCAAAATAATGCTTATCCCGAAAGTATCATAGACCCACCGCTAAATGGCATTTTCCGGATAGACTAAAAACCGGAAACATTTTGCCGTAAGACAAGCTCTCTTCCGCGAACTCTGTCCAAGCTTTTGCTTTTTGTATCGACAGCGTTCCTCAATTACAGGCCGTGACAGATATTTCTGAGGTACGTTGTTATGTATTGGATAAGCAAAAGTATTCATATGTTGTTTTTGTTGTTATAATGTCGTCGTTAATGGGAATAGGAACTCTTTTCCCTGATCTTTTTAAATGATCTTCACTGTGAGAGCTGGGACTAATGGATATAAATAATAATTCAAAATCATCTAAACCGTCTGGAAACGGTTCCAAATATCGCTTTATCTATTTTTCCGAACTGGTCAAACGACCAATTTGCATTGGAAAGATTAATAACAGAATCGGCAAGCTCACAGATATTGTCTTTTTGATAAAGGACCTCTATCCGGAAGCCGTCGGCATTTATATTGAATATGGTTGGGGTACGCCAACGGCTTTTATTCCCTGGGAAAGAGTCATAAAAATAGAAGATGATGCAATCTTTGTTCAGCCTCCGGAAAATAGCGAAGTTTACCCGCCTTTTGTTGACCAGGCAGGATGGATTCTTCTGGATAAACATTTGATGGGACGCACCATTGTAGACACAGACGATCGCCGTGTCGAAGTTGTCAATGATATTCACTTGATAGAGGTCAGGAATAAATTGTTGCTACTTCATGTTGATATATCCTTTAACGGTTTCTTGCGTAGAATAGGTTTGGGGAAATTACATCTTATAAAAGATGATTTTATATCATGGAAGTACGTCCAACCTTTGTCAGTTGAAGATGCAATTTCGACAGACAAAGTTTCACTTTCCGTTACACGAAAAGATATGGTGGAACTCCCCAGTGAAGATTTGGCAGATATTCTGGAAGAACTACCCGGCGACGAGCAACAGGCGCTTTTTTCTGCGCTGGATTCCGAAAAGGCTGCCGAAACACTGGCGGAAGCTGAACCAAGAGCACAACGTCAGATTATTGCCAATCTGCGCAAGGAGCGGGCTCGTAATATCTTTTCGGAAATGTCAATACCGCAACTTGCCGGGCTATTTGCGGTACTCCCGCATGATAACGTAACTCAGTTCATGCAGCTGCTGGACAAAGATCAATACGAACGTGTACAATCTATCCTTTCCGAGCGAGAAGCAACAGCAAACAGTATTATGTCTCATGATTTCATTACCGTAAAAAAAGAGTTTACCGTTGGCGAGGTTATTGAAAAAATCAGGCATTCCGAATTAGAGCCGCATAACATTTCTTATATCTATGTTGTTAATGAAGACGATCAAACTCTTTCAGGGGTTGTCGATCTGCGGGAAATGCTTCTGACTACAGATGATAAAACAATAGAGGAAATAATGGTATCGCCGGTAATCACAGCAGAAGATGACGATGTCCAGGATGATTTAGCCGAAATTTTTGCCAAGTATCATTACGAAATGATTCCCGTTGTCGATGCCGGAGATCGTCTTCTTGGCGTCATTCATTACAATGATATTATGAAGGGTATTGAAACAAGAGTTAAACTTTAAGGATTTGATCATGTCGCGAATTCAACTAACTAAAACGACAAAAATTGCTATGTATTTCTTGCGATTCTACTTAATATTTTTATTAATATTAATTGTAGTTAAATTTGTAAGGATTTTTACTTAAAGCCGGCTCAATTTATGAGTTATGCTTTTGATCAAAATATTTTGGCGAAAAATCTCTTTCACCTTGACACATAGACATCTTAATTGTATAAGCAATCGAAATCAACCCTTTTAATTTAATCCGGTGAGATTGAAAAAGGAAAAAACAATGAAAGATTATTTTAAATTTTATTTTAGCCTTTTCCCGCCAGGGGAAAGGCTTTTTTTATAACATTGCCGGACTGAGGTTGGCTCATATGTCGAAAAACAAGAATACTAAAATAGTAATGGATAAAGATGGAATCGACCGATGCCTTACCAGAATTGCCTATGAAATTCTGGAGAAAAATAAAGGTATGCAAAACCTCATACTTGTAGGAATCAGAACGGGCGGAGTTTATCTGGCGGAAAGATTGCAGAAAAAAATATCCGATATTGAACGCGATAAAATTCCTCTGGGAATATTAGATGTTACTCTTTACCGTGATGATATTTCCGTATCAAACAAAAAGCCACGCCTTGAGGAAACAAAAATAAATTTTTCCCTGGACGATAAAATAGTTGTCCTGGTTGACGATGTTCTCTTTACAGGGCGAACCATCCGTGCGGCTATGGATGCATTGATTGATTTTGGCCGGCCCAAAATGATTCAGCTCGCCGTTTTAATCGACCGCGGCCACCGCGAACTTCCGATCAGGGCAGACTTTATCGGGAAAAATCTGCCGTCTTCTCTCTGGGAAGCGGTCAGAGTCGACCTTGTGGAAAAGAATGGCGTGGATGAAGTAGTCATAGAAGAAGGAACTTAAATTTAAAACTTTTCAAGGCCTGTTATGAAATTTGAAAAAAAAGACATCTTGGGAATAAAGGATCTTTCGGTTGATGAAATAAATCTAATTCTGGAGACCGCCGAATCTTTTCTGGAAATTTCCACCCGCAAAATAAAGAAAGTGCCGACGTTACGCGGCAAAACAATTATCAATTTATTTTATGAAGCCAGCACCAGAACCAGAACATCTTTTGAAATAGCCGGTAAAAGATTAAGCGCCGATACAATTAATATTTCAGCTTCAACCAGTTCTGTCGTAAAGGGCGAAACTCTTATTGACACAGCCCGCAATCTGGAAGCTATGAATCCCGATGTCATTGTCCTGCGCCACAGCGCCGCCGGCGCTCCGCAATTACTGGCATCGCTGGTTAAGCAATCCATAATCAACGCCGGCGACGGAGCGCATGAACACCCCTCGCAAGCTCTTCTGGACATGATGACCATCAAGGAACATAAGGGTAAAATTTCCGGATTGAAGGTGGCAATCGTCGGCGACATCGAGCACAGCCGTGTTGCCCGTTCCAATATTTACGGTCTGTCCAGTATGGGAGCCCATGTTGTTCTGGCCGGACCGGCTATGATGCTGCCACGGGATATTGAACAAATGGGCGTAAAAGTTTTTAGCAGGATTGAAGACGCCATTGCCGATGCCGACGTTGTAATGATGCTGCGTATCCAGTTGGAGCGGCAGAAGCAAAACATCTTCCCGTCGCTTCGTGAATATGCCCGACACTATTGTCTGAATCGTAAAAACATTAAACTGGCCGCAAAAGATGTTATAGTCATGCATCCGGGGCCTATTAACCGCGGCGTGGAAATATCACCTGATATCGCCGATGATCCTTCCTACTCTGTAATCCTTGATCAGGTCAATAAAGGCGTGGCCGTAAGAATGGCTCTTCTGTACCTGCTCACCGGAGGTAATGAATGAAACTGTTATTAACCGGCGCGAGGATAATAGATCCCGCGCAAAACATGGATTCCCGGATGGATATTTTTCTGGAAGATGGAAAAATTGCCAAAACGGGGGCAGATCTGTCAAAATCGGTAAAATCAAAAAGTTCGGAGGAAATAACAAAGATTATTGATTTGGCCGGAATGATTCTTGTTCCCGGTTTGATCGATATGCACACGCACTTACGCGAACCCGGCTTCGAATACAAAGAAACAATCGCATCAGGCGCTGCCGCCGCCGTTGCCGGCGGTTTCACTTCTATTGCCTGCATGCCTAATTCCAACCCGATTAACGATAACCGCTCGGTTACCGAATTTATCAAAAGAAAAGCGATTGAGGCTACGCTTGCCAACGTTTACCCGATTGGCGCCATCAGCAAAGACTCCGCAGGCGTTTTGCTTACGGAATTCTGGGATCTCAAAGAAGCCGGCATAATCGCTCTTTCCGATGATGGCAAGCCGGTAATGGATGCAGCCCTGATGCGCCGGGCTTTGGAGTATGCCTTCTCATTGCAATTACCGGTTATTTCGCATTGTGAAGATACAAACCTTTCCAGCGGCGGCCAGATAAATGAAGGTTATTATTCCACGATTTTGGGATTGAGCGGCATCCCCGGCATCGCGGAAGAAGTAATGGTAGCGCGTGATATTTTAATCGCCGAATTTACTAAAACCTGTGTTCACATAGCGCATGTCAGCACTGCCGGTTCCGTTGGACTGATTCGTAACGCCAAGAAAAGAGGTCTGAAGGTAACAGCGGAAACCGCGCCCCACTACTTCACGTTAACTGATGAAGCGCTGCAAAGTTACAATACCAATTTCAAGGTAAATCCTCCATTAAGAAGCGAAAAGGATGTCACAGCAATTAAAGAAGGTCTTTCCGATGGAACGATTGATGTCATTGCCTGCGACCATGCTCCCCACGGACGCACTGATAAAGAGGTGGAATTTGAATATGCCGCCAATGGAATCAGCGGTCTGGAAACCTCGCTTTCTTTGAGCCTGAATCTTATCCGCAGCAAAACTCTGAACTGGCCTGAGTTAATCGCTAAGATGAGCGTTAATCCGGCGCGCATACTTAATTTGCCGAAAGGAACGCTTGCGGCTGGCGCGGATGCCGATATCACCGTGATTGATCCGCTGATTAAATGGACTGTTGATGTGCAGGCATTTCGCTCACGCGGGAAAAATTCTCCATTTCATGGACGGGAAATGCAGGGCAAGGCTATCCTTACCATCGTCGGCGGAGAAATAAAATACGATGGTCGTTAGAGAAAGTCACAAAACCACCGGATTCGTTCTGCGCACCTTAAGCTATGGTGAATCGGATTTAATCGTAACATTCTACAGTTCCGGTTTCGGGAAGCTCAAGGGAATCGCCAAAGGCGCCAAAAGAAGCAAGAAAAGATTTGCCAATGTCTTTGAACCTTTTTCCCTGACGGATATTATCTTCACCCGCAAAAGCCGTGACATGCTCGCCCTCATCGAATCCTGCGATATAATTGACCACTATCACAACATCCGTCAGGATATGGAAAAAACTCTTATCGCTTCTTATTTTATCGACCTTACGGATCATTTCAGCCCGGAAGGGAAAAAGAATGAAAAAGTGTTTCAACTCCTGCAGGATTTTCTGCTGATACTGGGCAGTGAAAAGGCATCCGATGCAATCGTGCGCTTTTTTGAAATGCGCCTGCTCAAATTAACCGGATTCGAACCGGCCCTTGACCATTGCATCATTTGTAAAACTCCGGTGACCAATGGCAATTCTTATTACTTTCACGCCGGCGAAGGCGGAATCAAATGCAGCGTTTGCGCCAAGCCACAAAGATATGAACAGCCGATTTCAGCCGGCACCGTGCGCACATTGCTTCTGGGCAAGGATATGGATATTCATAAAATTAAATTAATCGCGCTCACCGATTCCCTGTCCATGGAGTCTCGCAGCATCCTCATCGGTTTCATTGCGCATGTGCTGGGACGTGAAGTAAAATCTCTGAAGGTCATGGAACAGGTCCGCACACTTTGCAAATAATATATATACTACTAAATGATTTCAAGAATAATATTTCTGAAAATCGCAGTTTAAAGAAGAGCAGTGTCAAAAGATCAGCGGCAGTTTCCTCTACTTCTAGCAATTTTTAATATTTCACAGTCTCCCAGTGCGCACGCCTTTTGTGCATCATAACAACCAAGCTCTTTGATGCCCTGATTCAAACAAACAATTCCCCTGTTGCTGTAGGAACTGACATAATCCGGTTTCAGGCGTATGGCTTCATTAAAATCTTCAACAGCGCGTCGATACCAGCCAAAGACACAGTAAGCAATTCCCCTGTTATTGTAGGCTTCGACGTAATCGGGTTCAATGGCGATTGCTTTGTTAAAATTCTCGATGGCTAGCTGGTATTGTTCGAGTCTACCGTAAATAATTCCCCTATTATTGTAGGCTTCAAAATAATCCGGTTTCAGGCAGATAATGATAGCGGTCGGCCATCGCGTATGGTGCTGTCACTGATATTTGAATAATCCCGATAACGGGAGCAATAGTTATCGCATACCACATCCATCCAACAAACAGATATGGCAAACGTTT
>Ga0187887_10001189_pt1 | contig 22846 bp, 22 predicted proteins | sample June2016WEW_7_10_FD_132977 | JGI IMG/M metagenome (GOLD analysis project Ga0187887, IMG submission 132977) | Peatland microbial communities from SPRUCE experiment site at the Marcell Experimental Forest, Minnesota, USA - June2016WEW_7_10 | ecosystem: Environmental > Terrestrial > Soil >... | reverse complement strand
GCATCATTACCATACCGAAATCGATACATCAAACCAGGATCGCCGATAATGCCCGCCTCTACGACTTCGAATTAACCGTAGATGACATCAAAACCATAAATGCTTTGGATCAAGCCCCCCGGCGTTTTGGGCGGGATCCTAACACCATGAATTTTTAGGCGTTAATGCCACAAGAACATTCGACAAATAAAATAGATATTTAAATATTGTTGCGTTTTTGACACTGTATTCTGTTAATGTAAGCCCGATTGTTTCTCCTATGTGCAAGAATAAATACGAATGGGATTCCGCTGGAAAATTAATATGTCAGCGGAATCCCATAAAGTTATACAACTCAAGAACCGGGCCTCTAATTATTTTGGAGGTGGGACCAAATCCACCTGGACGCATTTTAAATTGGTAAATTCCAACATGCCGTACAAAGAACCCTCTTTACCGATGCCGCTTTCTTTGTAGCCACCCCAGGGAAATTCAGGGCCTCCGCCGCGCCCCTGACCCAGGACAACCGTGCCGGCCTGTATTTCGTTGGCAAATCTCATTGCCCTTGCCATATCCTTTGTCCAGACCCAGGATGTGAGCCCATATACATTATCATTGGCCAGCTCGATAACCTTATCGTCTGAGTTAAAATGCTCCATAATGCAGGATACAGGACCAAATATTTCTTCCCTGGCGATTTTCATGCTTTGGGTTACGTGAGTGAAAACCGTGGGCATGACATAGAAGCCTTTATCCAGAGGCGGAGCCGTCGGCCTTTTCCCGCCGAGTATCAGTTTTGCGCCCTCTTCAATCCCTGATTTGATATAAGCTTCTACTCTATCGCGGTGCGCCGCACTTACCAGCGGGCCCAGCGCCGTTTTTTCATCATTAGGGTCACCCACCACCATATTTTTCATCGCGGTGACAAACTTTTCGACGAATTCATCATAAACTTTTTCGTGGATGTAAAACCTGCCCGGTGATCCGCAGATTTGGCCGGAGTTAAAGCATTGTTGTCTGGCCATCCCATTAACCGCCATGCTTACATCGGCATCATCCAGAACGATAACCGGATTTTTCCCGCCCAATTCCAACTGCAGGCGTTTTACGGTCGGCCCCGCCAAAGTCATGATTCTCTTGCCCGTTTCGGAACTCCCCGTAAAGGCAACCATATCGACCCTGGGATGGGAAGCCAAAGCTTCACCCACAGTTCCACCCGGGCCGGTAATAATATTAACGGTTCCCGGCGGTAAATTAACTTTTTCAAGTATCTCAGCTAGCTTAAGTGCCCCGAGGGAATTAACGCTGGGCGGTTTGATAACGCAAGTATTACCCAAGGCAAGGGCAGGGCCCAATTTCTGAAAAATCATCAGAAGCGGTAAATTCCATGGAGTGATAATACCAATAACGCCGACCGGTTCCCGCTGCATATAGACCACAGTTTCAGAACTCACGGGAATAGTGTGACCCATCATGGACCTTGCGTTATAGGCTGCCCATTCAAACCACCCCGGTGTGTCGGCAGCTAAAAAATCAGCCATTTTCGCGGGGGTACCGTGTTCCTGACAATCAATCCTGCCGCATTCCCTGGAGTTTTCCCGCAGCAACGCAGCAATCTTCAAGACAGTATCGGAGCGTTCCATTTGCGATTTTTTAGACCAGATTGGAAGCGCTTTCCGGGCGGCAGCGACAGCTTTATCGACATCTGCCAAACCGCCCAGTGGCACTTGGGCAATTTCTTCTCCCGTTGCCGGATTAAAAACCGGATAAGTCTTGCCAGATTCGGCATCTAACCATTTCCCGCCGATCCACATTTTATATTGTGACATCTTGCTTACCATCCTAACCGATTAATATTTCACTCGATCAAAGATAACGCGATAGATTCCGGGTATTTCGACCATTTGACTCCGCGTTTTTACTTAGGGTTCGCTGCCATATTTACGGCAAGCTTGACTTTTGCAATGTAAGCTCCTACTTTGCCGTTCTCCAGATGCATTGTTAATTCTATCCCCTCGGTCGCCGCGACCTGGGATATCTTTGACGCTTGTTCTACGGCTGATGCCGCAGCTTTTTCCCATGACTCCGGACTAATACCGATTACAGTGATGATTTGGAAACAACTATTGCTGCTTTCGTTTGTTTTCTTTTCTTGTGCCATTGTTACCCTCCAATACTAATTTACACCTGTTAATTATTTTGTTGAGTTTTCCCAATTTTGTCCGGAATAAACTTGTTAAATTTGCGGTACGGTCTCCCGTCTGGAGTTTGCTATTGCCCAAAAACAAATATCAAAAAAAGGAAGAGGAGGATCCGCTAGATAATATTTGTATAAGGGTAACAGGAAAAATTATAGGAGTCAATACTTAAAATTGCCTTAAAATAGGTGGCGCTTGATCAAAACCAAAAACAAAAATATGGCTAAGCACAGATTGGATTTAGTCAAAATGATTTTATTTCTCCTCTTATATGACGGCTTCAACGCTCCTGTAAATTAAAATTTGAATTAGACAATATAGTTGTAGTACCCTTAATACCGGAATTTACGGCTAAAATGCTGTCAATCTTGAATCAGGAGTGTAAATATGCTGGTAGAAAACAAGGTAATCATTATCACCGGTGGTGCGAAAGGAATAGGGATTACACTTTCCCATAAATTCGCTGAGGCCGGAGCTAAAGTCATTATCACAGAACGTGATGAAACTGCCGGGAATAAAGTGGCCGCAGAAATCAGGGCGAAAGGTTTTTACGCCGAGTTTATTAAGGCCGACGTTTCCAGCGAACATGATACGCAGGTCATGGCCAACGTTGCCGCGCAAAAACACGGCCGCATCGACATTCTTTTGAATAACGCTGCTTACAAGGGCTCTGATACGGAGAGGAATAATCCATTCGACCAGATCCGCGTTGAAGAATGGGATAAGGTGATGGCCGTAAATCTCCGCGGGACCTGGCTGTGCTGCAAAGCCGTCGCGCCGTTCATGAAAGCGCAAAAGAAAGGGAAAATTATCATGACTTCCTCACAGGCTTGGGATGTTGGCTATGGCCCCTGGTTGCATTATGTGACCACCAAGGCCGGGTTAATCGGGATGACGCGCAGTCTGGCCAAAGAACTTGGAGAATTCAACGTCAACGTCAATTGCGTCTCCTACGGCAGCCAGTTAAGCGAACAGTTTATTAAGAAACCGCCTACGGATGAAGACCTTTTCGGTACCGTCCTGTTTTTGGCTTCTGAATTGAGTGATTTTGTGACTGGCCAGACGCTTTATCCCAATGCCGGCGCTTATCTTCACTGAACTTTCGGATGAAATGACAAGGGGGTTGATATGAGTAATAAAATCATAAGCGGTACTGATTGGATTGATGTCAGCGTGCCTGTGAGTGAGGAAATGGCGGTTTTTGCGTATGAACAGAAACCCCAATTCGAGCGCCGCGCATCTATGGACCGCGGCGATATGGGCAATAATTCCACAATTCATATGGGGATTCATACCGGCACCCACCTTGATGCGCCCCGGCACGGCATTATTGACGGCAAAACGATTGACAAAATGCCCTTAAGTGACGCTATCGGGCCTGCCCGGGTCATTGAAATTAATGACATGGAAGCGGTCAGGGCTGAAGCATTAAAACAGTATCAATTCAAACGCGGCGAACGTGTCCTGTTTAAAACTCAAAACTCTGCCCGGTGCTGGAAAACCGATGCTTTCGTGGCGGACTTTGTTTATATTGCCACGGATGCTGCGCAAATCTTGGCCGATGCGGAAGTCAGGCTGGTTGGCATCGATTATTTATCCGTCGGCGGGCCGCCGGAGACGCATAAAATACTTCTCTGCGCCGGCGTGTGGCTGCTGGAAGGGCTGGATCTTTCCGCCGTAATACCGGGCAATTACAATCTGGTCTGCCTGCCGCTCAGGTTAATCGGAGTCGAAGGCTCACCGGTACGGGCAGTACTGCAGCCGCTACCGTGAATTATGTTGGATTTCCGCTCTTATTTTTTTAGCGTTTACCAGTCGTGCGGTTTAGCCTTTTCATCGTCACGATGGAAAGACTCCCAGATTCGCGCATTTGCGGGGTTACCGCCAGACATCACCAGACAATCTTTGCACAAGATTTTATCGTCCCAGACAAACGGTATATTCTGATGTTCCGGAGAGGATACATCATCAGGGAATTCCAGGCCGCACTTCTGACACCTAACATTGTCATATTTCTTTTCCGGCTTGTTTTTGGGGGTATTATCTTTTTTTGCCATTTTTAGCTCCTTACAATGTCGCCTCTATGCCATAACAAATTATCGGTTCCATCATATCAGTTTTAGTATATAGAAGTAATTACATCCTGCTTTTATAGATTACAAAATTGTAACATTTCCTATTTCAATTCCCGAAGGCACCGGTTCAGGTAACCCCGGCACTCCGCCGCTAACCCCATCTGTTTTGAAAGCGGAAAAGTGAAAGCCCCGATCATCAAAACATCTATGTCTCTGTTATACCCAATCTTTTTCAGGGCTTTCAGAATTTCCGGGAAAGGCAGACTGCCGCGCCCGACAATTTGCTCTTCGGGAGTGGCTTCATATTGCCCCCTGGGGAGGTCGCGGAAATGAGTATGCACGATTTTTTTGTTGATTTTCGAAATGAAAGTTAAGGGGTTGTCGCCGGCCTTGGTCAGTTCCCTGGGATCCATAATTATCCCCAGGCCCGGAGAATCAATCTCGTCCAGCAGAGTCAGTACGGTAGCGGTGTTATAAATTGAACCGCCGGTATGCGGGTTGAGCGCCAGAGTGACGCCTCTGTCTTCCGCCCCCTTTGTCAGGGTTTTAAGATATTTTATTTCCTCTTTCATCGCTTCTTTGTCGTCGGATTTTCCTCCGGAGCGGATAGCGATGATGGGAATGTTCAGTTTTTGCGCGATTTCGAACATCGTCATCATCGAAAGGACTTTATCTTCTCCCGGCAAAACACCGACATCGGGATGAATTGCCGACAATTCAAGGTTGTGTTTTTTAGCGGTTGCCTTGACTTCATCCAGGTAGGATTTTTTGGTATTCAACTCGATGTGCCTTGCCCAATTTGCCAGGCACGCCAACTCGACTCCCTCGTAACCCGCCCAGGCGATGTGCTGCAAAGCACCGTATAAATCCAGTTGATTAAATATTGCCGAATCGATGATTAATTTCATCTAAAAGCCTCCAATTATTTTTGCCTGTATGTTATTGCATCGGGCCTCTGTTTGTCAAAGCTCTTTAACCGGCTGTTTTAACCGTTATGTCCGTAAATTTTTTTAAGCCAGTTGTAATATGCGCTCTTTTTTGTTAACCTTTTGCTAATCATCCTCATATCAGGAGAAGAGTATGGCAGCTAAAGTCCAAAATTGGTGGAATAAACTTGGCAAGCCGCAATACGGCGGCGAAATAGTCATCCGTGCCAATTGGGAAATTGAAAATTTTGACCCCTATAATGCAGTGTTTGGCAATATCCATTCTGCCTGGCTGGAAATGCTCATTACCGACGATTGGACATTGGATCCGGCTGTTTTTGATTTTAAGCCACACTGGCGTCCATCGCAGTATCAAAAAGGCTGGCTGGCCGAAAGTTGGGAATTTACCGGCTCGGATACCTATGTCGCCCACTTGCGGCGCGGCATTCACTGGCAGGATATCCCGCCCGCCAACGGCCGTGAATTTACCGCTGAAGATGTCGTGTTCCATTACCAACGGATGTTAGGTCTTGGCGGCGGCTTTACCAAACCCGGCCCCATTGCTGATGCGGCCTTCAAAGACCTGGTTTCGGTCACCGCCTCTGACCGGTATACGGTCGTTTTCAAATTTAAAACACCTAATCCCGAATTCATTGTCGAGACACTCCACACGGTGAACCCTACGATGTGCCTCGAAAATCCGGATGCGGTCAAACAATGGGGGAACCTGGATGATTGGCACCATGCCGTCGGTACCGGGCCGTTTATGTTAAAGGAATTCGTTAAGGGTAATTATGCGGGATTGATAAAAAATCCCCGTTATTGGGGACACGATGAACGTTACCCGGAGAACAAACTCCCTTACTTCGATTCGGTTAAATACCTGATCATTCCCGACGATGCTGCCGCGGTGGCCGCGATGCGCGCCGGTAAAATCGATATCATCGACCATATTTCCCCAATGCAGGCGCAATCCATGCGAAAGACCAACCCGGAGATTCTACAGTTCACGCACCCTGATTCCAATGCGGCTTCTATCGAACCTAGAAACGATATGCCGCCCTTTAATGACATCCGGGTTCGTAAGGCACTGCAACTGGCAATAGACCTGCCGGCGTTGGCTAAGGAGTATTACAGCGGTACCATCGAGCCCTACCCGGCCACGTTAACCTCAAGATATATGGATGGCTGGGGTTTCCCCTGGGAAGAGTGGCCGCAGGATTTAAAAGATGAATATACGTATAACCCGGCAGCGGCGAAACAACTACTGGCCAATGCCGATTATCCTGACGGATTCCAGACCAATATTATTGTCCAGTCTGATTCGGACATGGGTTTGCTGCAAATCATCCGGGCGTACTTTGCTCAAATCGGTGTAGACATGGAAATACGGACAATGGCGGCAGCTGAATGGAACGCCTTTGTCGCGCGTGACCACAAACATAACCAATTGGCGCACCGCACCGTGGGCCCGCTGGGTCATACTTCTGCCCCGAATCACGACCTGGCGTTGTTCCAGACCGGAGGGCGCAGCAACTGGGCCATGGTCAACGACCCCGTGTTTAATGCGTTCATGCCTAAAGCGTTGGCGGCTTCCGGTGTCGTTGCGATGAAAAAAGTAATCCGGGAGGCCAATGAATATGTCGCTCGGCAGCATTTTACGATTGCTTTGCTGCAGCCGAAAGCGTATTCGTTATGTCAACCATGGGTTAAGGGCTTCAACGGCCAGTTCGGTTCGGCCTGGGCCCACGGTTCCGGACCAGCGATGTTGAGTTTCTACCTGGCGCGTTTCTGGATCGACCGCGATCTGAAAAAATCGATGGGGCGCTGAAAACTATTTATCACAGTTTCTTTTTTGCAAAGCAGGAGGACGGTATCGAAGATTTAAGCTTTGATACCGCCCTCTATTTATTCTCTAAAAGTTTTGTTTAGTCGCAGGTTATCGCCCGTATCACGCCGCAGCCGGGTTCCGCCCATAAACCGCACCACGTGACCTGGTCGCCGTTCCGCTTTCTTTCGGCGGTGAACTCACCTTTTTCGTCGAAATGTCCTTCCTCTACGCTCATGAACGTGCCTAACGATGTATTACGCCAATCGCCGTTTAACGCTGGCGGCTGCATTTTAACCGTCGGTTTTGCCCTTAAATAAAGTTGGAAATTGTCTCCCACCAGGTAGAACTCTTTCTTACTTGCATGGATAACCAATCCCCAGCCGCGGGGGCTCGCCGGCCGTTCCCGTTTTTCGCTGACCAGGAAATGCATCAGCGGGCCGTATTGCACCAATCCCATATAGCCGTCAAAATCGAAAAGTTGCTTTGGCAGGCCGTCTTCTTCAATTACCGAATAGACCTTGCCGGTACCCTGGTATTTCAACAGCAGCGGGATCACCGCCGCAATGCACTGGCAAATGTTTCTTTGTGTTTCTGATTCCGGGTCGGCGTTGCCGTCTTTGCCCAGTAGCGTCCGGATTTCGCCGAAATAACCAATGGCGTTATATTCGGCAATCGCGCGCAGTTTGTGCGGGCCTTTCAACACTGATTCCGGCACGAAAAGCGGATTGTCCTCGCGGGAATATGCCGCGCAAACCGCCTCAAACGCCCTCAGGTTATCCTGATAGTTGTCCGGCGCAATCAAGTCAACGTGCGGCGTAAACCATTTGTAGATATCCAGCACTTTAATCACCGCCCCTCCCGACGGGTATGACTCACCCGGAATCGGCCACCAGCCCTGTCCGCTCTGCCATGCGTTGATGTACATGGGCAGGTCATAGACGGCTTTCCCCGCCGCCGCGACGCTATCGATATAGCCGGCAATACTCCAGGCCGTCATGAACTCACCGCCTTCCCAGCCGAACATTTCCGACCAGGTGCCGGAATTTTTCCCACCTGCCTGCTGCCAGATATCATAAACCCGGCCTTTCCCTGCTTTTTTCATCGCATTTACAAATTTAGACGGTACCGGTTTCTCGAAAACCGCCTGGGCTTCAGGACCGCAATCGCGGTCGCTGCCCAGGATGCCGGGCTCATTCTGCACCTGAAACCCGATCACGGTGCGTTCCCGGTCTTTGGCCTTCAGGTGACCGCAGAGAGCCGCAAATGCGGTTTTATCCGCGTCCAGGTTTGCTTGACAGAAAGAGGAAAGGTTCCATAATTCTTTGCCGGAAAACGATTTTACCCTCTTAAACCGCTGCCGGTCGTTTTTCACCCAGGCCGGCGCGTAGTCCATATTCCCGTTCTTCCAGGTGCCGAACCAGAGCAGGATTAACTTGAGGCCGTATTTTCTGGCACCTGAAATTAATGCATCGATGCTCGAAAAATTGTACTCCCCCTCTTTGGGATTGAGTTGGTCCCAGTAGATATCAATCATCGAGGTGTTGCAGTTGGCATCTTTTACCGCTTTGAAAGCGTCTTCTGTTTCTGCCGCTTTACGGACGCTGTAACCTGCCACGTAAAGGGATTCGCAGCCTAGCGGATAGAATGGTTTCCCGTCTACCGTAAATACACGTTTGATATTTGCCATATTTTAAATGCTCCTCTTTTAGATTAGCGGTCAATCTGAGGTGATAATGCGGATTATGCCGTCGTTCACTCCCACCCAGATGCCGCCGCGCACCGCATCGCCGTTGCGGCGCCTGTCGCTGACGAATTCCCCGTTTTTGTCGAAATGGCCTTCATCCACACTGACGAAATAATTGCTGAAACTGGTATGCGATAAATCGTTACCGGCCAGCAGGGCCACCGTTGCCGGTTTGGCACGCAAAGTCAGTTTATAATTAACGCCGACCAGATAGAACTCGTTCCGGTTAGCCTGAATTACCAGGCCGGCGCCGCGCCCGGACGGCTGGTTCCCGTAATCGTTTCCGAATTCCACCAGCCCCATGTAGCCGTCAAAATCCATTTGCATCCCGGATAATCCGTGATGCTCCATCCCCTCCTCTTGCTCTACCGCCTGAACCTTGCCGGTCCCCTGGTATTTGAGTAACAGCGGGATGGCGGCTGCCACACACCGTCCGATATTAATTGTTCTGTAATCATCCGGCGGGATTGTCCCATCCGGTCTTTGTTCGTAATGTAAGAAATAGCCGATGGCATTGTAATCGGCGATATCATGGAACATCCCTTCCCCGGGCGCTTCCACGATGAACAGCGGATTATCTGCACGCGTATATTTCGTGTTTACTTCGCAGCGCTGCCTGATGTTGGTATGTGGATTATCCGGCGCGATTACATCTACGTCCGGCGCAAACCAGCGGAAAATATCCAGGACTTTGGTCACCGGGCAACCGGAAGGATAACATTCCCCCGGTACCGGCCACCAGACCAGTGAACTCACCCAGACGTTAATGAACATCGGAATATTGTAAGCGGACTTTCCCGCTTTTGTTACTTCATTAATGTAAGTCGCCACGCTCCAGGCAGTCATGATTTCCGCCGCTTCGTCCCCGAATACCTGCGGCCACGTTCCGGATGATTTACCTCCGGCTTTTTGCCACAAATTAAACATGTCGCCTTTCCCGGCTGTTTTTATCGCAGCGATTAATGCTGTGGGTCCCGGACTGTCAAATACGGCCTGACCTTCAGGACTGTAATCCCGGTCGCTGCCGAGAATACCCGGTTCGTTTTCCACCTGTAAACCGATTACCGTCTGCTCCGCGCTGTCGATGTCTTTTAGGTGCCGACACAGTGCTTTGAAAGCGTTTTTATCCGCTTCCAGATTTGCCCGGCAGTGCGATGACAGTACCCAGATCGGTTTGCCGTTGGTGGCAACCACCCGTTTGAAACGTTTTGCATCGGCCTTCATCCATGCCGGCGCATAGTCCATCACCCCGTTCTTCCAGGTAGCAAACCACAAAAATATCAGTTTCAGCTCGTATTTTCTTGCCAGAGAGATAATCGTATCCACGCTCGAAAAATCAAATTTATTTTCTTCCGGTTCGAGCTGGTCCCAGAAAACCGCCAGGCAGACGGTATTGCCGTTGATAAGTTTGGCCGCTTTCATATTCGCCTCTATCTCGGCTTCGTCACGCACGCTGTAACCGCCCATGTAGATGCGGTGCCTTCCCAGTGGATAAAAAGGTTTTCCGTTTACGGTAAATAGGCGTTTATTATCAGCCATTGTCAACCCTCCTGATTAATTTTTACGTTTACATTTAACGGGCAAATCGTCGGCACTTACCCGGAACACTCAAATTTATTTAAAACCATTCAAATACTGCTCGTTTGCCTTGAACAGTTCGTCCACCATTTCCCTGATTTCGTCAATCGTTAATATTGCGGCGGTCAACGGGTCAAGCAGCGCCGCCTGAAAGAGTTTTGTTTTGTCTTTTTCCGTAATTCCACGCACCGCCAATTCGTGGACATTAATGTTCGTCCGGTTCAAGGCGGCCAGCTGTGGTGGTAAATCACCGACAAAACAGGGTTGAATACCTTCCTTGTCTACCAGGCAGGGCACTTCCACACAGCATCCCTCCGGTAGATTGGTAATCAAATGGTTATTTTTGACGTTGCCGTTAATCCGGGAAGGTTTACCTGTTTCCATCGAACTAATGATACTCGAACCGTATTCTCCGCTATGCACCAGCGGGAATTTGTAATTGGTGCTCAACTGCTGCCGAAGTTCCTCGTCCTGTTGCCTGCGCGGTGCCTCCAGTTGCTCGGCGCGGGGTTCGGCCAATTTAAATTTTTTAATCAGCTCCGGCTTTTTCTTGAAATACGGCACGTAAGTTCCCATATGCATGCTTGATTCGGTGACGTAATAGTCGAAATTCATGAAAACCTCGGCCCGTACAATATCCGGCACCTGCCAGTTATCCGTTTCTTTCCCGGAATAGACCGCCGGGTCTTTAAATTTCTCCCGTAATAGCGGATAAGCATCTCTCCCTTTCCACTTTAATTCCAGAAACCAGGCCATGTGATTGATTCCGGCTACCCAGCAAGAGACCTCGTTATACGGGACGTCCATGTATTTGGCAAGTTGCGCGGTAGTGTTCGGCACGCTGTGGCACAAACCCACGTTTTTTATCTTTGTGTAATCACTGACCGCCCAAGAAATAATGGACATCGGATTTGTATAATTCATCAACCAGGCGTCCGGACATAATTGTTCCATGTCGTGGCAAATATCCAGGATGACCTGTCCGTTGCGCAACCCGTAGAATATTCCTCCTGCCCCCACTGTATCCGGCGAGCCTTCGACGCCATATTTCGTGATAATTTTACGGTCGTCCGGGGAATTATTCCTGTCTCCAACCCGGATCGTGATAAAAACGTAATCGGCGCCTTCCAGTGCTTTCTGACGATTGGTCGTCGATTCTATCTTCGTCCCGAACCCATGTTGCCGGACTATCTTCTCAGCGAAGGCGGTAATAAAATCCAGCGGTTCTTTGTTGATATCCATCAATGTAATCGTGTTTTCCCTGAGTTCAGGATAAGTCAGGATATCTGTGATCAGATGTCTTGAGAAAACATGACTTCCCGCGCCGATCAGCACGATCTTCGACATGCGAGTCTCCTTTTATCTTGGAACTTTCCGAAAACGATAATCCGGGTTCTGATAATATCGGGAAGGCGAGGGGAATTACCCCTCGCCTTCCTTAATGATGCCAACTAGTTTTTAGTGTTTGTGAAGTCTGTTTAAGTTTTAATGATACCCTAATGAAGTTTTCAGGCCCTGGTCGATCCACAATTCACTGATCATCGGTATCTGGCTGTGATAAGCGGATTCAACTTCGCCGTAATAATTTTTCAGCCACGGCCAGTAGCAATTGACGATGTCAGCGTTGGGCATGGCTAGGATACCGCAGTCAACTATGGCCTGCGGACAGAATGCAGTAATATCCGCCTGCTGCTTGACCGGGTCCTGTTCCTGCAATATTGCAGTTGCCAGGACATCCAGGGGTTCACCCTTAGCGTAAATGGCGCTCATGTTGCTGTTCTCATAATATGAGACGCACATCGTCGGGTCCGCAATCGAGAGCCCGAAGTCTATCAACCCGGTATAGGTCAAATTGTCCCGGGCGGCAGATTCCGCAGTGGCGTTCATTTGAACGATCTGAACGGTGACACCGATCTGGGCCCAATCGTTAGCAATAATCGTTGCTTCGTCGGTTTGTTTCGCGATTGCCGAATCCACCGTGATGGTGACGGTAAAGCCATTGGGATAACCGGCCGCGGTCAGCATCTGCTTGGCTGCCGTGGTGTTAAAACTATACAATGCCTGTATTTGTGCAGATTCTTTGTTCAGCGGAGTATATGAAGGGCTGCTGCTGGGGACCGGCCATGTGAAAATGTCGCCGCCGCCGTAGACATTTTGCGCGATGGTTGCGAAATCGGTCGCTTCGGTTAATGCCTGGCGTACCTGCAGGTTTTGCAGTGGTCCGCTGCCCAACCTGTTCATTCGCAAGACATCGATATTATCCGCCGGCCATTTTTCCTGGATTAGGCTGGGTGCCTGCTGGGTTAACGTCGAGGAATTGATCAGGCTCTCCTGGGTATACATATCAACCTTGCCTGTCTGTATCGCCGACAGCTGGGTTGACGTGTCGGGAACAATTAAAAAGACCAGCGAGTTAATAAACGGTGTGTTATATGATGTACCGGCAATGGTTGTTTTGCCCCAGTAATTCGGGTTCTTTGTAAACGTGCACGAAGCGCCGTCTACAAAATTAGTGAGCATAAAGGGTCCGGTGCCGACTGCGTTCTTCCAGTTGGCGCTGCCGCCGTTGCCGGTAGCATTGGCTGATTCCGGCGCGAACGGGAATGCGAGGCCGCCGCCGTATAACAGGAAGAATTGCCATTGGGCATTATAAGATGCAAAGTCATACTTGAAGGTATATTGGTCGACTGCCACGCAGTCTGTAATCCAGGTAAAATAAGGCGCCATACTCGGTGCCGTGAATTGGCGTGTTGCGGCGAAAGCGCAATCCGCCGCCGTCAGTTCTCTGGCAGCCATAGGTATGTTGGAATTTCCCGTCCACATTATTCCCTGTTTCAGGGTAATCGTCAGGGACAACGGACTTTGCTGGAAAGACCAGCTCTGTGCGATATTGCCATGCAGATATTGCGTAGGAATAAATTGCGGGAACAGGAATGAAAATGCGTTACTGCCTCTGGGTCCGTATGTATCAATGTCGCCGTTAAAATACGGCTCAAGATACGGCGTGATGTAAACAGAGGTGACCCCTCCGTTTTCCGTGGTACCGATATCCCAAGAGGGAGGATCTTCTGCACACAAATCGTTCAACATGGTCATGGTTCCGCCGTACACCGGTGTGTTTGCGGCGACGGTTGTCGTGGTAGTCATAGTCACTGCCTGTGTAGTTGTTGTAGTTGTAGTTGTTTTACTGGTACAGGAAGTCAACAACACAGACGGGACCATTACAGCTACCATCAGGAAACTCAGCCCCAACCCCACCCAAAATTGTCTCCTTTTCACCTTTTTCTCCTTTCTATTATTTTTGATGCAAAAACCTCTTTGCTCGGGCAGCCCCAAGATTTTCTGGGGTGGAGGTTATCACACAATCCAATAATTGTCAATAGCACTATTTACGGGTAATTCAGCTCTGTTTTGCATTCACACAGGGTAATTACAAATAAAATATTTTTTATTAATACAACAACTAAATTGTTTTAGCCCGGAGCATATTTTGTTTGTTGTATTTTCCATTTGAATAATGTATATTCTGATACCGGAACAATGTGAAAAATGGCTTTTTACTCTATTGACAAACAAAAAGTAGTATGCTAACCTCCAAGCCAGAAAAGCCCTGTTATTCAGGAGTTTGATGTGCGTTCATACATTATCCGTCGCTTGTTATTGATGATACCGACCGTCTTCTTCGTTACCATCATCATATTTATGACCATACGCCTTATTCCCGGCAGCATCGTCGATATAATGGTTTCGAATTATGGAATGTATGGCACCGTCACTGAGGCCGGTAAACAGGCAATCAAGCATGCGCTCGGCATGGACGTTCCACTCCTCGTTCAATACTGGCGCTGGCTATCTCAAGTCGTTCGCGGCAACTTGGGTATCGCAATGTGGCAGCAAATCCCGGTACTGGACGAAATCGGGACAAGATGGTCGGTAACTGGTGAGCTGGCTTTATTTTCGATAATCATCGCCCAGTTATTATCGATACCGATCGGTATTTATTCGGCTTTGCGGCAAAATAGCTGGGGCGACTATCTCGGACGTACTTTTTCGATATTTTGCGTAGCAGTCCCCACCTTCTGGATTGCGACATTGGTGATTGTATATCCGGCTATATGGTGGCGTTATATGCCGCCCTTAACCCTCATCCGTTTTGAGGTAGACCCCATCGGTAATTTAAAGATGTTTCTTGTGCCTGCTATTATTTTGGGCATGGGCTTCTCCGGAATGACGACAAGGTTGACGCGCACCATGGTGCTGGAAGTGATGCGGCAGGACTATATCAGAACCGCATGGTCAAAAGGGCTCAGAGAAAGGGTCGTTGTCACCCGGCACGCGTTGAAGAATGTGATGATCCCCATTGTTACTTTAATCGGCGGGCAACTTGCCAATTTAATCGGGGGAGCGGTCATTATCGAGAGCATCTTTAACCTGCCCGGCCTGGGGTTGCTCACAATCAACGCTATCGCCAACAGGGACTATGTTACAATTGAAGCTGTTTTACTCCTTTATGCAGTTGCATTGGTTCTGATTAATTTGTTAACCGATCTGACTTACGGCTTTTTGGACCCGCGCATTCACTATACTTAATGAGACACTAAAAGCAGGTAATACCGTGGCCGAGCAACCAATAAAGAAAAAGAAAGAATCCAAATTGATGGATGTTGTAAGAAGGATGGTAATCGAACAGCCGGTTGCCACTTTCGGCGCTTTGATCACCTTTCTTATGGCATGCGTCGCGATTTTCGCCCCATACCTGGCCCCTTACGGCATGAACGAAATGACGAAGCATGTGATGTCGCCGCCGTCAATTCATTTCTGGATGGGCACCGATAATCTTGGACGGGATATCATGAGCCGGGTAATTTACGGAGCCCGTGTTTCCGTCGTCGTGGGACTGGTTGCCACCTTTATTAGCGTCCTGATTTCAACCATCATCGGTATGATCAGCGGCTATATCGGCGGTGTATTTGATCTGATCGTGCAAAGATTCGTCGACGCCTTTTGCTGTCTCCCCGGTTTAGTCATCCTCATGCTATTGCTTTCTTTAACCGGCACGGGTTTATGGCAAATCATCTTCATTTTAGGCATAACCTCGGGTATCGGCGGTTCCAGAATTATCCGTGGCGTTGTTTTTACGATGAAAGAGAATACCTATCTTCAGGCAGCCGTCGCTACCGGTGACACCACTTTAACAATATTTATCAAACATGTCCTCCCCAACATCCTGGCGCCTATCATCATTATCTTCAGCATGGGAATTCCGGCGTTAATTCTCTCCGAGGCCGGCTTGAGTTTTCTCGGCTTCGGCATCCCGCCGCCGGCCCCCACCTGGGGCGGAATGCTCAGCGGCAATGCACGCACATATATGTTCCACGCCCCGTGGATGGCTTTATTCCCTGGTCTTGCTTTGGCCATTCTGGTATTTGCCGTCAACATGTTGGGCGACGGCTTGAGAGATGTGCTTGACCCCAGATTAAGGGGCGGCGTCGGACGTTATGGCATAAAAGTTAAGAAAATCAAAACTGGAAAAGAATAAAAATCCGTTTTGTTATCGTATATTGTGTTATCAATTTTTAGGAAAAGATTTAACTTCTGTTAGGGTTATATCCGGTATTTTACTATTGAGGTTGCTCTGTTTGTAAGAGACCGGACGCTATAATAAAAACGGAGAAAATCCGGATATCGTGCAAAACGCCATTATTTTTAAGGGAGAACAACATGCGATTTGAAGGTAAAGTAGCTGTCGTCACTGGTTCAGGTCAGGGCATCGGTAAGTCAATCGCCCTGGCATTCGCAGCTGAGGGTGCCAAAGTCGTGACTAATAACCGCGCGAAAGGGACCAAGGGCGGGGATGCCGCCACCACGGCGTCGGAAATAAAAGCTGCCGGCGGGCTAGCCGTTCCCTTTTTCGGCAGCGTGTCCGATTACAACGATTCTCAAAAACTGGTAAAAACTGCGGTTGACCATTTCGGGAAGATCGATATCCTCGTGAATAATGCCGCCATTTTGCTCAACGGCCCTCTAATCAATTACACCGAACAGCAGATCCGCGATATTGTTGATATCAACGTCAACGGCTGCATTTTTTGCTGCCAGGCTGCGATTCCATACATGGCCAAACAAAAATATGGCAAGATTGTGAATATCTCTTCCGGCGCCGGTCTGCAAGGCGACGCCACAATCTCTGTTTACTCCGCCACCAAATATGCCGTTCTTGGTCTGACCGAATCCCTTGCCGTCGAATTGGCTTACTATAATATCAACGTCAATGCGGTTTGCCCGGGCGGAGTGCCGACCAGGATGAATTTCAAGCCCGGCGCAACCTACGATTACAATTTCTTCCACCGGGAAATAACCGGCAACGATATCGCTGCCGCGGTTTTATTCCTGGCCTCGGAAGAAGCCCGCAATATCACCTCATCATGGCTTCCGGTCACTGCCGGTGTAGAAAAGAAGGTACCGGACCCGAAACCGTTTTTTACCATTTAGGTTATCCATGCGATATAAAACAGATAACATGAGTTAAGAGGAGGAATATCATGGAAGGTGAACAAAAGGGATTTATCCTGCCGAAAAAGAAGGCGGTTCACGGTGGCGGGTTCGAAGGTAATGTCGCGACGGAGTTTTATGATTTCTTACGCCGGACCACCGAGCCGCCCATCCCGGGTACCGATGCCTCAAAGTATATCAAACTTAACCTGGATATCCTCTCTCCCGGCGGCGGCGTCGAAGAACACTATCACGAACCGCCGGTGGTGGACCATGTTTATTATGTCATTTCCGGCCGGATTCGGGCCACCGTCGGTAATATTACTCAAACTGTGGGAGCGGACACCTTGATATATTGTCCCTCCAGCACCCGGCACGCAATCACCAACGTCGGTAAAGGCAAAGCCAAGGTCATCAGCATCGATGCCTCTGCCGAGGGAGTGCGCGGCGGCCCACTGGTCTATTCTAAAAAACCCAGTGGTAATTTAAGCGGCAACAATTGGAAAGTTGCCGGCAAATAGTGCCATTAAGCTATAGAATCGGGTAAAATAACTCTACGACATAAAAAAGGAGAACAATTATATGGCAGGTCAATTGACAATTGATAAAAAGAAAACTGCAGTGCTTATCATGGATTATCAGAACCGGATGTTAAATGAATTATCCGAACCCGCCAGAAAGGAAATTCTGGAAAAAGCCAACTCCATTTTGGCGAAAGCCCGCAAAGACGATATCCCCGTAATATATATTGAGGTGCGGGGAGGAGAAAGAACTCCGGAAATGGAAATTCATCCGGGTGTTACTCCCAGGTCAGGCGAGGTTGTACTGACCAAAAAACGCACCGGGCCGTTTACCACCACCAATCTCAATGAAGTCCTCAAGAAGTTCGGCGCCGACACTCTGGTGCTTTTCGGCATTGCCACCCAGGGTTGCGTTCTCACCACCGTGCGCTGCGGCGCAGATCTGGATTATAAACTGGTGGTCGTTTCGGATTGTTGTGCCAACCCGCCGAGCGAAGAAGTTAATCGTATCCTGATGGAGAAAGTGTTTCCCGGTCAGGCGAGCGTGGTTACGACTAAAGAAGTTTTAGCGGTTTTATAACGCCGCTAATCCGCGGTATCTAAAATATTTAAAAATGAGCCGATTCGGTTGTATTTCCATCAGGGCGGTTAAATAATTAACTGCCCTGATTTTGTTAGGCCGGTTGATTGCTGTGGAAAAACAAATTTTCAGCTTTTTGCCAGTAATTCGAAAAAGGCCTTTGAATCGAGGATTGTCGAGGTATGATAGAACACTCTCTTTAAAAGGAATTCCTGCACTTCCATATCCAGGTCGGCGCAGCAGTCTGAAATCACGAAGAATTGATATCCTATTTCCGTCCCGCAACGCATCGTGGATAGCACCGTACTGCTTGTGTATAAACCCGTTACGACCAGGGTATCAATGCCAAGTTTCTTCAGCCGTTCATCGATGTCTGTAGACGCGAAGGGCGCTCTTTTCGATTTTACCAGCGTCACTTCACCCGGCTTTCGGACCACCCGCGGGTCTATCTCCTGTTCCGGTTTTCCTGCTCCCCGCTGTGTAAAGAAAACCGGCAATTTGTTATCGCGCGCCATATCGAGTAATTTATTTACCCGCGCCAGCAGTTCGGTTTGTGTTTCTTTGGGGAAAGAACTCAACAAATTTATTTGGTAATCCAAAATCACAACGGCTGTTTTCTCTTTGTCCAGCTCCGATGGTCCCGGCATTTTTACGCATTCTCCTTTTACAATTTTATTGTATGCTTTACGTAAAACTTTATGGGTTTGTTTCGTCAACAAACCATTGATAAATCAGAGGAATGGTAACATTGTATTCTGGTATTGTCAATAAATTTTAATGTCCTGTTACCGGGTTGGGACGAAACTTTCCGTCGTTAACCGTTCCCCGGAAATCTGGAATAACAAATGCAGGCTTTGATGCGGACGCAAGCCCCGGAGCTCGCTTGGCTTAATGTTTTTTCGCGTTATACCGGATCACTCTCATCGGTTTTTAGTTCGGTATTCGGTATTGCCGGATAATTTATGACCGCAGCGGAGAGGAAACAGGCACACAGTTTACTCCCTGCAACAGGGATATTCTGTCGGTTCAGTATCGCACCGGAGGGGTTTGAAAAAGAAGTTACGGCGGATTTAACCTCGATGCCCGTTACCCATCTCACCCAACCCCCACCTTCGCTCCCGCCGTTAATTAACCGCAGCGGGTATCCCCGGTCCTGCGAAAGCGGTTGGCCGTTCATCTGGTACGCCAGGAAGACGTCGCTGGCCAGAGCAGTTTGCAAGGATAATACCTGGTAGTAACCGTCCGCCCCAATCAGATATACCTCACTCGCTTCCGGCATCAATCCGGCTGAACTGAGTAAATCCTTAATCGAAACCCCTGTCCACTCGTCCGCTTCCCGAATCACCCCTGGGCAGTAAATCCCGATATATTGCGTCTCCTGGGGCAGTGCCTGTATTTTAGTATATGACAACGCCAATGGGTTTTGCACGAGTCCGGTGATATTGAGCACATAGCTGTTTATATCGGCCGGGGTAGTCTGCCCTTCAGTCTGCGCCGGTGTTGCGGCCGGTTGCGCGGTGGTTGCCGGATTATCCGGAGCAGACGGCTCGGTCGTCGAATTTATATTTTGTGTCCGCGGGACTGCAATACTGGTGATTTTGCCGGGTGAGTTATTTCCGGATTGGGTACAGGCGGAAACTACCCAGACAGCTAATGTTACTAAAGTTAATCCGCAGCCTGCCACTATTTTTTTGAATTTTACCATCGCACCCGCCTCCCCACCTACCTTAATTTTAGATGAAAACCGATATTCCTGCTGGTCGCATCCGGTTTGAGTGTGATTTCCGTTTGTAATAGTATAGGCAATATCGTTCAGTCGCATGCGGTAATGCGGTTTCCCAACTGTGAGGGAATATGTATTCTAAAAAGGAGTGTTGTCATGCAATTCCGCTGACTTGGCAAACTGAATTTTGAGGCCTCGATATTGGGATTCGGAGTCATGCGGATGCCGTCAATTGAAAATAATCCCTCTCAAATTGATGAGGATGAGGCGATTAAGCTGTCGCCATACAATTCTATGAATGTTTTTATGATGCTGTGATAGCGGTAAAGAGCGGTAGTTTTGTGGTCGGCAAATTGTGCTAGAAAACCGGCAGCTATTTCAAGGGAAGAGGGAAATTCTCCAGGGTATTCGCGAAAATGGGACAATACTCTCTTTGCTTCTTCCATGGCTTCTTCAGAACGGTGACGGAGGATTAATTGCGCGTTGTAGAGTTGGAATAGTTCGCCGTTAGTCTTGCGGCTAAGCCTGATTTTTCTTTTACCTTCACTGCCCAAGAGAACCGCCGGCATTCCCCGCAGGTTGGAAATTCCAAGAAGAAACGGAGCAGGCTGAAAGTGGGCCCGGCAGGTATCGAACCTGCGACCAATCGGTTATGAGCCGACCGCTCTACCACTGAGCTACGGACCCGCAAAATTCATTATAGCGGTACTCTTCCAAATCGGTCAATTTATATTATTATGTAAAGTTTTCCAGCCCTTTCAATTGGTCTTGCGTGCCCATCAACACCAGTTCATCCCCCGCTTCCAGCATCGTTTCCGGCGCCGGATTGGTAATTAAGCGGCCATTTTTCTGCTTGATGGCCAGGATGTGCGCGCCGTTGATGTGCCGCAGGCTCTCTTTCACCGAAATCCCATCCATCGCTGACCCTTTGACGATATTGACGTCTTCCAGCGTGAACTCGTGCCCGCCACGGTCCATTGTCGTGTCAATAAAATCAATCACCAGCGGCTTCAGTGTCATCATCGCCAGCCGCCGTCCTCCGATGCCATAAGGCGACATCGTCCGGTCGGCCCCGGCCCTTTTCAATTTCGCTTCCGATTCTTCGTTGTCGATGCGCGCCACCACAAAAATATCCGGCTTCAGGCTTTTAGCCGAGAGCGTCACATACAGGTTATCGGCGTCGCTGCCCAGCGCGGCCACCAGGGATTTGGCGTTCATTATCCCCGCCTCTTTCAGTGCCTCGTCGGTGGCCGCGTTCATATTCAGGCACAGAAATCCGTTGGCGACAGCTCTTTCGCAGGCTTTTTCATCGCTTTCGATTATCACAAACGGCGTTTTTTCGTTCTTAAAAACATGGGCCACTTCTTTGCCCACCTTGCCATAGCCGCACAAAATGGTGTGGCCTTTCAATTTCGCGATTTCTGTTTTCATCCGTCGCCTCCCCAGGATATTTTCCAGGTTGCCTTCCAGCAGGTATTGCACAATCGCCGTCGCCGCGTATAACATCGTCCCGGTACCGCCGAGAATCAGAAAAATCGTGAAATAGCGGCCGGCAGTTGATAAAGGATGCACTTCCGCAAAACCCACGGTGCTGAGCGTGATTACTGCCATAAAGGCGGCATCGGAAAAGGACCAGCGTTCGATTATCATGTAACCGGCAGTGCCGATGATGATAACGGCCAGAATCGCCGCCGCGATTAAGATAAAGCGCTTTTGTTTACTCATCCCCCGCCCTGCCTTACGGTGAAACTTCTATGCTGGATTGTAAACCGTCAGGTAAGAATTGTAAAGTCACGAAAATTAATCCGCAATGCCCGTGTACAACGGCTTTAGGGGTTCCCGGGGGAAAAGTATCGGAATACAGAAAACGTTCCGGTGCTGTTCAACCGGCGCGAACTATACGACTAAGGCGGCAACACAGGCCACAGACACTCCTTATTCACAGTCCTCCCGGGTAGGTGGACGCAAAGGACCAGGCTCGTCAGAATCCAGCTCCTGAGCGCCGGTAAAGGGCAAATATTGAGGACCCGTTGAGTCCCTTTAAGGGACGGAATACTCTCCCGTTATCTTTCTGGATTATCGGGTCGGAGCCCGATAATGACAAAATGGGAAAGGTTCTAATCAAAGCGGCTGCAAACGCCGAATCGCCTCACCTCATTTCAGAAACGCAGAGTGCTTCCGCATACCCGAAAATCCAAAAATATTCGTTTCCGCTGCTATAGAAAATGCATTTTTTTACAAAACGAATCGCACCTTAACAAAAGAGCCTCATCATCCTGAGGATAAGCAGTACCCGAAGAATCTCCCACTCTATTGAAAAGCCGGGAATGGTGCCGTCAATAATTCTCTCTTAGTCTCTGGCAAAGGAGAAAAAATAAACATCCCCGTATTGGCTTTTTGAATTTTTGATATTGTTTAGAGTTTCGATACCTTCGGGGATTTCGGATTTACTCGTTGTTTGTATTGACGAAAATACTATAGTATGTTATATTGGACACAGTTAATATCCTTCAGGAGTGATGAAATGACGACAGACTTCTCCCCGCAAAGCATCAATTTCCCCACCGAGCCGCTCCTCAAGGGTATCTTGAGCATCGCCATCATCGAGCTGGTCAAGGTGAAGCCCATTCACGGCGGCGAAATATATCAGTCCCTCAAAGAACAATTCCAGATTGATACGCCCCGCGGCATCATTTATACCATCCTGCGCAAAATGGAGGGGGAAGGGTTGCTGGTCTCCAACTGGGATATTCAGGAGAGCGGCCCCGCCCGCCGGATTTACCACATCACCGAAGAGGGCCTGGAATATCTGAAATATGCGATGGACAGGCTGCGCCGGTCGCGGCAGATTATCATGCTGCTGCTGGGTGACGAAACATAGTCTGATTTTCAAGCTGAGAATTAAAAACCAAGCGGATTTTTGCGGAATAATATCAGGATTGAGATTTTGTTATGCGGATTTTAGTGCGCATTCTCGTACTGCTGAAAAAGTACTGGAAATGGCTGGTTCTAACCTACATCTGTCTCATCGCGCTGACCGCTGCCACGATGATTGTCCCGCTCTTCATCGGCGACGCAATTACTAACAAGGTCATAAGTAACTAGACTTTCTTTCCTTTTATTGTAATATATTGGGTATGCGAGACAACGATGGGCGAAAGCTGGACCACGAGACACTCAAGCAGGTTCGAATACGCGT
>Ga0187887_10001186_pt1 | contig 22868 bp, 23 predicted proteins | sample June2016WEW_7_10_FD_132977 | JGI IMG/M metagenome (GOLD analysis project Ga0187887, IMG submission 132977) | Peatland microbial communities from SPRUCE experiment site at the Marcell Experimental Forest, Minnesota, USA - June2016WEW_7_10 | ecosystem: Environmental > Terrestrial > Soil >... | reverse complement strand
TTGTCGCGATTGTCGAAGGCGTCGATCATGTGCATCGACGGGGTGACGGGGCTGGTGGCCTCGTTGACGTCGGAGTCGAGCGCCGAGTGCGAATGGGGATCGATGATGCCGGGGGTGAGCCACTGGCCGGTGGCGTCGACGGCGACAGCGTCGGCAGGGGCGTTGACCGAAGTGCCGACTCCGGCGATCTTGCCTGCATGCACCCATACGGAGCCGTGCTCGATGGTGCCATGGCTGGCGGTCATGACGGTCGCGTTCTTGAAGACGATGTCCTGTGGCGGGGAGGACGCTTGCTCGGGGAAGCAGACTGCGGGAAGGACCAGACAGCCGATGGCAGTCGCCAAAGCAAGAACGATTTGCAAGATGGGACGGTGTTGTCGAAGGCGGAGCGGAGGGCGACGATGCATCAACAATCTCCTCGAGAGAAATGCGGATGAGGCCACAGCGGATCAGCGATGAATTTGGCGTGGCCTGTGAGTCGGAAGGGAGCGTAAGAACGGAAAAGGAAGTCCTAGCGGGGATGCTACACCATGGGAGCGCAGGGGGCGCAAGGAATCTTATTTGTGGAGAGGCGGCTTCGAACTCCCGATGTGCTAGGCTTCTGCGGGATGACACCGACTCTTGAGACCGATCGACTGCTGCTGCGGCGCTGGCGCGGGAGCGATCGCGAGGCGTTTCAGAAGATCAATGCTGACCCGCGGGTGATGGAGTTTTTTCCGGCGCTGCTAACGGCTGAAGAGACCGATCAAGCGATCGTCCGCATCGAGAAGCATTTTGAAGAGCATGGATTTGGGCTCTACGCTGCGGAGTTGCGGGCGACGGGGACGATGGTGGGCTATGTGGGGCTCAGCATTCCGCGATTTCACGCGCCGTTCATGCCGGCCGTGGAGATCGGCTGGAGATTCGCCTTCGAAGTTTGGGGACGCGGGCTGGCCACGGAGGGGGCCCGTGCGGTTGTCGATCATGCATTCAGAGATTTGCGGCTGCCAAGTCTGGTCTCTTTTACCGTACCGGGGAATGTACGCTCGCGGCGGGTAATGGAGAAGATTGGCATGGAGCACGATGCGGACGGAGACTTCGAGCATCCTGGAATGCCTGTAGGCCATGCGCTGCGACGGCATGTTCTTTACCGTCTGCACGCAGAATCGCACGGCGCCGAGGGCGCTTGAGCACGTCGATGAAGGACGGAGCGTGTGTCTTAGGAGTGAGAAGTCTGGAGTTGGGCCGTTGCCTGCGCGGTCACGCGAGGGGACGCGTTCATGCCTGTTTTGCGCTTGGCGGAATCGAGCGGGGGCTTGCCCATTCCGAGGCGGAGGTTGGCGATGATTTCTCGTGCGAGTTCGATCTTGCTCTTCTTCTTTGCCATGACAAAGCTCCTCTACGACCAATCAAATTTGGTTGGTGACAAAACAGTGCGCAATGGTCTCAAAACTGCAATTTGAATTGCTGGTCCGGTTGGGGCCTGTTTGATTCTGGCCGGGATCGGCGGGAAGGAATGTTTAATCTTCTACCCACACCATTTGACCCCAACCTACGCAAATTAGTTGCATGGCATTTTCCACAAAAGCGTCGCGACAAGATTGATTACGCAAGTTCGAGTTTGGCGGTTCCTTTTTCCGTCCGTGTGGCTATTCATTCTGCTGGTCGAGAATGGCATCGGTGATGAGAGCTGCTTCGACGGCTGGGCGGACAGTGTGGACGCGAACGACCGATGCACCGTGAAGAATGGCGACGACAAGGGCAGCGAGACCTGCGTTCTCGCGTGCTGCGACGGTGGCAATGTTGCCTTCATGGAGCGGCTCGAGCAAATGTCCGAGGAATGATTTGCGGCTGAGGCCGGCAAGCAGCGGACGGCTGAGGGTGAGCAGCTCTGCCTGCCGGGCTAAGAGCGACGTGTTCTCGCCAAAGCGTTTGCCGAAGCCGTAACCGGGGTCGAGAACGATCGATTCGGCCACAATGCCCGCTTCGTTCGCTCTTTCGAGGCTCGCTTGCAGGCCTGAGCGCACCGTGGCCAGAAGAGTGTCCGGCTCGAGGATGGGCTGCGAGCGCCACTCATCGGGCCTTCCGCGGGTATGCATGAGGACGACGCCGCATTGAGCCTGCGCGCAGACCTTGGCTAACTGGGGATCCCAAAGGAAGCCACTGACGTCGTTGACGATTTCGGCGCCTGCGCTGAGTGCAGCGCGCGCGGTGGCGGCCTTGTAGGTGTCAACGGAGATGGGAATGTCGGGGCACGCTTTGCGAATCCCTTCCAACACCGGAAGGAGGCGCGCCTGTTCTTCGTCGGAACTGACTGCGGGGACTAGATTGCGGGGGTGGCCAACCACCTGAGAGCCGGGGCGCGTGCTTTCGGCTCCCAGGTCGAGCAGGTGGGCGCCTTCGTCGACGAGAGCCAGGGCGTGGGCTACGGCTGCCTGGGGGTGGAGATATTTGCCGCCGTCGCTGAATGAGTCGGGCGTGATGTTGACGACGCCCATGACGAGCGTGCGGCGACCGAGTTCCAGCGTGCGCGTGCGCAGCCGCCATGGGGCTACGATTCGCGGCTGGGCGCTCATGCGGACCTTCCCCAGCGTATTTGGTGTGGAGACGCCAAAGAAACCTTCCCAGTGGCAAGGATAGCCGGTGAAGCGGCGCCTGAGGCGGGAGGGTTTGGCCCGTCGCATTGCCTGCTAAACTCCCTGCATGCATGAGCCGCAGCGAATAGCAGCGCTTTTCCTTGCGCTGACATTGGTTCCCAACGGACTGGTCTCCCAGGCGCGATCGCGCACGGTCAAGCCCGCGCCTCCAACGCCGTTCTCTCTCGCAGACAAGTTGAAGCCGATTCTCTCTGACCCGGCGCTCGGCCACGCCGAAATTGGGATTTGCGTGAAGACGCTCGACGGCCTGGTTCTCTACGGGTACAACGATGGTCTGCCGTTTACGCCAGCCTCGAATGCCAAGCTGGCGACGACCGCGGCGGCTTTTTCGCTTTTGCCCGTGGACAGTCTGACGTGGACCACGAATGTTGTGGCCGCCGGCGTGATCGATAGCCAGGGTGTTCTGCACGGCGACCTTGTTCTGCTGGGCGCGGGCGATCCGACGCTAAGCCGACGCACCTACCCATACAAACCGCCGCAGCCGCCGTCCGCTGTGCCCGCGCCGGTTACCTCGCCCGCCGCGCCTGCCGAGCCGGAGCGTCAGCCGCTCGACATGGATGTTCTGAACCTGCTCGCACAGCAAGTGGAGCAGGCCGGTGTACGCACGGTGGAAGGGAGTGTGGTGGGCGACGATAGCTTCTTTGTCGACGAGCCGTACGGTTCAAGCTGGGCCTGGGACGATCTGCAGTGGAGCTATGGCGCGCCGATCTCCGCGCTTACCTTTGCCGAGAACACGATCGAGCTCAAAATCGCCTCTGATCTCGCTTCTCCCAATGCAACGGTAGCCACGTGGAATCCGAACGTGGAGTACTACACGCTGGAAAACACAACGACTCCCGTGCCGACCGGTCAAACTGCACATCCGGGGATAGACCATCGTCCCGGATCGTTACTTGTCCGCGCGTGGGGAACGATTCCGCCGAATGGGTTGACCGCGGGGCTTGCGGTCGTGGATCCGGCCGAGTATGCGGCCACGGCATTCAAGCAGGCGTTGGCCACCAGGGGCGTGACGGTGACGGGCGCGCCGGAGGCGATGCATAAAACCTCGGAAGCGACTGGAAGCTTTTCCGCGGAACGTTCGCAGACCGTGCACTTCGGCCCCGTACCGCAAGCGACTATTACCGCACCCGTGCAGGATCGGCGGGTTCTGGCGACGCACGTTTCGATCCCCATGATTCAAGACCTTGTGCTAACGAACAAGACCAGCCAGAATCTCCACGCTGAACTCTACTTGCGCCTGCTGGGCAAGCTCTTCGGCACAGACGGCAGCTTTGCGGAAGGTACGCGTGTGGAGCGGCAGTTCCTGCTGGACGCAGGGTTGAATGATGCGGACTTTTTCTTTTACGACGGTTCGGGGATGAGCCCGGATGACCGGATTGCTCCGCGCGCCTACGCGCAGCTGCTAAGCTACGCGTCGCGGCAGTCGTGGGGCGCAGCGTGGAAGGACACATTTCCGGTGGCGGGTGTGGATGGAACCCTCTTCAACCGCTTCAAGAATTCGCCACTGAAAGGCAAGCTGTGGGCCAAGACCGGTACGCTCAATGAAACCAATGCACTGAGCGGATATCTCACAACTGCGAGCGGCAAGGTTCTGGCATTCTCGATCATGGTGAACGGCCACCGGCCGGGAAGCGATGTGGAAGCACAGGCCATCGACCGGATCGCCGAGGCCATCGCGGCGGCAGAGTGACGGGCGTATCATCGAATCAAATGCACTCGATATCGATTGCTGCATGCTCTGTTCTTTTTGTCGCGTTTGCGGGATGCCGGTCGCTGCCGCCGTCGAAGGATCCGTCTTTGTTTACTCCCGAAGAGGCGCGCGGCGCGCAGGTTTACGCGGCGAGGTGCGCCAAGTGTCATCGACCGAACAGCACGCGGCCATTGAACGGACCCGGGCTACAGGCACTCACCAAGGTCAAGGCGATGCCCTCAGGCGCGCCGCCCTCGGATGAGCGCATGACTGAAGTGATTTTGCGCGGGCGCAACATGATGCCGGGCACTCAACTCACCGACGACCAGTTGAGCGACCTGCTGGCGTATCTGCATACGATATGAGGGACGAACATCTCGGCGACATAGCCCCAGCCGGAGGCTCGCCCGCACCTCAGCCCGCACGCGCATCGCTGCTCCCGCTGCCTGGTCTCGCTGCCATCAGCCTTTACATGCTGGTGCTTTCCGGCGTCATCATTCTTGGCGTCGTGGACGGGGGACACTATCCAAAACTGTTTCTCATTTTCGCCGCCGGCTTTATTACGGCCAGTGCGGGCCTGCTCAAACTCTTTCGCTGGGCCTGGGCGCTCACGCTGGCCGCCGTCTTTCTGCTCGTCGCCTATAACCTCTGGATCTTCTCCAGCCAACATCAGGGTGCGGCGCTCGTTCAGGGACTGCTGAATCTCGTCTTCTTCCTTTACCTTATTCGACCCGAGGTGCGTGAAAGGCTGCGTTAGCGATAGCGCAGTCGCGGGCGGCGCTGGCGCCTGGCAACAATTCCCTTCCGCGCCCGTCGCCGGATGATAATCTCTGCCCATGCCGCGTGGAACCTTGAAGCCACTTCTATGCCTGACGCTGAGTTTCGTCTCCATCGCTCTCACCAGGGCCGCTGATGCCCCCAAAAAACGAGACATCTCTCTTGACGACCTTGCAAAGATCCAGCGTGTCGGGGCGCCCGTTGTTTCTCCTGAAGGCGACTGGATTGCGTACACAGTGAGCCAGATCGATGCCAAGGAAGATAAAGGGCAGACGCATTTGTGGATGGTGAAGTGGGATGGCTCGGCCCGCTTGCAGCTCACTTATGGCAAGGAAGGCGCGTCGGCTCCGCGCTTCAGTCCCGATGGCCGCTACATCAGCTTTCTGTCGTCGCGCCCGGGCCCCGCCAAGGGAACGCAGGTGTGGGTTCTCGACCGACGTGGGGGTGAGGCGGAGCAACTGACCGCCATCACCGATGAAGAGATCGAGAGCTATAGCTGGGCGCCCGACGCGAAGAAGCTTCTGCTCACGCTGCACCCGAAGTCAGAACCGGATGCGGAGGAGGGCAAGCCGCCTGCGCCGCCGAAGCCGATCGTGATCGATCGCTACCACTTCAAGCACGACGTCGTGGGGTACCTGCGCGACGATGCGTGGAGCTCTATTTATCTTTACGACCTGGCGACAAAGAAGGCCGAAAAGCTGACCAAAGACAAGAACGTTGAAGAAGAGGACGCCGTGTGGTCGCCGGATGGTGCATGGATTGCGTTTGTAAGCAACCACGACCCCGATCCTGACCGCAGCAACAACACCGATGTCTTCGTGGTTGCGCCAAAGCCTGGTTCAGACGCGCGCAAACTGACGACCACCACCGATCCTGACACGGGACGTCTTGCCTGGTCTCCCAATTCGAAGTCGATTGCTTATACGCAAGGCGCGGAGCTCAAGCTGCTGGAGTACTCTCAGGCGCGGCCGGCTGTGGTGACACTCGATGGCAAAGTGAGTTATCCCGCTGCGAAGTTCGACCGCAGTGTGCGCGAGCCGCTCTACCTCGGCGATCGATTGAGCTATCTCGTTGCCGACGATCGCAACCAATATCCGGCCGAGGTGGAGTTAGTGGGAGCGGGCGTCAAGCGGCTGGTGAGCCAACAGGGTGCGGTGGTGGGCTGGGATTCGGCGGGCGGACATACGGCGGTGCTTTACACGAACGACAGTGCTCCCGCCGAGGTGTATGCGCTGGAGAACGGCGGGTTGCGCAAGCTGACCTCGCATAACGATACGTTGATGGCGGAATTGAATCTGGTTTCCGTTGACGATGTGGAGTTCAAGAGCAAGGACGGCACCGATGTTCATGGCCTGCTGACCAAGCCTGCGAGCTTCAAAACTGGATCGCCCGTGCCGATGGTGCTCTTCATTCATGGTGGACCGAATGGCCAGGATGAGCACAGCTTCGACTTTCTGCGGCAGTGGCTGGCGACGAAAGGTTACGCCGAACTCAACGTGAACTACCGCGGTGGCTCGGGCCGTGGCCAGGATTACTCGAAAGCCATCGCCGCGGATTGGGGTGACAAGGAAGTGCAGGATCTGCTGGCGGGCGTGGACAAGGCGGTTGCGCTGGGTGTGGCAGATCCCAATCGGCTGGCGGTGACGGGCTGGAGCTATGGCGGTATTCTTACCGATTACACCGTCGCGAGCACGGATCGCTTCAAGGCTGCGATCAGTGGTGCGGGCGTGGCGGCGCCAATGTCGTTCTACGGCGTTGACCAATACATTCTTCAGTACGACCAGGAGCTCGGGCCGCCATGGAAGAACCTGCCACTCTACCTGAAGATGAGTTACCCGTTCCTTGAGGTCGACAAACGCATTCATACACCGATGCTGTTCATGGGTGGAACAGCCGACATGAATGTGCCCTTGCTGGGCGGAGAGCAGATGTACCAGGCGCTGCGCTCGCTTGGCCGACCGACGGAGTTAGTTGTTTACCCGGGCCAGTTCCACGGGTTCACGCGCCCGAGTTACATTCGCGACCGCTACGAGCGCTGGCTGGCGTGGTGGGACAAATACCTGAAGCCGCCGGCTCAGACGCCAGCGGCAGAGACGAAGAAATAGCAGGTTTACCGAGCCGCTTTCTATGCGGCTTTGGAGTTACTCCCATGAAGCTCATCTTTCTTTATGGATTACCCGCCACCGGCAAGCTGACCGTTGCACATGAGCTTGCCGCCATCACCGGCTTCAAGGTGTTCCACAATCACCTTGTCGTGGATGTTCTGCTCACGGTGTTCGAATTTGGCAGTCCGGATTTTGTTCGCCTGCGCGAAGAGATGTGGCTTTCGGTATTCGATGCGGCAGGGCGAAGTACTTTACCGGGCTTGATCTTCACGTTCAATCCGGAAAACACAGTGCGCCCGGAGTTCATTGCCAATGCGAAGAACACGGTAGAGGCCGCGGGAGGCGAAATTGAGTTCATCGAGTTGACGGCGCCACTCGACGAACTGAAGCGGCGCATGGGCAGCCTATCGCGGTTGCAGTTCAAGAAGCTGAGTTCCGTCGAACTATTCGAGGAACTGCATAACGAGGGTGCATTTGAGGTGAGCTACATGCCGAAGCCGACGTTGACGATCGATACGGGCGAGAATCAGCCACCACGCGCCGCGCTGCAAATTGCCAGAAAGCTCAACCTGCTGCCGGTAAAGTGATATGCGGGTGCGGGATTGGTTCGGACCGGATTGAGGTTTGTGCTTTCCCACCCACTGTGTCGCTGATATTAGACGAGTCGGTTTGGGCCGGATTGAGGTTTGTGCTTTCCCACCCGTTGTGTGTCGCTGAGATTGAGCGAATTGGTTTGCAGCGGATTGACGTTTGTGCTTTTTCAACCCCGTTTCTGCCGGTTAAAAAAAAATAAAAAAAAGGGTATTTCTGCAAAGAAGTTGTTTTGTTTCAGCAGGATGCGAGGAGGTCTTCCTCCTAAATTCCTGATTCGATGAGACTTATTTGCAGATTCTAGACACATAAGGAGTTACGGGCACTATTTTCTGCGTTCCAGGAGCTACTCTGGGTTTTGAAGGTCGATCTGAGCTAATTGTGCAGCGACGAGCCATAATTGCATGCAAATGTGGCGCGAAATAATTCAGCGTCGTTCGAGTGCGGATTGCAATCAGTCCCCTAATTCCTATAACGTTATGCCCCTCTGAATGCAAAGCTGCCCCCACCGGTTACAACTTACCTCAGATGCTCTTGCGAGGAGGGTCTGCAGGCCGCATCCCATACTCAATGCTGGTATACGATATGGTAAAGGAGAATCGGAATGCCGGCAGCTCGAAAAATTACCGTGGAAGTTCCCGCGGAGCTTCTGAGCAAGGCGCAAAAGGCAAGTGGCGCCGGGATCACTCAAACCATTCGTACTGGTCTTGAACTAGTTGCGGCAGGAAGAGCATACGAGCGTCTTCTTCAACTTCAGGGGAAAGTTCGATTCTCAAGATCACTTGAGGAGTTGAAGGCAGACCGATGATCGCAGCTGACACCAGTACCTGGATCTCATTCTTTGAGGGAGAGCAGGGAGACGATGTTCTCGCGCTGGCCAGGGCGCTTGAATCCCGTCAGGTCGTAGTGCCGCCCCCGGTATTAACAGAATTGCTGAGTGACCCTGAACTCTCAGCTTCTGTAGCACAAACTCTGATGGAACTCCCACTGGTGGCCATGAAGGACGGATTCTGGCATCGAGCCGGAAAGCTCCGCGCAAAAGTTCTGGCTCGAAAAAGGAAAGCTCGGCTTGGCGACGCGTTGATCGCACAATGCTGCATTGACGCCGATATCGCCCTGATCACCCGGGATGGAGATTTCAAGGCATTCTCGGCGGTCCTGAATTTGCTTTAGCCGGCGTGAATGACCTCCCTGTGGGTCGCCCTAATCTGTTGTTGGCGTTGCTTGCTGCGCCAGTCGCACCTCAAGAAGCATAACGAAAGACCCGCGGCTAAAGCCGTTTCAATTGTGACGCTGCGTTCAGGGGCCTAAAGGCCCCTGCTCCCTCCGTGGACGACCCATTCCTGATATTCGGGGACCGGTGATGACAACACAATGAGGTTGTTTTCAAAGATCGCGGGAATATCACCGCCAATGCGGAGATTACTCGCTTTTATCGCCGCGCCCCTCCGGGGCGCGGATTGTCTTTTGGGGGCGTACTTCCCCGGGTTTCACCCGGGGCTAACTTCGATCATCCCTCCGGGACTAAAAAACGAACCTCGCGCCTGAATCATCGGCAATGGCGCGGAGCAGTTCCGGAACGCTTGATGCGGTCCGGGAACTGTTCAGCTGAATGCCTTTTTTTCTGACAATTGGGCTAGTAGCGCTGCAGGAACTCCGGGTCCACCGGGTTTTCGAACAGCGAAGCGTCGCGCGTGACGATCGTTAAACCGGATGGCGTGACAAAGTAGCGGCGCTTGTCTTCGACCGGGTCGTATCCAATCACGGTGCCTTCAGGGATGTGGACGTCGCGATCGATAATTGCGCGCCGGATGCGGCAGTGTCTTCCGATATTGACGTGGGAAAAGATAATGCTCGCATCGACTTCGGAGTAGGAGTTGACCCTTACGTCCTGGGAGAGGACGCTGTTGGAGACCGAAGCGCCGGAGATGATGACGCCGGCGGTGATGACAGAATTGACGGCCATGCCTGTGCGGCCCGGTTCGCCGAAGACAAACTTGGCGGGGGGGTATTGGCGCACGCGGGTGCGGATGGGCCAGCCCTTGTCGTACAAGTTGAAGATTGGCGAGACCGAACACAGGTCCATGTTGGCGTCGTAGTAGGCATCGAGGGTGCCGACATCGCGCCAGTAGAGCGCCTGCTGCTTGTTCTCGTCGACAAAGCTGTAGGCCATCATTTTTTTCTGGCCCAAGAGGTTGGGCAAAATGTTGTGGCCGAAATCATGCTTCGAGTTGGGATCTTCGGCGTCGGCGATGAGGGCCTTGAGCAGAGTCTCAGTATTAAAGATGTAGATGCCCATGGATGCGTCGACGGTGTTGGGGTTGAAGGGTGACCGGAAGGAAGTGGACATGGGCTTCTCTTCGAAGCCGAGGACTTCTCCAGTTTTGCCGACCTCGACCACGCCGAACTGCCGCACTTCATCCGGCGCGATGGGAAGGGTGGCCAGCGTGATCTCTGCGCCCTTTTCCTTGTGGTAATCCATCATCCGGCTGTAGTCCATTTTGTAGATGTGATCGCCGGAAAGAATGATCATGTACTTGGGCTGCTCGCTGCCGATGGAATAGATGTTCTGATACACCGCGTCAGCGGTTCCCATGTACCACGCCGACCCGGTGCGCTGCATGGGCGGCAGAATCTCAAAGAACTCGCCCAGTTCCTGGGCCACGATCCCGGTCCAGCCTTCGCGAATGTGGCGGTTGAGCGAGAGTGCTTTGTATTGGGTGAGGATGTAGACCTTGCGCAGGCCGGAGTTGATGCAGTTGGAAAGGGTGATATCGATAATGCGGTAGTGTCCGCCGAAGGGCACGGCAGGTTTGGCGCGATCGCGGGTCAACGGGAAGAGGCGTTCTCCTTGCCCGCCCGCAAGCAAGACTCCGAGTGTGTCCCTCATGTCCGTAGAAAGCTCCGTTCTATCCTTCCGACTTCAAGGGAAGGAGACAAGCAATGCGTTGGATGCGGCTATCGAGTACTGCGTTTTCGAGAGCAATTTTCGACTGGTCTAGCCGAACGGTGGAGAATACCACATGGAGATGAAGTTGGCAGCTTCGCTGTTTGATGGATGTGGTTCAGGCAATGATGGCCGGTTGATCGCGTCGGGGGAGATTCACCACAATTGGGGTTCAATTCAACCCACATTCGGCGGATGCTCAAGAGCTATCTCTTCTTTTTGAACTTGTACTCTACGCCGACAGAGATTGCGAAATTGACATCGAATTGCGAAGTTTTGGGGGGATAGTTGATTCCGTAGTGCGTCATGACGGCGTCAGGAGTAATGCGGAAGACCCAGCGGGGGGTACGGTTCAAATCAATATGGCCGCCGACGATCGCGGCCGGGCTAATTTGATTGTTATAAAAATCGAATAACGCCGGCGAATAGCCGAGCAGATCTTTTTCAAACTGGCCATAGGACCCGCCAACGAGGGCATGGGCAATGAGCGCGCCGTGCTTGTTGTGTGGGCCGAGCCACTCGGCGCCGCCGGCAAAAATGTACTGGGCCACGAAGGGACCTTGGACGCCGACCGAGTTGACCCCGGCGCCGCTGGTGCCGACGTACGGCCGCCCTGTGGCCTCAATGCCCCAATGTTTGGTGAGCCAGTAGGAGCCGCTGATATCGAGTCCGCCAAGGTTTGCGCCCTGGACGAGGGTGGGACCGGCCTTCATGTGATCGTAGGCGAGGCCAACCGAAATATCGAAGCGGTTGTTGTAGCGCACGCCGGCCAGCGGGTCGACGACTACGTACGTGCCATTGCCGGTGGTGGGGGAGGCGGTGCTCTGCGCCTTCGCGCAAATAGCTGCGGAGAAGGCGAGGACGCCGACGGAGAACAAGGAAATGAAGGATCTTACCGGGAAACGCATCGTTATCCAGCTTACAGGACCGCGCCGACACGGGACAACGCGAGGGAGGGACATCCAGCCCGGTTCGAAAGGAACAGTGCGGGAGATCGTCAGGGCTCGCAGCGCTCGGCCCAGCGGGACCAAATCAAGTAGCGTGCTGTCTTCAGGACTTCGACGCTTGCAAGGGCCTTATCGTAAGCCGGGGATTGGGGTGAAACCGGCGGTGCTTCATGCGCACTCCACTGGAGCGGCAGGGAATTGAAGATCAACCCTGCGCGCGGCAATTGATATGCGCTGCTGACAATTTCCGCGGAGCGCCAACCATGGTCCTTCATGATGCGCAAGGAGTAGCAGGCGTTTTCCACGGTATCGCGGGCCTGCGTATCTTCGAGGAGAGCCGACTCAGGAATTCCCTGAGCCTGGGCCGAGCGGGCCATGACGCGCGCTTCAACAAAGCGATTGCTGACCGCGCCCCCGGTGAGGATGATGTGCGAAGCCACGCCCCGCTTGTATTCGTTGACGGCTTCGGTCACGCGCGCCTGCTGAGTATCCTTTGGATTTCCGTCGCTGTCGGCAGGGCTGCCGAGCACGATGATGGCGTCGAATCGGTTGAGCGCGGTGTTGGAAGCTGGCGCGAGGGTGCGGGCGAGAGCTGCCCAAGCCAGGACGGCCACGACGGCGGCAGCGAGGCTGAAGCCGAGCTTCAATCGCCATCCGATGGATCGACGCTTGCGCCGGCGTGCCGAAGCGGAAGTTTTTCGCGAGGGTGGCCGCGCCATGGAAATTCTTCTCCAGCCTTCAATTTAACGGAGGCTGGAGAAGTGTGCCGGGAGGGGTGTCAGTCGAGCTTGGCGGGTTGGTCCCATGCGGAAAAGACAAACTCACCGAGGTGCTTGCGCGAGCGAGGGGCCTTTTCCTGCGCAATGGCCTGTTCGCCGGGCAGATTGTCGGGTTCGCCCTGGTACCCGAGGGCAATTACCGCGCCGAAGATGTACTCCTCAGGGACGTTGAACGCCTTGCGGGCTGCGTCCCCATCGAAACCCGCCATCTGGTGGGTAGCCAGGCCCAATGCGGCGGCTTGCAGAGTGAGATACGAGGCTGCGGCGCCCAAGTCATAGAGGGCTACCGGATTCGGAGCGCCATTGTGGCTGAACTTCGTCCTGGTAGCGCCCAGGATGAGAACCGGCGCCTTGCCGGCCCACGACTGATTAAACGGAACGAGGGAATCGTAGATTTTTTTGTAGGCCTCTGATCCACGCGTACCCAGGAGAAACCGCCAGGGCTGCTCGTTGAACGACGAGGCGGCCCAACGCGCGGCCTCAAACACCCGGGCCAGATCGTGGTGGCTGACATCCTGATCGGTAAAAGACCTAGGACTCCAGCGGGTGTGGAACAGCGGCAACACGCCCGGAACCTGGGGTGCATGCTTCAAGCGGTTCACTTCATGGATTGAGGACGACAAAGGGCAACTCCTTCAATTGAGATCAATGCCGGTGGTTGGATTCAGCGCGGGAGGGAAAGATTCGATTCTGCATGCTGGCTTCAGCTCGGATGAACCCGGAACTGGAGGAGTTAGGGGAGGGATGCGGGGCCGCAAGAAAAAAGCGCCCCCCGGAAGCGCTGCCTGAATGAAATTTCAGGTCTGGCAAACCGGAGGGGCGAGGAGCCGCAATCACAAGAAAATGAACGGTTGGCCTACACGTCCAACGGGCGAAGGATTTCGCATCGCAGGGGTGCGCCTAGGAGCATTTTCTGGACCGAAACCAACTATAGGGGTGTTCGGCACGGTATGGCAGGTTCCATCGGGTAGCGAAAGGCTTGGTTCTCGGCTAAGTGGCAGTCGAGATTCGAGTTACTGTCCCGTAGACAAGTACTGAGATGCGACGTATCATACGCATACAGTTCGGTCCGTTTCCTTCATTGCTCTGTGTTTGGCTGGCGTTTCCGTGCCGGAATGCCGCACCTGCAGGAACGGCTTGGTACTTGAGGAGCCGGGATGCCCCAGGGCACGAAATCCATTCAGGAGGCGACGCAGGGTTCGGCTGCGTTGGACCCGGTCGCCATCCGGGAGCAGCTGGAGCGGCTGCTGGCACATCCTCTTTTTTCAAACAGCAAGCGCTACCCGGTTTTTCTGGCCTATGCGGTGGAGCAAACGCTGCAGGGCAACTCTGCTGAACTGAAAGAGCGGAGTATCGGGATTGAGGTTTTCGGCCGGGCCCCCAGCTACGATGCCAATGCGGATCCGGTGGTTCGGATCACGGCGGGGGAAGTCCGCAAGCGGCTGGTGCAGTATTACTACGATTCGTCGCACGACGGGGAGCTGGTAATCGAGCTGCCGAGCGGCTCGTACGTGCCGGTTTTTCGTGTCACGGAACCCCCCGCCGTCGCTGAGCCGGTGCAGCTCTCGACTTCGCCGACTCCCGCCATTCCTACGCATCCGCTGATATCGACGCCTTCCGCGGGGCCGAGGCGGCATTGGCTGCTGCTGGTTTTTATCGCGGCGCTGGCGATTGGCGTGAGCTTCATTGTCGGCTGGGAGTTCCGCGAGTTCCGGGATATTCAGCCACCGACTTCGATTGACAGGTTCTGGGCTCCGATTACCGAGGGCACAACGACGGCAACTTACTGCCTGGGTGAACCTGCGAAGAATATCGATGTGGGATCGATCAACTCGCTGGACGCGGCGCCGGCCGGCACGCAAGCGGAGCCACTCTATTTCCGATTGCATCTTTCAGGGCATTTGGCGCTTGCGGACGTGATCACACTGACCAGGACGGCGGCGGCCCTGGAGACCCGGCACAAGGCATTCCGTGTTCTTCCTGCTTCAGAGGCCAGCTTTGCTCAGCTGCGAGAAGGCCCGATCGTTTTGATTGGGGGTTTCGATAATATCTGGACGCTGCGGGTCACGCAGAAACTGCGTTTCGGATTCGAATCGAAAGATGGTGTGGCACTGATTGTGGATCGCAAGAGCCCTCAGCAAACGTCGTGGGCCACGGCGTGGGACCTGCCCTACCAGAAACTGTCGCGCGACTACGCAATCGTTGCCCGGATCCACGACAACACAACCGGACAGCCGGTGATTGTGGCTGCGGGGATTTCAGAAGAAGGGACAGAGGCGGCTGGAGAGATTCTATATAACCCTGTATATCTCGATTCGCTGCTGGCCAAGCTGCCATCGAACTGGGAAAGTTTAAATATGGAAGCGGTGATTGAGACGCAGGTGATTGAAGGTCATCCTGGGCCGCCCAGCATTCTGGCAGTGGAAACCTGGTGAGCAGGGGGGCGTGAGGGAATCAGACGAGCAGAGCTGACTTTTCTCAGCATTCTTATAGGAATGCCGACGGGCTGGCCCAGTTGCCAACGCGCGCGTTGCCGCGACGAGCGAGCGTAACCTGGGCCGCGATTACTTACACACGGTTCTTATTTTGATTTTGCTTTCTGCGCGGCCCACCGTTTACGCTGCGCATCGGCAATCCGCTTGCGAGCCTCGGGGCTGAGCACGCGGCGCTTTTTACCTTTTGGCTTCGCGGGCGTCTTCTTCGCTTTTGTTCCAGCAGACTTTTTGGAAACTTCGCTGCCGCTTGAGAGCAAGGAGCGAATATGCGTGAGACGCGCAATTTCTGCATCAATTTGGGTGAGGATGGATTCAATAGCCATTTGTAAAGGTTATCTTATTGTTTTCGATTTGCACAGTTGACAGGCTCGATTCCGCTAACTATCTCGCATTCAATCAGGCTTTCCGACAGACTTATCGAGGTAAGCTTTCTGCAGAATAGAAAATGCAGCTTTCTTTTGTCCTTGATCGGAGATAAGGCCCTTGCGGTTGAATTCATCCTGAATGCCAGTTAGGGGCCGGTTGGGAGAACGAAAGTCCATCAGGCACCAAGGACTCATTCCTCTAAGTTGCGGAATTCTGTTCAGCATGCCGAGTTGATGGCGATAGATACTTGCCTGGTACTCTTCGGTCCAGCGGTCCTGGTCGGCACCGTGCAGGCCGGCCTTGGCACCGCCGCCGAATTCGCTCATGATAAGTGGCTTTTGATATGCGATGTGCCATTCGGTTGTGTCGGCTGACTCTGGATGACCTTCATACCACCCTACATATTCGTTTGTGCCGATCACATCCAATGCCTGACCCAGGGTGTCGTCGACTATCTTTGTGTTGCCCTGGGTGCGAACGAGCAGGGCTGCAGTAATCAGCCGCGACGAATCCAATGCGCGCGCCTTGCTGGCGAGCGATTCAATGAAGTGGGTGCGCGCCTCAGTATTGGGCGTTTCATTCGCCATGGACCAAAGGATGATCGCAGCATGATTGCGCGATGTGCCAATCTCCTCTTCTAACTGGTGTTCAGCTTTCTGGAAGACGCTGGCGTTATCGAATTGCAATGCCCAGTAAACGGGGTTCTCAGACCACACCAATAAACCCATCCTGTCGGCGGCGCGCAGCATGGTTTCATCGTGTGGATAATGGGCAAGGCGGACAAAGTTACAACCGAGTTCCTTCGCCCAGCCCAGCAATGTTTCGGCATCCTTGTCAGTATTGGCACGGCCGGTGCGATACGGAGCTTCAGCATGAATGGCGATTCCGCGCAGGAAGACAGGCTTTCCATTGAGAAGGATTTCGGTTCCGCGCGTCTCAATGGTGCGAAAGCCGATCAGATCCTCGATTGCATCCTGGCCGGCGCGCAGGTTGACTTTATAAAGCTTTGGCGTATCCGGCGACCAGCGTTCGAGACCCTGAACGGGAAAGCGAATCACAGCGCGTCCGTCATCGCCAATTGTGGTTGAGGTCCTGGCGGACAATGCGGGGATCTCGACTTCAACCGTGGCGCCTGGTTGCGCGTCTTCCAGGTGCACCCATCCCTCGATATTGGCGTCTTCTCCGCGAGCAAGATGCAGATCGTATTGGTCGATGAAGGCACGCGGGACTTCGATGAGAGATACCGCTCGGGTCAGGCCTCCATAGTTCCACCAATCTGTTTCCAATCCTGGCACTCCGTCTTCAAGCCGCGTGTTATCAACCGCGGCCACAACGAAGTTAGCGCCGTCATGAACTGCCTGAGTGACCTCGCAGTTGAAGCTGGTGAAACCGCCTTCGTGCTCGCAGACTTTCTTTCCATTGACCCAGAACCAAGACCGGTAATTGGCGGCGCCCACGTGGAGATAGAGCCTGGTGTTTTCTTTGGGGTGATAAGTGAAGTCATGTTCATACCAAATGGGACCTTCGTAATAGAGGAGCGAGTCCCGCTGCGTATTCCAGTCGCCGGGAACCTTCAATGGGGGTGCTTTGGCAAAGTCGTATTCCGTTGGAAACGGATCGTCGGGCTTTGCCTTCCGATTCAGAAACCACCCATTCGCTTTCTCCTGGTGATGGAAGCTGAAGAGGCCTGAAAAATATGGATCGAGGATGGCGCCCCAATCTCCGTTCAGCGAAATTGCCGGCCGCCGGTCGGCGCCGGTGAGGATGATTGGAGCCGAAGCAGGGGAGGGCTGAGCGCTGATGCCGTGGGATAGGATCGGCGCCACGATGGCGCTCAGAATGAAGATTTTTACAGCGAGGCTTGCGCCGGAAAAAGGGAAACGCAGAGATTGAAAAGAATCCATCGCAGCACCTCGATTGGAATCGGACGATGCGTTGCCACTCTTCCATGCGAAAAGGAACGAGCTCGTCCGGACTTGCAATCTTAGTGTCTGGCAGGATGGGCTGTACATAGCGGTGAATTTTGTCTGTTCCCTAAGAAAAGGGGACGAGCCTCGCGGCCCATCCCCTGTGTGTTTCTGTTTCTCGACTTGAGTTAGCGGCTTGCTATGCCCCCAGGTACTCGACGTGGGCATACGTGCCAAGGCGAACGTTGTAAGCGAGGTAGAATCCTGGATGGTCGGGGTCCTCGTAAATGACGATGTCGTCAGAGTCCCAGAGCCATCCATCGCAGAAGGCCATATCGGCGGCTGCGACAGACCAGTACCAGTTATTGAACCAGAAGCGGTTGGGGCCGCCGCCGCCTAAGCGCCATACATGGCCGCGTCCGAACCCTCCCATGAAGCGTCCATGCTCAAAGGGGTGATCGACGTGATAGCGTGCATCGTCCCGGCCAGTGTCATGACCAACCCATGTTTTGCCATCGACGTGCGGAACGTTGGGATGCCCCGCCTTATCACTGTAGTTCCGATTCTGTTCCACCGGATGCGGCGTGACCGTCGGCCTGGGGCCGCTTTTGGGAATGGAAGGGTGCGCGCCGCCTCCGCCGCCCTCATGATGCTGGGCGAATGCCGGTACGGCAAGGACAAGCAACGTTGCAAATGCTAACTGAAGGGCTTTCATTGGTTCCTCCGGACGCCCCCGGGGTCATTGGGCAAAATGCCCTTATCCCTCAGCGGGCCATCTCGAACAACAGTAATTGAGACACGTCCCCGAACGGCAAGTTGCGCTCAGATAAATGTCGATAAGTTGCGCCGGACCTTCCGCCACTCGTTGCTCCAGGAGGCTGTGGAAAAACCCGATTTTTTGCGACGTGTTGAAGAGGAATTCCCACGGGGCTAGAGCCCGAGGCTCATATCAAGGGAATTAACGTACGGGCTGAAGCCCGTACCCTTCAAAACTTCGGGGCTCATTGAGTTTTTCCTCAAACCGCCCTAAGCTTCGACGGCTACCGGAGTGCGGCGCCAGGCATAGAGCGGAAAGTGGCCGGCGAGCTCGGCAACCTCGAGGCGGATTTTTTCGAGCGCGGCATCCTCGTTGCGCTTGTCGAGGGCCTTGGTAATCCACGAGGCGATGAGGCGCATTTCGGGTTCCTTCATGCCGCGCGTGGTGAGTGCGGGTGTGCCGATGCGAATTCCCGAGGGTTTGAGCGGAGGGTTTGTGTCGTAGGGAATGGAATTCTTGTTTACGGTGATACCGGCCTTGCCGAGGGCCAATTCAGCTTCAGAGCCGAGAATGCCTTTCTCGAAAACGTCGACAAGCATCAGGTGATTGTCAGTGCCGCCGGAGATGATGCGGAAACCTGCTTCCTGCAAGGCAAGCGCAAGCGCCTTGGCGTTGCTGACGACCTGCGCGGCGTAGGTCTTGAAGTCGGGGCGCAGCGCTTCGCCTAGGGCCACGGCCTTGGCGGCGACGATATGCATGAGTGGACCGCCTTGTTGCCCCGGGAAGACGGCCTTGTCAATGGCGGCAGCGAGACTTTGGCCGGAAAGGATCAAGCCGGCGCGCGGGCCGCGCAGCGTTTTGTGGGTGGTTGTGGTGGTGATGTGGGCATGAGGCACGGGGGAGGGATGAACTCCGCCTGCCACCAGGCCGGCAATGTGCGCCATGTCGAAGACATAGACTGCGCCCACTTTGTCTGCGATCTGGCGCATGCGCGCAAAATCCCAAAGCCTTGGGTAGGCGCTGCCGCCACCGATAATCGCCTTGGGCTTTTCACGCTCGGCGATGGCTTCGAGTTCGTCGTAGTCGATGAGTTCAGTATCGCGCCGGACCTGATAAAACGTGGGGCGGTAGAGCTTGCCGCTGAAGCTGAGCCGGTGCCCGTGGGTGAGGTGGCCGCCGTGGGCGAGATCGAGGCCGAGAATTGTGTCGCCGGCTTGCAAGACCGCGGCATAGGCTGAAGCATTGGCCTGGGAGCCGGAGTGGGGCTGGACGTTGGCGTGTTCGGCACCAAACAGCTGTTTGGCGCGGTCGCGGGCGAGGTTCTCGACCACGTCGGCGTATTCGCAACCACCATAGTAGCGACGCCCTGGATAGCCCTCAGCATACTTGTTGGTGAAGATAGAGCCGGCGGCCTCAAGGACCGCTTCAGAGACGAAGTTTTCGCTGGCGATCATCTCCAGCCCCTCGTGCTGGCGGAGGGTTTCTTGATCAAGGGCATTGGCCACGATGGGGTCGGCCTGGGCGAGGGGGAGGGCCATGGGATCGGTCATAGAGAAATTCTACGGCAATCGCCAGAGGATAATCGCTTGCCTTGTGAGGTTAGCTTCGGGGGGACAGCCTGGCCGGGGACGAATGAGATTCAAGTAGACTCGGAGCATCAGCGTTTTCGCGTCAATGAGGTCGATGTGAGCTACGGACAAATGAAGTTGTTGATTGGCGTTTTGACGTTGGCGGTATTGAGGGGTGCGGCGCAGGAAACGTCACCGCCGCCGGTTGCGGTGGACCCTGCGGTGCTGGCGAAGGCAAATGCGGGCGATGCTGCCGCGGAGGTGAAGGCCGGGGATGCGTATGCGGCGGGCACGGGGGAGCGCGCGACCCGCGACAATTGGCTGCCGATCTGAAGCAGGCGGCGGCGTGGTACCGAAAAGCCGCCGACCAGGGAAACACGACGGCAGAAGTACACCTTGCCGATCTTTATCGCGATGGGCGCGGCGTAGTGCGAGATATGGCGGAGGCCTCGAACTTGTATCGCAAGGCTGCCGACCAGGGAGATGCCGGCGCACAGGGAACGCTTGGGCTTCTGTACTCAGTAGGCATGGGAGTGGCACGCGACGATGTGGAGGCCTACTACTGGCTCAGCCTGGCTGCCGATGCGCCGGGGCCGAACCAGGCGAAGTATGCAGCGAACCGACAGAGTGTTGGCGAGCATATAACGACGGACCAACAGGCGGCAGTGCAAGATCGCGTGGCGGCGTGGAAGGCTGCGCACCCACGACCGCACTGAATTCAGTCGCCGGAATCGCGTCCGCCCACCAATCCACTTTCAAAATCACTGGCTGCTTGCTTCAGGCTCTCGGGGCGGCCGAGATCGCGCCAGTAAGCGTCGTCCGCTCGATACGCAAGGATCCTTTCGCCCTCGGCGGCAACTCGTACATAGGTGTCGACGATCGAAAAGGCACCCACTTCGCTCATTTTTGCGAACAACCTCGGAGAAACAACATGAATACCACAAAAAGCGAGCGGCGTAAGACCGTTCGAAGTTGAACCTGCCGGATCGTCCTTCGCATCGGCAGGTCCAGTGCCACTGTTACAAAGTTGTTTAACCTTTTCGATCAGCGGAAACCGCGAAGCCTGCGGTTTGCCGCGCCCGCGAAGTTGTCCCTCGTTGTCAAACAGGAGATACCGCGAAGTCCTCCGTTGTTGAACCGCGAGGCTGGCCAGGGCGGCAGACTTGGTGTGAAACTCCGTCAGGCTCGAGAGGTCGATGGAGCTGATCACATCGACGTTATGCACAAAGAAAGGTTCCTCAGAGTTCCCGCCCGGCCCCAAAAAGAAACGTCGCGCCTGTTTCAAGCCCCCTCCGGTATCGAGCAGTGTTTGCTCGCGGGAGATTTCGATGTGCATCCCGAAGTTCTGGTTGGCCGCCAGGTACGCAACAATCATGTCTGCAAAATGGTGGACATTGACCATCACCTCGTGAACACCGAATGCGCGCAGACGCTCGAGGGCAATTTCCAATAGAGTACGGTCAGCTACCTCAACCAGCGCCTTGGGACGGTGATCGGTGAGGGGCCTCAGACGGCCCCCTAGACCTGCGGCAAAAACCATGGCTTTCATTTGCCCATCTTCTCTAGCTCGATATGGCGCACGGCCACGTCGACACCGCTTGATTCGCGCAGATGGCTTGCGCACTGCTCGGCAAGATAGACGGAACGGTGCTGGCCACCCGTGCAGCCAAACGAAACCATGAGGTCTTTGAAGCCGCGGCGCTTGTAGCTTTTGACACTTTCGTCGACGAGGGAGAGGGTGCTCGAAAGAAAGCGGTGAACGCTTTCCTGCCGGTTGAGATAATCGGCGACCTCGGCGTCTTTGCCGGTGAGGGCGCGAAATTGTTCTTCGCGGCCAGGATTGGGGAGGCAGCGGCCATCGAAGACAAACCCGCCGCCATTTCCGGAATCATCGGCAGGCATCTGGCGATGAAAGCTGAAGCTGAAGATGCGGACTTTGAGATTCTCAGCGGTGGAAGCGAGGCCTAGCAGCTTTTCAGAGGCGAGCATGCTGTTGATGGCATCCATCAAGGCCGGGAGCGGAATCGGCAACTGCGCGTTGTGAGCGAGCCAACGCAGGTTTTTCAGGGCATAGGGCACGCTTTGCAAGAAATGCGCCTTGCGCTCATAGAATCCACGAAAGCCGTAGGCTCCCAGTGCCTGAAGGATGCGGACATAGACATAGGCATAGTAGTGCTCCATGAATGCGTCGGGAGTGATTGGGGTGAATTGCGCAAGGCACTCGAGGTAATAATCGAGCAGTTCCTGGCGCAACTCCGGAGGCAAGTCGGCTTTGCCATCGTAGAGCAGCGAAGCAATGTCGTATTGGAGAGCGCCTCTTCTTCCTCCCTGATAGTCAAGAAAATAAGGCTTGCCCTCGCGCAGCATGATATTGCGCGATTGAAAGTCGCGATAGAGAAAAAAGTCGTGACGGGCGGTGAGCAGGAACTTCGTCAATCGGCTGAAGTCGCGTTCAAGCGCTTGCTCATTGAACGGGACTGCGGCAAGGCGGAGGAAATAATACTTGAAGTAATTCAGATCCCAGTTGATGGATTGGCGATCGAAGCTGGAGCGTGGATAACACACTGCGTAGTTCAAGTCGCTTGCCGCTTGGACCTGGAAGCGGGGCAACGTGGCGACGACGGCACGGTAGGCAGCGATTGCGTCAGGACCGACGGTGATGCCGGAGCGATTGGCGCCGAGGAAGTCGAAGAGTGTTACGTCGCCAAGATCTTCTTCAAGATAGGCGCCGTGAGCCAGATCTTCTGCATAGATTTTTGGGACCGGCAGCCCATGGCGAAGAAAATGGCGAGTGAATTCGAGGAAGGCTCGATTCTCTTCGGCGACGGAGTACTGGATGCCAATGGCTGAGAATCCGCCACCAGTGAGACGGATAATGGCGCGCCCCGAGCCGCCGAGATTGCCTTGAACGGGCTGCGCTTTTTCGACTGGCACGTGAAAATGCCGCTCGAAGAGTTGTGGCAAGAAATCCATGAATCTCTTTCTTTGCTTTAGAGAAGCTGCTTCACCAAGATAACCAGCGGGGGGAATCGCGCGCAATGAAGGACGTGCTGGGAGGACGCGGACTTCGCGGTGCGAGGATCGGCCATTCCGGGGCTCGTGGGCCGGTTCGCTATCCTAACTTCGATGAAGCATTTACGTTCTTCAGCCTGTTGGGGACTGATAGCTATTGCCCTGATTTCTATCGGGCCCAGACGATTGGCGGCTGAGGAGGCGCGGGTGACGGTCACGCCGGCGCTTGTTGAGGCTGGATCGCCGGAATTGATCCGCGTGGATGCAGCACCCAGCGCCACGCTCGAAGGC
>Ga0187887_10001184_pt1 | contig 22890 bp, 18 predicted proteins | sample June2016WEW_7_10_FD_132977 | JGI IMG/M metagenome (GOLD analysis project Ga0187887, IMG submission 132977) | Peatland microbial communities from SPRUCE experiment site at the Marcell Experimental Forest, Minnesota, USA - June2016WEW_7_10 | ecosystem: Environmental > Terrestrial > Soil >... | reverse complement strand
CCGACTGCATGATCTCGATCGGATTCTCCGGAGTTACACCCGCAGGAATAAACCAGAGGTTGGTGCCTTCGAGCTTGTACACGACTTCAATCAACTGGCGCTCCCCGCGAAGCACCTCGCTAAGTCCGGGCAGGTTCCGATTAAAGCCGAACCGACTTCCTAGTTCTGGGCGCCTCAGGTCGCCGTCGACAAGCACCGTGTTGAGCACCTTACTTCGCGATTGATTGAGCGCGAGGTTGGCCGTGATCAAACTCTTCCCTTCCTCGGGAATGCTGCTCGTGATCACAATCCGCTTGAGCTTGCGGCGCTCCCGCAAATGTCGCAGCTTTAATCCCAAGACGCGAAACTTCTCAGCGGCCAAACTTCCCTGATCTGTCATGCACACCAGCCGGGCATCAGCCACTAACGCCGGCAAGAGCACTTTTGTGGTAGCGAACGAATCGACAGCCTGAGACGTGGCCCTCGCCGATGATGGCGATTCGGCGTGTGACTGCTTGCGATCGATTTCTTCTTCTACGTTTTGCAGAAGATCTGCGACCGAGTCAGCGTTCTTCGGCGGGATTCCTCCCGACCTCTCTGCCTCCGCCCGCAGTAAAGCTTCAAATATATAACTCATGAATGAGACCTAGTCCTACTGCAGCCTTCCCTTTGTGTCCGCATGCATGCGCTCTCGTGCTTCTAATAAAGTTTTCACCGCCCGCAGGAGCTCCGTTCGCTCTTCTTCCTCTTGCGAGAGCTCGACGGTGCCGCCATCGCTTCGCTGATCCACTGCCACCACACCAAGCCGCAAGTCATGGGCTACTGCTTCAATGATTTCGGACGTAACTGTCGGCGCATGTTTGGCATATCCAGAGAGCAGTGCGTTCTCGCAAATGGTGTTGATCAACCGCGGAATTCCACGCGAATGGTGAAACACGGCCGCGATCGCAGGTCCGGAAAAAATCTCGCTTACACCGATCGCCCCAGCAATCTTGAGACGCCGGCCCACATACTCCTTGGTCTCCTGCTGGCTGAGCGGGTCGAGATGACAGCGCAGCGCGATTCGCTGTTTTAGCTGCCGGAGTTCGTGGGAATCGAGCTTCTGATCGAGTTCCGGCTGGCCCGCGAGCACAATTTGCAACAACTTTCGCTGCGAGGTTTCCAGGTTGCTCAAAAGCCGGATCTCTTCCAGTATTTCCGGCGAAAGGTGATGCGCCTCATCCACTACCAGTAAGGTTGTCAATCCCTTTTGGTGCCTCTGCAACAGAAAGCCATTGAGCACGTGGATCAACTCGTCTTTAGCCTTGCCCGTAACCGGCAACCCGAAATCAAGTGCGATGTAACGAACGAATTCCAGGGGCGAAAGCGTTGGATTGAAGATGAGAGCGAACGCGACATCCCGGCGCTGCAGCAAGGCCAACAGCGAACGGACAATGAGCGTCTTCCCCGTACCCACTTCGCCCGTCAGCACAACGAAGCCCTTGTGAGCGGTCACTCCGTAGTACAACGAAGCTAGAGCCTCGTTGTGCCGAGTCGTGGGAAACAAGAACGACGGGTCGGGAGTGATCTCGAATGGGTTGCGCTGCAGATTGTAAAAGCTCTTATACATGTCTTCTAGCCGTACAAGTACGTGACTGCCGATCCCAGCAGGATGACACCGAGAATCGCCACCGCCGCCGCACCCGCTAACCACGCACCGCGTCGGTTGGACAACTGTTCCTCCGGGCTCTCGATCGCCGGAATCTCCCCAATGACATCAAAGGGAACTAATTTCTTGATCTCACGCTCCGTGTAGATCTTGCCGCTCAGCTTTTCGGAACCGAAAGCGAAGCCTCCCCCCAGAACCAGGCCCACCGCCAATCCCGCGCCGCACAGCATCAGCCGGTTCGGTTTATAGGGTTTTCCCGGAAGGTCCGGAGGGTCCAACATGCGAAAATGCTCAGCCTGTTGTGTCTTTTCCAAGTCGGTTGACATCTCCGATTGGTTCTTCTTGGCCAAGAGCGACTCGTAATCGGTCTTGGACTGATCATAATCGCGCGTGATGTCGGCATATTGCTGTTCCATCACCGGGGCCATACTCAACCTTGCCTGATATTGGTTGACTTTGCTTTGTTCATCCTTGATTTCCGCTTCCCGGTTCGAGATTTCGAGGCGGTTGGCCTTCAGTTGACTCTCTAACTCCAGCATCGGCGCGCTTTTCGGATCAAGCGACGCTGGGGCAACCGGGGTCGAAGTGGGACTATTCGCCGGATTATTCATGTCGGCCAAGACCCGTTCGCGCGTCTTTTCCAACCGAGCGATCTGTTCCCTGGTCTTGCGGACATCCGGATGCTTATCCGTGTAATGCGCCGTCAAATCCGCCAATTGCGACTTCAGTTGATCCAGATCTTTGTCGATTTCGGCTAATCCTGCAGGGCCTGTCTCACCGTTTTTCGAGCTGCTATTCACCGCGCGATATTGATTGATCAGCGACTCTAAATACGTGTTTTGCTGCTTGGCCCGGTTCAGTGAGTCTTGGTTTGTTTGCAACTGGTTTTGAAGGCCGGTCAGGATCTGCAGATTGCTTTGCGTCTGAGTCGGCAACTCACCCAGATGCTGGTCCTTAAACACACGCAATTTTGCTTCTTGCGCCTCGAGTTTTGCGCGCGCTTGATCGAGTTGGTCCTGCAGAAACTTGGTCGTGTTCTCGGAACGCTCCTGTCGCTGCTCGAGGTTCTCAGTGATGAAAAGATTCGCAAGTTCACTCGTTGCAGCCTGCGCCATCTTCGGATCGCGATTCGTGTAGTAAATATTGAAGGCGGAGAGCTTCCTGTCGTCGCCGTGCGACAGTTCAATTTCGATGTCTTTCCGCATTGCCTCCACTAAGTCATCCGGACTCTTGTGCTTGCGGTCCTGAGCGTAAAGTCCCAAATTGTCAATGATGCGGAGAAGGCGGGTGCGGCTCAGGATTTGCTGCGTAATGCTGTCCAATTGATGCTGAATGTCGCTGTCGATATTCGAGACAACATACTTCTCTGGCACCGACGGCTGCTCCACCAGAATGAGCGTACCTGATCTGTAGGTTGAAGGGATTACCCAACTCGCTCCCCACACCAGCAACCAGCCGCAGAAAAACGGCACCAGAAATTGCCACCGCCGGCGGCGAATCATTCCCTTGATCTCGCCGAAGTCGAGCGGCTGCCTTGATTCTTGTAATTCTTCTTCCATGCTTACATCCCTAAGGGTTTCGCCCACTGATACGAGAGCGTCACAAAAAATCGATTCCGGCTTGCATCCAGCGTCTGGAGGGGACTGTTTTGGCTTTGCCCCGGTACTCCAAACTGCTGTTGAAAATCGTGCGTGTAGCCCATGCGCAGCCCGAGGCTCTTTCCTACGGTGCGCTCCACCGAAACGCCCGCCGAGGTCAAGTTGACTGAACTCGCCGCGGTCACAAAAGGTACGGTTAACGCCTGATTCGTTCCGTGACTGGCCAGAAAAGCCACAGCCCATGTCGGAGTTAATTGGCAGCGCAAGGCCCCATGGACAGACTGCAATAGCACCGTGCCCAAAACGCCACCACCGTCACTGATCGATCGGGAATAGCCCACGGACGCGCTGTTATGTTCAGCCCTCCAACTCCCCTCCACTCCGCCGCCAACCGACCACTGATTTGTCTCGGTCACCTGCAACGCAGGGGGAGTTATTCCCTGGTTCTCTGAATACTGTGGTCCGACGAAACCACTCAGCGTGAATCGATTGGAAAGGCTTAGCGTATCCACAACAAAAAAGCTGTGAACTCGAGTTTCGCTGTTGGGATCGAAAGTAATCCGGTCGAAACGGTAGCTTAGGCCTCCCCAATCCGCGTGGAAGATCCGATGCAGCCAGAACGTCGACGCCGATGAAGTTTGCGAGTTTGACAGCAGCGTGCCCGCGGGAGCGTTCGTGAAGTCCAAATCATAATACGAGCCGCTCGCTCCGATCAGGTCGTTCAACGCGAAATGATAGTTCGTCTCCACGGTCGTCAAACTCGAAATCTGCGTCGACAGTGGCGCCAGCAGGCTCGCGTTCGGACCGCCCGATCCTGCCACCACTTCTCCGCCATTGCCTGCGTCAAAAAACCCCGTAGTCATGGAAAAGTTTTCTGCCACTCGTAAATTCAAATGCGGACTCAACCGGTACTGCGAATCGAAATTCAGGCTGTGCGAGCCCTGGTTCTGGGTGGTCAATTTTTGATTTACGGTCAAACCGCCTGCGTACCCGAGACTCCAGCGCATTCGCGACGTCGATTCCTCAATCTTGATATTAGGAAAGATTGTCTCGCTTGTATTGCTTTCCCCGTTTGACAGCAGCAGTGGGTTGGAGTCATAAGTCGCACCCACGTTCACGCCACCGCGCAGGTAATTCGATCGTTCCATCTCCGAGACAAAGGCCATTGACATTCCCCGGCCGCCAAGCAAGGCAGGAATCTGCGGCAACTGTCCGCTCGTGTCTTCGACATCTCCTCCCATCCCGGCCAGCAACCCTGCCAACGGTGAAATTTCGGCCGCTGGAGCCGTGGTTGCGGTTCCCGAACCGCTACTGCCGGAACTTTGAGTCGATGGCGTCTGTGACATCTGATCTTGCGGTGGATTCTGCGCCCCAGCGAGAACTTCCAGTCCGGCCACTACACATCCAACGACGAAATAACGTCGAATATTCATTGCCGCAACTACGGAACCACCACGGTGTCACCGGCCAGCAACCGGATATTTTGTTCCGAGTTCTTGCCTTTAATCACATCTTTATAGTTGAACGGAATCCGTTTCTCGCCTCCGTCCGGGGCTTTTCGCAAGATGTAGATCGACTTCTGCTTGGCGAAATCCTTGAAGCCTCCCGCCATTGCGATCGCATCCAGCACAGTCGTCGAACTCGTCAGCAAATAAGTGCCGGGCCTAGCGATCATGCCCAGAATATTGATTTTCTGACTCTTGCTGTCGGTCACAATGACTGTAACTTCCGGCTCAGAAATATAGCTTGCCAACCGCTTCGCGATTTCCTGTTCCAGTTGAAGAGGAGTCTGTCCGCTCGCCTGAATCTCTCCGACCAGGGCCAAAGAAATCTTCCCATCCGACCGAACCGGAACCGAGCGCGAAATGTCCGGTTCTTTCCACACATTGATCGCCAGGACATCGTTCGCACCGATCACATACGCGTCGTCCGAGTGTCCGGCCTTCGCTCCGCCCGACTGATTCTGGGTACCGCTATCTGCTTTATCTGCCCTCGGCGACTGTTGTCCGGAGGCACTCGACTGTGCCAAAGCGACGACAGAAAGCATCACGCCAAACACCAGCATACGAAGGCTGAATCTCATGCCTTTCGTCATAGCTATTGCTCCTCGAGCGTTCATCGGCTTCCGTTCCCGAGGCTATTTCGCTGGCCGCGGATTGGAAGGCTTTCTTGCGGAATGAGCTGATACTCCTGAATTTTATACAGGAGTGCCCGGTAGCTCATGCTCAGTGCCCGCGCGGCCGCCTTGCGGTTCCAGTGGGTCTCTTCCAATGCATGCGAAATCGCATTGCGCTCGGCCTCACCTTTCGCGTGGCGGACCAGCGATCTCAATGACGATTTCTCAGCTATTCCAGCGTCACCGTTGCTGCCGTTTCCATTCGTGCCTCCGTTCCGCCGCTCATCCACCGCGTCGAAACGAGGATTGAAGTTTAATTCCTCCAGTGCTGCCGACTCATCCCCAAACGCCAGAAAGCGCTTCACAAAAATTTCGAGTTGACGGAGATTACCGGGCCAGGAGTGTCGCTGTGCAGCTTCCAACAAGGCGTCCGAAAAAGATGGCGCGGGCACACCATAATGGCGAGTCAGGCGATTCATGAAATGGCCTAGTAAGAGTGGCATCTCTTCGCGCCGTCCCCTGAGTGGTGGCACATCGAGTTCAAAAGCACTGAGGCGGTTATAAAGATCTTCGTTCAGTCTTCCCTCGCTTACCGCAACCTCGGGATCACTGCACGTGGTTGCCATGATACGCACATCGGCACCCACAACGGAGTGTCCTCGAAAGCGCACGAACTCTCGCGTCTGGAGCAGCTTCAAGAGCCGTAACTGTACCGAACCCGGCATCGCCTCAATCGCCTGCAACAGTATCGTTCCCCTGGCGCATTGTTCGAACTTACCTTCTCTGGAATCGCTCCGGAGAGTTATGGCCGAGTGCTCGTAGCCGAACAGATCGCTTTCCAGAAGGTCTGCCGTCAGAGCGGCGCAGCTGACTCTAACGAAGGGGAAGCTGGAACGGATCGAAAGCGAGTGAATCAAGTGTGCAACCGTAGCCTTGCCACTGCCCGGTTCTCCGGTGATCAGTAGCGGTACGTCGGTCTGTGCAAGAAGCTCGGCTTGCGTCCGCAACCGGCGCGAGGCCGGACTGGCGGCCACGAAGTACAGCTCTTCGCCAATCTGTTCAATTTCTATTTGGTTCATGTCGGCCCTTGCACGGAGTGCAGTAGAAAAGATGCCCCGCAAAAGAAGGAAACAAAAGAAGAGATAACCGGAGAGAACTAAACCGGTACTACGTCGTACCCGTCAATGCGCACGGCCATGGATCTTTGGATTGCATCAATGGAAATCACCAGGCTGTGGTCGCCGTTTTCCGATAGGAAAATACCTTCCACACCGTCGAACGCGCCTCCGCGGACCCGGACTCGCTGACCCACTTTGAGAAAAGGATGGGATCGCCAGGGCGCAGCGCGCGAGAGAAGCATGCGAACATTTTCAATCTGATCGTCAGGAATCGCTACCCCTGCGGAGCCGCCCACAAATCCCAGGGCGCTATCGATCCGGTAAACCTGCGTGCGATCTTGCGGAGTAAGCGCGCACCTCAAAAATACGTAACAGCTGAACAGCGGAACTTCCACCTTTTTCTTGCGATCACTCCACCGGTGAACTTCCTGTGTGATCGGAAGGTAGGTCTCCATTCCAAACTCACGAAGACGATGTTCTACAACTCTCTCGTGGCGAGAACGCGTATGGAGGGCATACCAGCGCATTTCCTCACCGCATGAGACGTTCAACCCGTCGCCGGAATTAAGAACTTGATTCAAAGTGCTCAAAGCTTCGCCCTCTGGGTCCCATCGCAATGGGACCGCCTGCTTGCCAACAGTAATTCCTCAACTCGGGGGAAGAGTTTCTTTGGGGGGGAAGTAATTAACTTGATCGTGCTGGTTGTAGCGTGTCTGAACATTAAAGGCCCTTGCACGAGAGTGCAAGTGGTAGAAAGGCCCTGACCGTGTGGTCCTAACGGTACCGTAGGCAGACTTCCTGGCACCATACCCAAGCAACCAGGAGACACTTTTCTCTGGCACGGGAGTGGTGTCGATCGCGCGACCGTTGGCGCGGAGAATCGAAATCAGAAGAGTTTACTCCGGAGGCTAACTGTAATACCATGATTTTATTACACTTATTACCATCTTGCTAACGGGACGAGCACCATTGATCTCGTGCGAACCATTGCAGGAAGTTGCAAGCTTGGGTCCAGGCGACACGGGGACTCTGGGAAAAACAGTGATACGCATGAACTTGCATAAGTTGCAAGCCAACTTCTTGCTAACTCCGGGGTTTGATGATACCGTCTTTGCTGTAGTACACCTTCCCCTACTGTACTGTCGGTCGTTTGATTGAGCGTTTTCCCCCGAAACGCTGATGTGGGCTCGCCAATTTTATTAAACATCAGGAGGCCCGATGCCATCCCATGCGGATAGGTGCTCGGACTTTATCAGTATTGTGGTAGCGGATTCCACCCGCATTCACACTCAATTGCTCGCTGACGCGATGCGCAACGACCCGACTCTGCAGGTCGTGGCCTCCGCCTCGAATTCCAATGACCTGTTGACGGCTGTTGAGCGCGTTCCCATTGACGTCGCGTTGGTCAGTTTTGCATTGGACGATCGGCAGGGGCGCGGGCCCGAATTGTTACGCGAAATGCGCGCGCTTCGCCCCAAGATTAAAGGAGTGGTATTGCTGGACTCCTCCCGCCCGGACGATGTCCTCGAATGTTTCCGGGCTGGCGCCAAGGGGATTTTCTCGAAGAACGAGAAATTAGAAAACCTGTGCCGGTGCATTCGCTCCGTCCACGGCGGACAAATCTGGGCGAACAGCACCGAACTGGAACATGTTCTTGCCGCTCTCGCCAACTCACCCCTGATTCGCGCAACCAATCATGAGGGAGTTGACCTGCTCTCGGTTCGCGAGCGGGAAGTCATTCATTACCTGGCGGGCGGCATGACAAACCGCGAAATCGCCAAGACTCTCGGCATCAGCCCTCATACCGTCAAGAATTATCTCTTCCGCATTTTCGACAAACTGGGTGTCTCCAGCCGCACCGAGTTGCTCTATCGCACGATGAACAATTCACAATCGCGCGATTCAGCGAATGGAAGCGGCCCCGCCTTTGCTGCCATCATCGAAGCCGCGGAATCGGGCAGCCTCGCCGCTCAACTCCGATTGGCCGAGCATTTCAGTGAAGTGATTGAGATCGATGGGCAAAGGCAAAACTCTGTTTCGGCCTACATGTGGTATCTGCTTGCCGAAAAGGCGGCCTCGCCTCTGCTCGAACAAATCGAGAAAGGCAAGAAGAGCATTGGCGACAACATGTCAGACGAGGAAATCGCGGAGGCTCAAAACCGCGCCGAGGAGTTCCTGAACCGGACTAAGGAATACTCCCCTTCGGCGGGGCACGAGCGACACCGCAGTGTGAAAACTCCACGGAAAATCAGCGCCGCACCAGCGATTGCAAGGCTGTCCGCTGGATCGGATTCTCTTCCCTCAAAGGTTTCTGGCAACGGAATTCGGATCAGCGACCTGCACAAAGCCTGATTTTGGGCCCATGCACTTCTGATTATTGACAGTTCTGATTTCACCCCAAGTCTTTGTATCCATTGCCGTTAACTAGAGTACCGGGCCACTTGCCACGGCTCGGATTCCCCTTCGATACCTTCGGAAAGTCCCCTCCGGTTCCTATACTCCAGATCATCGTCGCTTAGTGCTATTCGGTAGGACGTACCGACCGATGGGCGACGGTGATCCCGGAGGGAACGCCCTTTGTCGCGCCGCAATCGGCTCAGTTTGCTCTTGATCGCTCTCGCCCTCGTCGCCCTGACTGGCTGTCAGGCATTGGGTGGTGGCAAACTCGATCAGAGTGCCGGAACGCTTTCTTCGAATCCCGCAGGCCTTAGCTTCGGTAGTGTTCAATTGGGCCAGAGTTCAACACTATCGGAAACCTTGACCAATACGGGCGGATCAACCGTCACCATATCGCAGGAAAGCATCACCGGAGCCGGGTTCTCAAGCAGCGGATTGACGCTTCCGGTAACGCTCAGCCCGAACCAGAGCGTCTCGTTCAATGTAACTTTCAGCCCCGTGGCAGCAAGCTCATCAAGTGGAACTTTAACCATCACATCGGATGCATCGAACTCCCCATTCGATATTCCTTTATCAGGCACCGGCGTTGGGCCCGGATCGTTGAGCGCTAATCCCGCCAGTGTGAGTTTCGGGAACGTCACCGTGGGCACCAATAGCACCATAGCGGTTTCGGTCACGAACACAGGCGGAGAAGCGGTAACTCTGTCGAGTGCCAGCGTCACGGGCAGCGGGTTCACTTTCAACGGCCCGAGTCTTCCTGTCACACTGAATCCGGGAGGCAGCGCTGCCTTTAATGCTATTTTTGCTCCCACAGCACCCGGGGCCGCGAGCGGCACTCTCACCATTAATTCGAACGCGGGTAGTGGAACTCTGGCAATTCCGCTCTCCGGAACAGGCGTTGCGCAAGGTCAATTGGGAGCAAATCCATCAAGCTTTAGCTTCGGAAGCGTGCAGGTCGGAACCTCAGCATCGCTTAGCGGATCATTGACAAACTCCGGAGGCTCCAGCCTTACCATCTCGGCCGCTTCCATCAGTGGCACCGGCTTTAGCCTCAGCGGACTTACGCTACCCCTGACGCTGACTGCCGGCCAGAGCACTTCGTTCACCGTGAAGTTTGCTCCCGCTGCTGCCGGAACCGTCAGCGGCAACATCGCCATCACTTCCAACGGGTCGAACTCGACCCTCAACATTCCACTGACCGGCACGGGCGCCACTCAGGGAGATCTATCGCCCAATCCCTCTAGCATTGCCTTTGGCAATGTTCAGAATGGAACCACCAGCAGCCTGTCGGAGACCTTAACCAACAACGGCGGAACGAGTGTCACCATCTCGGCGGCTTCTGCCAGTGGCACCGGCTTCAGCTACAGCGGACTCACCCTGCCTCTGACGTTGAGCGCCGGACAGAGCACTACCTTTACCGTAAAATTTGCTCCGGCCGCCGCCGGCGCCGTCAGCGGCAATCTGACGATCACTTCGAACGCATCGAACTCGACCCTCAACATTCCGCTCTCTGGTACTGGAATGACGCAGGGAGATCTTTCACCCAATCCCGCCAGCATTGCCTTTGGCAATGTTCAGGATGGGACCAGCAGCACTCAGACGGAGACCCTAACCAACAACGGTGGAACCAGCGTCACGATCTCGGCGGCTTCCGCCAGTGGCACCGGCTTCAGCTATAGCGGACTCACTCTGCCACTCACATTGAGCGCGGGTCAGAACACTTCCTTTACTGTGAAGTTCGCTCCCGCCGCCGCTGGAGCAGTCAGTGGCACTCTCACGATCACTTCCAACGGATCCAACCCCACGCTGACCATCCCACTTTCTGGAACAGGTGTAACCGAGGGAGACCTTTCGCCCAATCCCGCCAGCATTGCCTTTGGCAATGTTCAGGATGGAACCAGCAGCAGCCAGACGGAAACCTTAACCAACAATGGTGGAACCAGCGTCACGATCTCGGCGGCATCTGCCAGTGGCACCGGCTTCAGCTACAGCGGACTCACTCTGCCTCTGACATTGGCCGCCGGGCAGACTACTTCGTTCAGCGTGCTGTTCAATCCGACGGTCGCAGGTGCAGCCTCCGGAACTCTCACTATCACCTCGAATGGTTCCAATCCCAGCCTGACCATTCCACTCTCCGGCACGGGCGTGACTCCAGGTACGTTGAGCGCCAATCCCACGAGTCTCGCTTTCGGAAGCGTTCAGGTCGGCAATAGTACGAATCTCTCCGAGACTGTGACCAATACGGGAGGCTCTTCCGTCACCATCTCACAAGCCAACATCTCCGGCACAGGCTTCTCGATCAGCGGGCTCACTTTGCCTACTACGCTCACGCCCAACCAGCGCGTCACGTTCACGGCGACATTTGCTCCGACCGCTTCCGGTTCCAGCAGTGGAACTCTCTCCATCGTGTCAACCGCCTCGAACTCGCCGCTGAACATCGCGCTCTCTGGGACGGGAACGAGCCAGGGACAGTTGTCGGTTTTGCCCACCACGCTGAGCTTCGGTACCGTAACGGTCGGCGCGAGCGCTTCCCTCAATGGCAGTTTGACCGCAACCGGATCGTCGGTAACCGTGTCTTCGGCCAGCAGCAGCAGCGGCGAATTTGTCCTGTCGGGAATTACGCTGCCAGCAACGATTGCCGCTGGCCAGTCCGCGCCCTTCACCGTAACCTTCACACCCAACGCCTCAGGAGCCTCGAGCGCAACGCTCACATTTACGAGCACCGCCTCCAACTCGCCCACAACCGAGGCACTGACTGGGACGGGCCAGGCGGCCGCGCAGCACTACGTCGACCTCACCTGGAACGCCTCGACGGGCGCGGTCACCTACAACGTTTACCGCATGCTTTCATCGGGTTCGAGCTACACTCAGATCGACTCGGGTGACGCCACGACTGCGTACCAAGATAACAATGTTACGGCGGGACAGACTTACGACTACGTGGTCACTGCGGTGAACTCGGAGGGCCAGGAGAGCAGCTACTCCAACATGGTGCAAGTCACAATCCCGTCTCCGTAGAGTGATGGTCGATTAGCGTGTTCCGCGAAAGCGACTTCCGACCTCGCCAACGACAAACATACAGGCCGGGACTTGATCAGGGAACCACTGTCCAATTTTCGATCGCTAACTTAGGAACCCGCGCAAACTCTCGCGTATTATTCGTGACGAGCGTTAACTCCAGGCTTCGCGCGTGGGCCGCAATGAACAAATCGTTGGCTCCGATCATTGTCCCCAGGGTCCTCAAGGCGGCGCGAATCTGAGCGTAGTGCAGAGATGCTATGTCGGGAAAATCCAGAACCTCGACGCAACCTAGAAAGGCAGTCAGCGCAGCTTCATCCTGCCGTCGTCGAGGGGACACTTCGACTCCGAACAGGAGCTCTGACTTCGCGATTACAGAGATGCACACGTCGCTAACGGGAACTTTCTGTAGACGCTTGAGAACTGCATCGTTCGAGCGCTTCATGATGTAGGAACAAACATCTGCGTCCAGCATGTAGCGCGGCATTACGGCTCACGCTCCTGCACTGGCAGATCGTCGACACCCCCCATGAAATCCGCTGACGCAACCGGTCCCTCAGCAAGGTAGGCAGACCAATCAAAGGGTCGAGGAGAAAGGACCACCTCGCTTCCTTTCCTGCGTATGAACACTTCCTGGGTGCTGAACTGGAATTCCTTGGGCAAGCGGACGGCTTGACTGCGATTATTCATGAATACTTTCGCTTTGCGTTGCATAGGCCTTTCCGGATGCGCGGATTCTTTTGGCATATACATCAGTATATGCCATCTTGGGCTATTGCACCATCCCGCAGTGAAGAGAACAGACAATCGCGGCCCAGCTGATCGAGATTGCGGAAACTCGCCGACAGCATGCTGGCCGAGATTGAAGCGGGATACGGAATCGCTGCACCTTCAGATGTCTTGTTCTTAGCTCTTTGCGGCTTGCGACCCGTGGGTAGATTCTTCGTACATCTGTTTCAGGTCAGAGCGCTGCAGTAACTTCTCGGCACCGGCCTCTTTCTTCATCGCATCGAGTGTATGGGCAACGGAGCGGTAGTGGTCCTGGGCTTCCGCGTTGTCGCCGGAATCGTGTGCGATCGTCGCTAACAGGTAATGCGCGCGTGCGCTGAGCGATTGCTGTCCAAACTTGTCCGCAAGCAGCAGGGCACGCTGCAATTCCTGGCGAGCGTGGGCATTGTCACGGGTTTGCATCATTGCTTCCGCCAGGAAAATCGAGCACTCCACCGAAGAGTATTTCAAACTCAACTCATCTGCCTGCTGCATCAGCGCCCGCAGTTTTGGAATGGCCTGCCGTCCATTCTTCTCACGAACGTCAACTTCAGCCAGGCTTATCTTGGCGAGCAGAATCTGTTCCGGGTCTTTGGCGCGCGTGGCGGCTTGCAATGCCTGATCGTAAAGAGGACGAGCAGCATTGAAACTTCCCTGATAGAAAAATGCGTCACCCTGAAACTGCAACGTCTGCGCAACCAAGTCATCATTCTTCTGTTCGCGAGACAGTTTCAGCGCTTCCTCCAAAGGAGCCTTCGCTTCGTCTCCGCGGCCAGCGAGGATGAGCGACTCGCCGTAGCTGCTGAGAACTTCGGGAACCCGCGAGCTGCCGTCCTTAAGATCGCGCAACGTTTTCAAGGCATCTTGCTTGGCGTTAATGGCAGCACCGAACCGTCCCTGATAGTCGAACAGACCTCCCAGGCCATAGGAGTCGATGGCCGCACCGTGCGCATCGTTGATGCTGCGTCGCAAATCGAGTGCCCGCATGTAGTAGGTAATGGCCTGCTCGTACTGCCCCATGCTCGCCAGGGTCTGGCCCAGGTTGTGAACCGCCTCAACGATATCCTGCGGCACTTTCGATTTTTCGCGCAGTTGCAGCACTTGCTGGAAATAGGTAAGAGCGTCATCGTACTGACTTTTTTCTGAGTAGACGGCGCCAATGTTGTTTAGACAGATCGCCTGCAAGCTCTCGTTGCCGATATCCCGCTCCAGCGCCAAGGCTTCCTTGAACATCTTGAGCGCCTCATCGTGCTCACCGCGGGTGTCGGCGAAATCGCCCATATCGATCAGCGTGTCGCCCAATCCTCGTTTGTCGCCGATTTCACGCCGAATCTGCAACGCTTCCTGGAAGTTGGAAGTCGCCTCCTTGGTTTTACCGAGAGCGGCTTGAGCTCTTGCCATTTCATTCAGGCTAAACGCCAGCCCCCGCTGTTGACCGATACGGCGCCAGATCGTGAGCGCCTCCTGTTCGTTGCGCAGAACTTCCTCGGGTTTGCTCAACATCCGGTAGGCTACCGCCATCATGTGCAGGCTGGTGGCCTTCTGTTCCTGATTGTCTACCTGGACGGCCAGGCTATATGCGCGGTTGAGGGGATCAAGGCTGCCTTGGGCGTCGCCGCTCTTGATTTGAATGCGGCCAAGGTCAATTGTCGCCGCGACGTCCTTGGGATTGGCAGCAAGAATTTTCTGGTAATAGTCGCGGGCTTTCACGAGGTCGCCCGAATCCTGGTAAAGGCTCGCGAGCGCAGCTTTCACATCAGAGTTATCAGCCGAAACCTTGGCCAGATTCTCATAAGCTTTAATCGCTTCGGGATAGTTCTTGACGACCTGCAACTCGACAGCAGAAATCAAATACTTTTCCGCTTCGGGAAGGTCGTGGCTCAACTCGACGGCCTTCCTGGCGGACTGCTCTGCTTGGTCGTCATAGCCCAAACTGCTGTAGGTCTGCGCCAGTTTTGAAAACGCCAACGCGAAGGCCGGATCTTCCTTCGTCGCGGCCTCGAATTGCTTCTGCGCTTCCAGAGTTTTCCCGTCGCGCTGCAAACCGATGCCTTGGTTGTAGTCGCGCAATGCGGCCACCGATTGTGAAATCGGTTGGAAGGAACTGGCCTTCAGTTCCTTCAGCACATCCTCTGGAAGTGCGAGTTTCTGGCGAATGGATTCTGCCAGACGATCAATCGCACCGGGGATCTCTTTTTCACTCGGGACATCAATTTTCAGCGGAACCGCGCTTCCGCTCTTGATGTCCTGAATCGTGGCATCAATGCGGATCTGGTCGCCAAACTTGGCGTACTGCCCCCATACCACACGATCGGCATTGCTGAACTCAGCCACGCGGCGGATCATCGCCGGGTCAAGCACAGTAGCCGAGGAAATTCGCAGGTCACTGAATATCTGGTGCAAACTTGAAGGGCTCACAGTGCGCAATCGCGCTGACTGCCCAACATCGGTGCTCAGCATGTCGGCAAGGCTCGGACCAAGCCAATCCAAATTCTGATCGGCAGAAGCATTGCGGAACGGCAAAATCGCCAGCGACATCGTGGGCGCGGCAGGAGCAGATCTTGCGCTGGGCGCAGGCCTGAAAAGCTGGTCGCGAAACATGTAGCCGGTAATGACAAGGGCAAGGACAGTCAGAATCCCAGTGATGAGCGGCCATGGAAGAGTCTGTCCCCAGGGTTTAACGCTCGCATCCAAACTGATTGTGCCCGCCGCTCTCTTATCCTTCCACGTGTTCAGGTCCGCGAGAATGGCGGAAGTGTTCTGGTACCTCTGTTCCAGATCGCGTTCCAGGCACTTGCTCACAATCCCGCTCAACGCCCCGGGGATATGAGCGTCCACATCCGAAACTGGAACCGCGCGCTCCTGAGTCCGCTTGATCAGGCTGGCCAGCGCGCTCTCGGCCTTAAAGGGTGTTTTGCCCGTGAGCAATTCGTACAGGATCAGACCGAGGGCGAAGATGTCAGAACGTTGATCAAGTTCTTTGCCCAGGGCTTGCTCTGGCGACATGTATTCCATGGTGCCGACCAGTGCTCCAGTTTGGGTCATACCATCGCCTTCCACGGTACGAGCCAACCCGAAGTCCATCACCAGAATTCGGCCCGAACCGTCCTGCATGATGTTCTGTGGCTTAAGATCCCGGTGAATGATCCCCACACTGTGCGCAGCATCCAGTGCCAGACACATCTGCTGAATGACATCCACCGCTTCCTCCGGAGAGAACTTCGTTTTCTCGCGGATGAGGGCTCGCAGATCCTTACCCTCGACAAACTCCATCGTGATGAACTTCACGCCCTCGGCTTCTCCGAGGTCGTAAATACGGATCACATTGCGGTGCGTGACCTGGTGCGCCAGCAGCAACTCCTGCTTGAAACGCGCCAGGATGGAGGGATTCGAAGCTAGTTCCGGTCGGATGACCTTCAATGCGACGAAGCGATCGAGTTCGCGATCGGTGGCCTTGTAGACCGCGCCCATGCCGCCCTCGCCGAGCAATTGGAGGATTTCGTATCGCCCCCCAGGTACATCGCCGACTTGGAATACGGCCGCGCTACCGTATATCCCCGAAATCTTGCTGGCGGAAGGTGGCGGTGTCCGGCGAACGAAGGTTCCGGGAGCAATGGTTGCATCGACATCAAACTGCGTGGCCTGATCCGACGGGTGGCCCGAATCGACAATGGTTGCCTCAGGGTCCGGTTCGCTACGGGGAGGTTCTCCTTGCGGAGATACCGGGACACCGCTCGTAGAACTCTCGCCGGCAAAGGGAGTGCCGACGCCCGCTCTTTCAGGCTTTCTGGGAACGGGTTTTCCATCCGGCCGTGACTCGGAATCATCCATGTTTCAGAACACTGACCTGCGATGCCAATGAATCAGACTCTACCATGGCCACCCAAGGCGCTTGGGGAAGCGCCAGTAGTCGGAAAGTATATACGATTGAAGGACGGTAGCATGGCCGATTTTCAGGCCCGTCGCGTGATCTGTCCCGACCCGGCAACAGCAGGCAGCATCGGCGAAGACCTTCGTCTTTGTCGGCTCTGGTGGCTGCAGGGCCAGAAGTGCTTGCTTCTCGCTCAGGCCCAATTCACGCTGAATTTAATGTCAGCTCTGTTCTCCGCTCGTTTGTTTCGCTGGAGCCATTTTTTTACTTCCTTATCAGTCGTGGCTTGCCGTCCATGTCTGCGCTAATCCTGTCCGCCAATGGAACGCTGTCGACATTGTTGCCGCATTTCCATATACAATTAAGTCGATTGACATACTAGACATTTGCCTGTATCGTCTCCGGACACGCGGTTAAGCCGTGCGCACCCCGGCGCCGCTCAGCCGACGCCGTCCTGCGCTCTGGTGCTTTTTCCAGCAGCACATGCCGGCACGGTATCGCGGAACGTCAAGGTGCAAATGCTAGAAGCTTGCTTCCTGGAGGATTCTCGGAAATGGCGTCTCGAAGTTTAAAACTGATCCGATTCGCACTTTTTACTTTTGGCTTTGGTCTCATTCAAATCCCGCAGCCCGCACTGGCGCAGACCTTTCGGGGCGGGATCCATGGCACAGTCGAAGATCCCTCGGGAGCGCTGCTGGCGAGGGCGCTAGTGAAGGCGGAAAACGACGGAACCGACCAGATCTACTCGACGGTTACGACATCGGCGGGGGAGTTCACTTTTCAGGATCTTCCGCTGGGCAGTTACAGCGTGAGCGTGACCCGGAACGGCTTTGACACCCTTAGAGTTTTGCAGATTCCTGTGCGCGCGGGCAGCATCTACCACCTGCCGCTGAAGTTGGCCGTCGCTTCTGTTGCAACCCAGGTCGATGTCGCTGCCGCCGCCCTTTCGGTTGACACCACAACATCGGTGCAAACCGAGGACTTGGTGACTAGCACGGTGGAGACCATTCCGATGAACGGACGGGATTTCACGCAGTTGCTTACGGTCACTCCCGGCTACGCAGGCTATGGCGTGGGCTTTATGAGTGCAATCAACGGCTCGCAGGCCACACAGGTCAATTGGCAGATTGAGGGCGCAGACAACAACGACGCATGGATCAATACATCAGCGGTGAATCAGGGCGGGGTCTACGGAGTTCCCGGCGTGCTCCTGCCGCTGGATTCGGTCGACGAATTTTCGCTGGTAACCCAGGGTAGCGCGGAGACCGGAAGGAACCCCGGCGGGACCGTCAACCTAGTACTGAAATCGGGCACGAACAGCGTGCACGGAGCTGCTTACTACTACAACCGGAACGAAGCGCTGGCAGAATCACCGGTCTTCGTGGCAAAGAACAAGTTGAGGGATCAGCAATACGGCTTTACCGTGGGCGGCCCAATCATCAAGAACAGAACGTTCTTTTTCTATAGTTTTGAGCATCAGGCCTTTGACATCCTGAATCCCACGCAAGTCACGGAACCGTCTTTGGCGTACCAGGCGGAGGCGGTGGCGGTACTCACGAACGCCAACCAGGCATATGGCAACTACGCCCCGGTTCCGGTCAATCCAGTTTCGCAGAATCTTCTGGCCGGGTTGTGGCCGGCGTCGGCGCTGAACGGTCCCGCTCAAGCCGACAACTACTTCAATCCAGGCACCGAGAACGGGTATAGCAACAATGGCATCCTGAAACTGGACCATGCTTTCAACGAAGGCAACCACGTGTCGCTACGGGCTTTTGTCGCACAGGGTCACCAGACTGCGCCCACGAGTTCCTTCCTGTCACCCTATTTCGAAACCTCTCCCATGCACGTGGAAAATTGGGCGCTGGTGTACAACTCGACATTTTCGCCACGGCTGGCGAATCAATTCGTCTTTGGTTTTAACTATTTTGACCAGTCACTCGCCGATGCGGACACGAACTTCAACCCCATTGCTTTGGGTTTGAACACCGGGGTTACCAGTCCTCAACTCGCCGGCGCGCCCAACATCACGATCGGGGCTTTCGACCCGATCGGCCCGAATCCATATTCCGGACGCGAGGATACGACATGGCATCTCAACGATGCCGTCAGCTACAACGTGGGCAAACATCAGTTGCGTTTTGGTGGAGAATTCCGCCGGACAAAAGTGGACGAGTTCTACCATGAAGGTCAGCGCGGAACCTTCAACTTCAACGGCTCCCAGGGTCCCTGGGCTACAAGCCCCAACATCACGGACGGAAACCTACTGGCGTTGGCCGATTTCATGGCCGGTGACGTCTATCAGTCGAGCATCGTAACCGGCAATCCGGCGCGGACAGTTTTCACAAATGGATTCTCATTCTTCGGGCAGGACAACTTTCAAGTCACCCGCAAACTCAACATCAATCTCGGCCTGCGTTACGACTACAGTGGCCCGATCCACGACGGCAATAAGGACCTTTCGACTTTTATCCCGAGTGTGGCGGGAGGACTTGCTGTGGCCGGTGCAGACATAAAGTCGCTCTATCCGAGCGATTGGAAGAACTTTGGCCCGCGTGTCGGATTCGCCTTCCAACCCTTTGATAATGGCAGCACCGTGCTGCGCGGCGGCTTCGGAATCGCCTATGACACCGTCAACGTTTCGCCCTTCCTGGGCAACAGCTTTATCTACAACGGAGGTCCTGACGGAGTCCAAGGTAACCCGGCCGGCGTCAATGCTGCTCCCACTCTCACCTATAACTTCTTCACCTTGCCGACGAACGGCTCGCTGATCCCATGGGCGAGCGGCACTTCTAACCTGTTTTCTGTCAGCCAGAATTTCAAGACACCTTATCTCTACAACTACAGCCTCAATTTGCAGAGGAGCCTGGGCCGAGCGGCAGTTGCCCAAGTGGGTTACGTTGGAAGCTCGGGGCGGCACCTGCTGTTATTGCGAGATCTCAATCAGGCGGCGCTGGGCAGCGATTTCACTCTTGCTCCAGGCGCGCCCAATCCGACCCGGCCTTACTACTCACAGTTTCCTCAATTCGGAGTGATTGACGAACTCGAGAGCTCGGGAACTTCAAATTACAATTCGCTGCAAGCCAGTCTAAAGCTCTCGTCGTGGCATCGTCTGACTTCGCAATTCTCCTACACGTTCGCTCATACTCTGGATTACGGCAGTTTCACAGCGTTGCCGCAAAACAGTTTTGATCCGGCCGGGGAGCACGGGAACAGCGACTTTGACACCCGACACAACTTTACGGCCTATCTTCTTTATGAGTTACCAGGATCTTCGCACGGTCCTCGGCTTCTCTCGAACGGCTGGAAGATCAGTAGTCTGCTCAGCTTTCGGTCTGGGTTGCCGTTCACGGTCGACGCCTATGGCGATATCAGCGGAACGGGCGAGAACACAGACCGTCCGGATCTCATAGGTGACCCTTATGCGGGAGTTTCGCACAGTGTCCATGATCATCAGCCCGTGCAGTGGATCAATCCTAATGCTTTCACGGTGAATTATGGCGAGTTTGGCACGATGGGCCGAAACCAACTGTTCGGTCCAAGCTTCGGCGATGTGGACTTCACCGTTCTGAAGGACACACCCATTACCGAGCGTATCTCGAGCCAGTTTCGAGTCGAGATCTTCAACCTGTTCAACCGCATAAATCTCGGGAACCCAACCTTCACCGGCGCCAACGGGCTGATTGCGATCCCAGGATACGGGAACTTCGGAATTCCCATCGGATACACCAATGGCTCGCAATTCGGACTGCCCGGCATCGGCCCTGGTGAGCCGTTTAACGTGCAGTTGGCGCTAAAGATCCTCTTTTAGGTCAAGTCGGCAGGACAGACTTCTTGACTGCGATTTCTTGTGTCAGGTCATAACGAATTCAGAAAGGAATTAAAACGATATGAGGTATCTGATTTTCTCTGACATCGCGATCACTCGGCGGCCTCTGCTGCGCACTCTATTGCTCGCGTCGCTCATCCTGCTGCTCGGCTTCTATGTAACCGCGGCCCAAACCAGCCCCGCTGCTGCCGCGCCTGCTCCATCCCAGAACCAGGAACTGCCTGTACACCGGATCCCCAACCTGGGCCGTGGCGCAGAATTCTACTTTTCTCCGGACAGCACTCATCTGATTGGCAACGCCCAGCGCGAAGGCGACTCCGGCTTTCGTGTCTATACGCTCAAGATTGACGGCACAGACATACGCCGCATCGAGGACAAGGGCGATGACGCCTGCTCGTTCTATTTCCCAGACGGCAAGCGCATTATCTGGACGTCCACCAAGGATCACGCGGAGCTGGCGAAGTCGAATTACTCGAATCCGACCGACTATCCACAGGGAGCCGAGCTTTACACCTCTGACCTTGATGGTAGCGATGTAAAGAGACTGACCAATAATACGGTCTATGATGCGGAAGTGTCCGTCGCCCCGAACGGTCAGTGGATCCTATTCGGTAGCGAACGTTCCGGCAAAATGGAGCTTTGGAAGATGAAACCGGACGGCAGCGATCCCGTTCAAATCACTCATCTCGACGGCTGGGAGCCCGGCGGCGCTTTCATCTTCCGCGACAATGAGACCATAATCTTTCGCGCCTGGCGCACAGCAGATGCCGTTGCCAAGAAACATCCCTTGCCCATGACCCTGTACACCATCCAGGAAGATGGCACCGGACTGACGCCATTGACACACGACGACGGCACGAACTGGTCTCCGTTCCCCGCTCCTGATGGACATCATTATGTCTTCGTCAAGGTGCTCCCGCCGAATAACTACGAACTTTTTCTCGGGGATCTGTACAACGACAAGCAAGTACGGCTGACTTATAACGATGCTTTCGATGGCTATCCTTCGATCTCGCCCGACGGGCATTGGCTTGTGTTCACGTCAACCCGCGACTCCGCTCCCGGAGCCCATGCCACCGGCGTTTATCTGGAGGATATTTCAAGTCTCCACATAGGCCCCGGGTACGCCGATAAGTAAGACGACTGCGCATGGGCGCGCTCCCTATGAAGCGCTCTTCCCAATCGGTAGCGAAAACTGGAACCAAAACGCGTTGCCCCGAGGCTTGTTTTGCACCAGAGTGTCGCGGTAGTACTTGAGCGCAAACGCCCCGCGTTTTCCCAGAGGACACCTTACCTGAGGACCCAGCGCCAAATCGCGGCCGCGAAACCCGCCGTCGAACGCTGCCCCCTGCGATGTATCGTTCGTCGTCTGCCGGTAGAGATAGCCGTTGAAGCCCGCCGCTATCTTCTTTGTAATCTCATAATCCGCGTTGTACTCCCACAGGAACTCGTTGCCGCTGTGATAGTGCGTCGCCCGGTCGTATCCGTTGAAGATATACATGAAGCGCGAGCTGAACTCCGCCTTGCCGTGCAGCGGCAGACACGTGATCCCCCCGGTCGGCGCAATCGCTATGTTGTGCTGCCCGATATTCACGACATGGGTCGCCGAATAGCCGGCTCCTGCGGGGAACATATCGACTTCGTAATACCAGTGCAGGCTGCCCTTCTCGTAGTTCACGTTCACTGGAATCACGTTCACATTCGTGAGCCCGAACGCGGCATACTTACCCGTGGCCACGTGCAATTGTTCATACACCAGAGGCACGCCAATCTGGCTTTCAATGGTGCCGCCCAGGAAGGGGACGCCCCAGTTGTGCGTCACTTTGATGGCATTGGCAAACACGCGCAGCTTGAACTCCGGGACCGCACTTTTGCCGTGGCCGTCATTGAACTCATTCGCCGCATAGAAAAGGGTGTACTCGTATATCCGCGTCTCGCCTGGACGGGGCTGCACGCCGGTTAATACTGTTTCCACCCCCACCGGATAAACGCTCCCACCATTCTCGGTGGCGTATGCCAGACCGTACATGCTCAGCAAAGCCACCACGCAGGCCGGCAGTCTCCATATAGAGCCATTAGACATTCGGTTCCTCGCACGGAACAAAAGCAATAGTCTCCACATGCAGAAGGAACCGGTCAGTGATCTCGCTCACGGCAGAGGAGCCTAAAACTGGTCATCGCCTCGAACTGAGTTCTTCTGAGAAGCTAGCCTTCTCCGCCAAAAGACGATTCAGCTTTGCCATTACCTGAAAAGCATCAGCGATATAAAGCACGTCCGCTTTCCCGCGCGCCCACCCACAGTTGGGATCGAGATTGATGGCGCGCCGTTCGCTGATGAAGCGCCAGCCCACCACGTGCGGTTCCTCGCCATGGCAGCACGTCGAGAGTCCTTTCGGATGGCGGGGTGTCGATCCTGTCTGGCCCACCTGGTTGAGATGGGTCATAAATCCGAGGACAGCCTGGTTCTCTCCGCTCTGATCAACCAGCGATTTGCTTCCACCGAGTGATGCCCCCGAAGTGCGCAGAAAATCCAGAATGACAGTCTCGGCTT
>Ga0187887_10001181_pt1 | contig 22936 bp, 11 predicted proteins | sample June2016WEW_7_10_FD_132977 | JGI IMG/M metagenome (GOLD analysis project Ga0187887, IMG submission 132977) | Peatland microbial communities from SPRUCE experiment site at the Marcell Experimental Forest, Minnesota, USA - June2016WEW_7_10 | ecosystem: Environmental > Terrestrial > Soil >... | reverse complement strand
TCGCGGGTTCTGACGCGGATGATCGACCGCATTGCATTCGCGTCGGATGCGAGTCTGTATCGCCTGATTCCCAGAGCCGTGGTTCAACCCATGAACTCGGAAGAAGTGCGCAAGCTCTTCCAGTTCAGCCGCGAGCGGAAGATCCCATTGACGTTTCGCGCAGGCGGAACGAGTCTTTGCGGTCAAGCGATTACGGACGGCATCCTGGTGGACGTGGGCCGCTATTGGCGCATGGGAGCGGTCGAGGAGAGTGGACGATTGGTGCGTGTTCAGCCCGGATTGATCGGGCAACAGGCCAACCAGATGCTCAAGCGCTATGCGACGAAGATCGGCCCGGATCCGGCGTCGATCAGCGCCGCGCGGATGGGGGGAATCCTCTCCAACAATGCCAGTGGCATGTGCTGCGGTGTGTCGCAGAATGCCTATCACACGCTGCGCTCGCTGACCTTCGTTCTGCCGTCGGGAACGGAGATTGATACGGCTGCTCCCGATGCAGGTGCGCGTTTTCGCGAGAGCGAGCCGGCCCTCGCCGCCGGTCTGCTGGAGTTAAAGCAGCAGGTGGAAGCGAATTCCGAACTGTCTAGTCGGATTCGAGCGAAGTATCGGATGAAGAACACGACCGGATATTCGCTCAATGCGTTTCTGGATTATTCCGATCCCATCGAGATCTTCAGCCATCTGCTGCTTGGGTCTGAGGGGACGCTGGCATTTATTGCCGAGGCGGTTCTGGAGACGGTACCGGATTTGCCCGTCAAGTACACTGGCCTGCTGCTGTTTCCGGATCTGCATGCGGCATGCGAGGCCATTGCGCCCTTGCGCGATGCAGGAGCGGCCGCGCTCGAACTCATGGATCGAGCCTCTCTGCGCTCGGTTGAAGACAAGCCGGGCATTCCGGCAGAGATTCGTGAACTGCCGAGCGGCGCGGCGGCTCTCCTGGTTGAGTTTCAGACGGCGGACACCCATGCGGTCCAGGAGAACGCAGCACGGGCACAGACTGCGGTGCAAGGGTTGAAGCTGCTGAGTGAACCGCGCTTCACCGACGATCCCGTTGCGCAAGATCGCTTGTGGAGTATCCGCAAAGGATTGTTTCCGTCGGTGGGTGCGGTGCGAGCCGCTGGCACCACCGTCATTATCGAAGACGTTGCGTTTCCGGTCGATCGACTGGCGGACGCTGCGGTGGATTTGATCCGTCTGTTTGAGAAACATAACTACGACAACGCCATCATCTTCGGCCATGCCAAGGATGGGAATCTTCACTTCGTCATCACGCAAGGCTTCAATACGGAGAGGGAAGTGGCGCAGTATCGCGACTTCATGGCGGACCTGGTGCGGCTGGTCGTGCAGAAGTATGACGGCGCATTGAAGGCCGAGCACGGAACCGGTCGCAACATGGCGCCCTTTGTGGAGACGGAGTGGGGCACAGATGGCTACGCCGTCATGCAACAACTTAAGGCGCTCGCCGATCCGGATGGCTTGCTCAATCCCGGAGTGATACTGAACCCCAACCCGGAGGCGCACCTTGCAGATCTCAAGAAGATGCCCGTGGTCGAGGCAGAGATCGATAAGTGCATCGAGTGCGGTTATTGTGAGCCAAAGTGTCCGAGCCGTGATCTAACCCTGACTCCGCGGCAACGGATTGTGGTGCGGCGTGAGATGCAGCGGCTGAAGGACTCCGGAGCCAGCAGTGCCGCGCAAGACAACCTCCGTGCAGACTTTCCGTACATGGCGCTGGATACCTGTGCTGTGGATGGATTATGCGCCACTGCGTGCCCCGTGAATATCGACACGGGGACACTGACCAAGCGCCTTCGCGGTTTGCGCCACACGGACTTTGCAAGTCGTGTTGCAACGGGTCTCGCGCAGAATTTCACGTTGGCAGAAGCCGGAGGACGGTTGGCGCTGGCGGCAGGACATCTTGTTCAGGATGTGTGCGGGCTTGCGTTTATGCGCGGTATCACCCGCCTGCTGGATAGAATTTCACGGGCCATCATCGATGAGCCCTTCTGGCAGTGGTCGGCTGAGATGCCAGGAGCGCGGCGCGGTCGGCTGCCTGTCCGTACGCCGCCAGCAGCGGATGCAGTTTACTTTCCTGCATGCATCTCGCGGATCATGGGCGCGCTTCCGGGTGAGCAACAGCAGGTAAGCGTCACGCAGGCTTTGCTCAACGTTGCGGACCGCGCGGGTGTGAAGATGTATGTGCCCGGAGATATCGCGGGAAATTGTTGTGGCGTGCCATTCTCATCTAAGGGCTTTGAGACCGCGCATTCCGCTGCGGTCAATCACACGGTCGAGAGCTTTTTCCACTGGTCCAAGGAAGGGAAGCTACCCATTGTCATCGACACCAGTCCATGCACGTACGGGCTCAAGACCGCGCGTCCTTATCTGAGCCGCGAAAACCAGGCTAAGTTCGATGCACTCACAATCCTCGACTCCGTGGAGTTTGCGCACGACCACTTGTTGCATAAGCTTCCGATTCATCGCAAGCTTCACTCGGTCGCGCTGCACCCTGTTTGTTCGGCAGTGAAGATGGGGATCACACCGAAGCTGGTGAGTATCTCAAACGCGTGCAGCGATTCTGTGTGCGTGCCGCCGGACGTGGGATGCTGCGCCTTTGCCGGTGATCGAGGATTCCTGTTTCCGGAACTGACTGCTTCTGCGACGGATGTAGAGGCACGACAAGTTCGGGAGGAAGAGCATGAGGGCTATTACTCCAGCAGCCGGACCTGTGAGATCGGAATGACCCGAGCGACGGGTAAGGTCTATCAGTCCTATTTGCATTTGCTGGAGTACGCCTCGCGAAGCGGCCGCGAGGGCGATCCAGATTGAGAAACGTTGCATCGCATGTTGGAGCAAAGAGCCACGCTGGCTGGAAGGCTCATCCACCCTGGCAGGGAAAGTGCGATTCGGGTGATAAAAAGGCTGTCCTTCGCGCGCGATCGGAGGGTAAAGTAATAGTTCTTAGCACCATTGATCCCGAGGATTCCACTACATGACTTCATTGCGGCTCGACCTGAGGCGTTTGGTTCTCATTGCCCTCATCGGTATCACAACATGCACTGGTCTGTGTGGCGTTGCAGCAGCCGCAGGTCCGCTCTTGCTGAGAAACCCTTCGTTGAGCAAAGACAAGATTGCGTTCCTGTACGCGGACGATATATGGACGGTGCCGCGCACCGGCGGAGAGGCCGAACGGTTGACCTCGGTGGGCGCAGTTCACGAGGGACCGTACTTTTCTCCTGACGGCACGCAGCTTGCCTATTCGACGCTCAAGCATGGGCAGGTCGATGTCTATGTAGTGAGCGCGGAAGGTGGAGTGCCAAAAAGACTCACGTGGGAGCCGACCGGTAACTATGCGGTGGGCTGGACCCCGGATGGGAAAGACGTGCTCTTCGCATCGATGCACGCCAGCTACTCAGATTTCTTCAGGCTATTCGTGACCCATGCGGATGGCACGGGAACACCCACGGTGCTTCCGCTGCCGAGTGCCCAGACGGGCAGTTTCTCGCCGGACGGAAGTACCCTGGCCTACGAGCCCATCCTCCAGTGGGAGGACGCCTGGAAGCATTATCGGGGTGGCCAGACGAAGAAAGTCTGGCTCGTCAACATGAAGAGCCTTGACCTGGTGAAGGTCCCGCGCGAGAACTCGAACGACTTCAACCCGGTGTGGGTAGGGAAGTCGGTTTACTTTCTGTCGGACCGCAATGGGCCGGTTTCGCTCTTTCGCTATGACACGGATAGCAAGGCCGTGACTCAGGTGGTGGATAATCACGGATACGATCTCAAGACGGTCGCGGCAGGGCCGGGAGCGCTGGTGTATGAGCAGTTTGGCTCGCTGCATTTGTATGACCTCGAGACAAACAAGGAGCAGGCAGTTCAGGTCACAATTCACGGAGACCTTGGCGAACTGACTCCGCACCTGGCGAATATTCCGGCGGATGAAGTGCGAAATATTCAAGTGTCGCCGACGGGTGTCCGTGTGCTCGCCGAGGCGCATGGGGACATCTTCACGCTTCCGGCAGAGAAGGGAGACACGCGGAATCTGACCAAGACGCCGGGTGCTGCGGAACGCGATCCGTCCTGGTCTCCCGACGGGAAATCGATCGCATATTTCAGCGATGCGTCCGGTGAGTATCAACTCTACATTCGAGACCAGGATGGGTTGCACGCTCCGAAGGTGATCGATCTCGGGCCGAATCCCTCGTACTTCTATGGGCCGCGGTGGTCGCCGGATTCGAAACACATCGCCTATTCCGATAAGCACTTGCACCTTTGGTATGTCGATGTCGAGGGTGGCAAGCCGGTGCTTGTCGCAACGGGCTTGCGAGGGAGTTTTGGTTCGTCGACCGAGTTGAGTTGGTCGCCTGACTCGCAATGGCTTGCGTACACGCGGGATCTTGAGAACCAGTTACACGCAGTGTTCTTCTACTCGCTGGCGACGCACACGTCCACCCAGATTACCGATGGGATGAGCAACGCTGCGCATCCCGTATTTGATGCCAGCGGAAAATTCCTGTACTTTGCCGCGTCGACTAACAATGGACCTTCGGATGCCGGAATCGATCTTTCCTCGCTCGATCGGGCGACCAGTAGCAGCGCGTACGTGATCGTTTTGGCAAAGTATGGAACCTCTCCGGTACCTCCTGAGAGTGATGAGGAAAAGACCGCGGAAGAGGCCGATAAAAAGACCGACGACACCAAGCCAGCAGCCAAGAAGGACGAAGACAAGACCCAGGATAAAGAGGTTGCGAAGGGCGATGAAAAGAAGGACGCAGCAAAGAAGGAGGAAGTGAAACCGACGGTCATCGACCTGCCAGGGATTGGCAACCGGATCCTTGCGCTTCCTATTCCCGCACGGAATTATGTTGACCTGCAGGTGGGCAAGACCGGTGTGCTTTTCCTGGCGGAAGGAAGTCCCGTGGGGCGTGCGTCTGGCGATAGAGGCGCGCCGATCCGGTCGCTCTGGAGATTCACAACCGAGAAGCGCAAGACCGAGGAGATCTTCAATAACCTGACGGGCTTCGCCGTAAGCAAGAATGGAGAACAGTTGCTGGCCATGCGCGAAGGGAGTTGGTTTATCACGCCCATCGCCGAGCTGAAGACCGGTTCACCCGAGGCTCCACAGGGTAAGCCGATCAACAACGCGGGAATGTTCGCTACGATCGATCTGCGCCAGGAGTGGAAACAGCAGTATCGCGAGACCTGGCGTATTCAGCGAGACTTCTTCTACGACCCGCATCTGCATGGCCTGGATCTGGCGAAGATCTCTGCGAAGTATGAACCGTATGTAGATGGGCTCACATCGCGGTCGGAGTTTACTTATCTAAGCAATGAAATGCTTGGCGAAATTCAGATCGGGCACATGTTTATCCGCGGTCCGGAAGACCCGGATAAATCCCCGAAGCCGGGTCTGCTTGGTGCGGATTACGTCGTCGAGAACAACCGGTACAAATTCTCGAAGATCTATAACGGCCAGAACTGGACCCCGTCCCTGACTGCGCCGCTTACGCTGCCCGGCATCAACGTAACCGTCGGCATGTACCTGTTAGCGGTCAATGGGCGCGAGCTGCATGCCACCGATAACTTGAACAGCTTCTTTGACGGGACTGCCGGCAAGCAGACCGTGCTTCGAGTGGGGAACAAGGCGGATGGCAGTGATGCCAGAGACGTAACGGTAGTTCCTGCGGACTCGGAGCACGGGCTGCGGAACCTGGATTGGATTGAATCCAACCGGCGCAAGGTGGATGAATTATCCGGCGGCAAAATCGCCTACATCTATATGCCGAATACGGGCGGCGCCGGCTATGACAACTTCAACCGTTACTTCTATTCGCAGCTGGATAAGCAGGGAGTGGTGCTCGATGAACGCTATAACGAGGGCGGTTTCATCGCCGACTATGTCGTGAACGTGCTGGGACAAAAGCCGTTGAGTGGCGCGATCGAACGCGATGGCGAGCCTGTCCATGATCCCGAAGGCGCCATCTTCGGACCGAAGGTGATGATCATCAACCAGTCGGCAGGCTCAGGTGGCGATGCCATGCCGTGGTACTTCCGCAAAGCCGGCCTCGGAACCCTTGTCGGCGTTCGGACCTGGGGAGGCCTGGTGGGCATTGGCGGGTATCCGACCCTGATGGATGGAGGTGCGGTAACATCTCCGCGGTATGCCATCTATGGCCTGCATGGCGAATGGGAGGTAGAAGGTCACGGCATCCCGCCGGATGTTGAAGTAGAGGAATATCCGAAGGATGTCGCGGCTGGGCATGACCTGCAGCTCGAGCGCTCCGTTGAGATCGTCATGCAGCAGTTGAAGGAGCATCCTGTAACGACGCCCCCGATCCCGGCTTATCCGAACTACCATCAGAACGATGGGCTGGGCCATCCGTAAGCGCAGAGACATTGCGCCGCGCTTGCAAGTGCGGCGCAATGCTTCACCGGTCCGGCAGTTTAGAAGACTTCGTCGTCGCCAATCGGCATACCGGGCGGAGCTGCAATCGGCTTGGCCGGAACAAACTTTTCAGGATCACGATTGAAGTCCTCGATACGCTGAATGAGGGCGGCACGATGGATGGCTTCGGCGGTATCGCTTAGCGGCGAAGCAGAACTCCACTGCTTGAGAAGATCGTTGATATGCGATCGCGAAATCGCGCGTACCTGCGTGGACGCCTCCGGATTGATCGCAAGAGCAAGCATCGCTTCGAGTGCACGGAACTCGACCGCGCGTTCTACCTCGGACGACATAGAGTGCCCACCCTCAGGCCGTTCCGCGACCGTGGTGGAGATTGCCTCGAGGACGGACCGTAACGAAGGGCTCCCCGGAACGCGCATGTGGTATTGCACCAGACGGGAGGCGCGCGATGGATCCAGAAGCACCCGTAGCGTCAGATCCGCAGCGCATTCCGCGGCGGCAATCGGATCGAAGGTGAGGCCGGTCTGAGAAGGGAACGACTCCTGCGTGCGAGGATAGCCGGGCGGCACCGGTGGAAGGATCTTCAAAAGCGTTTCCGGAAGAGTGAGCGTCTCTGGGCTCAGTGTTTGCAGAACGGCGGTGAGGGCTATCTTCTGATCCGCGGGTGCGACGATCTCTGGATCCGCTAATCCATCGCCTCGCTCGTTATACCGATAGTCGAGGCCACCGATCTCTTTGATGGCGGCTTCAGTCTGGTAGCGGTGAAGTAAATAGATAGGTACCAGCGCGAACTCAAGCTGTGACATCGGTGTTCCGGGTTGGATCACGTCGGGGCCGAAGTTCTTCAGCGCGGCTGCTCGCACTTCAAGTACCCTGCCGAGTTCAGCAGCAGGGTCGGCGCCGTTGTCCCAAAGGTGCGCATGAGGTTGTGCGGACCCAAAAGGACGCGCATCTTCGTCGGTGATGAAGATCTGGCCGCGGTGGTCAGCGTCGGTCAGAATCTTCGTGAGAGCGGTCTCGACATCGGTATTCGGCGCAAACTGCCGGTAACCGTAATCGATCGAAACCTTATCCCAGTCGCCAATATGGTCGGCGTAGGCGTGCGACGTATCAATCGTTCCATTCTTGTCCAGCGATACGTAGGGATGGGGGTAGTCCATCACGCTGTCGGATTGAGAGACGCTTGAGGCTGCAAAGTTGTGGGCGAGGCCGAGTGTGTGACCCGTCTCATGGGCTGCCAACTGACGAATGCGCGCCAGGACCATCCGCAGCATTGGATTATCGTCGGGCTTTGGCAGATGACCCTCTTTATATGGAGCGAGCAGGCCTTCGGCGATGAGGTAATCCTGACGCCCGCGCAGCGAACCTAGCGTGACGTTGCCCTTGATGATCTCTCCGGTGCGCGGGTCGGCGAGCGCATCGCCATAGCTCCAGCCACGCGTATACCGATGGACCCACTGGATGATGTTGTAGCGAATATCCATGGGGTCAGCGCCCTCGGGAAGCAGATCGACGCGGAAGGTTCCAGGTGCCCAGCCGGCCGCCTGGAATGCCTGGTCCCACCAGCGCACTCCCTCGACCAGCGCAGTGCGAATCGGCTCGGGTGCACCGCGATCGACAAAGTACTGGATCGGAGTGACGGCCTCGCAGTTGGCCGTACAGCCCGGATCTTTCTTGATGAGGCGGTGACGAAGAATGAAGCGCTGCGTAACGTCGTCACCAAGCGGGGCCGTCAGATCGCGGAACGAGGAAGGGAAGTAGCCTGCGCGCGGATTGAACCGGCGAGGGGTGAACCCAGGCGGAGGCAGCGCAATGAAGGAGTGACGCTCGCGCAGCGTCATAGCATGCGGGTCGGGCGTGACGTCGGCGACGTACGGAGCATTCAGTGGGCCTTCGGCAGTGAAGCTGAGTACAGCTTCTATCTCTGTGTTCTTCGGAAACCCTTTGGTGTCGTCGAGCGCGATGGTGGAGCGTGTTGGGTCGACATGATAAGCGCCCTGGTGGAGGGCGGCCAGCGTTTCAACAACGCGATGAGCGTCGTGAAGGAAAAAATCGGTGGCGTCCACGAGCACCGCACCCGAAGGATCTTCTGCGGCGACAGTAAAGCCCCAAAGGATCGACTCGGGAAAAGATTGCGTGACGGCGAGAGTTTCGGCAGCTTCCGTAGAGGAGCTGCGGAAGCTGCTGTTCGGTTGAACCAGGAGAACCTTCGGCCCGGACTTCTCGAAGCGAACAACGCGACCTTCTGATAGTTGACCGCGATCAAGACCAAGATCGTTGGAACCAGTGCCATAGGGGAGCGAGTTGGTGTACAGAAGATCGGTGTCAAGGTGCGGGATCTCAAGGTACAGCTTTCCCGCTGCCGGATCCCAATAGAGCGGCATAAAGCCATCGATGGGTCGCATGCCCGATGATTTCGCAGCGATCGTTGGAACTTGATTGGCGGGTGTCTCGGCGTAGGCGGGAGCGAACGTCAGGAGCAGGGCAAATAGAAGGCTGGCGCGCATGGGTATTTCTATCATGCCGCTGCGGTTCCCATGAGCGGTGGGAACTGCCTGACGCGTGGTGTCGACAGCGAAAAGCTCCGGGTCAAAAAATAGGTGTGGTCGATTACCGCTGATAGCAGCCGAATAACGATCATCTATCCCGTTGGAGGCTAAGCTCCTATCTGTCGTCCAATCAATAACATCTGGCTTCTCAATTCATTGTGTGACAAGGTAGTCAGTTTATAAATTTCTGCCCTGTGACGAAGGTCACAGGTTGTTCGATACACGGGGACTATGGTTGCACCTGTTGGGATCCAGGCCGACCCCAAGCAGTTCATAGCACTAAGAACGCGCCAAATAGAGGTGTTTTCACATGGGACAATTGCCCCGCAAGATAACGAAGTATTTCCTTCTGGTTGCAATGGTCGGGATACTGACCACGTGCGGCGCGGGCATGGCGGCCGCGCAGAAGCAGACCCAGACACAGACATTGAAGCAGACCACGACGGTGGCGGCGGCAACACCGGCGCCCGGCTATGTGGGCAGCGAGACCTGCGCGACGTGCCATCAGGAGAAGGCGGACCAGATGGTGAACAATCCGCATGCCAAGCTGGCGCTCCAGCATGGTGGAGCGGGCGCGAGCTGCGAGAGCTGCCACGGACCAGGGCAGGCCCACGTGGAAGGCGGCGGGGATGTCACCAAGATCGTGCGCTTCAACAAGCTGACGCCGACCGAGGTGGACAAGACCTGCCTGGGCTGCCATGCGAACACTCATCCGAACTTCCTGCGCTCGCCGCATGCGAAGGCCGGCGTAACGTGCCTCAGCTGCCACAGTATCCATAAGTCGGTGCCGGACACGACGCTGTTAGTGGCAGCGCAACCGACCCTCTGCTATACCTGCCACACCAGCATCAAGCCTGCGTTTGCCATGCCCTTTCACCACAAGGTGAATGAGGGCCTGCTGAGCTGCAGCGACTGCCATAACGTGCACGGCACGTTCCAGCCCGCCAATCTCAGGGTCACTGCGGATCAGAATGCGATCTGCACCAAGTGCCATACCGAGACCCGCGGGCCGTTTATCTACGAACACGCCGCTGTCCGGGGAGAAGGCTGCATCGCCTGCCATACACCCCACGGATCTCAAAATGCCCGCTTGTTGAACATGCCGAACATCAATCAGCTGTGCAACCAGTGCCATAGTCCGGTGGCCGCGAATACCGTCCACGGCATGGGTGCGGGATCCGCCGAGTTGTCGCCCTGTATCGATTGCCACGTCATGATCCACGGATCGAACGTGGATCCCTACCTCAAAAAGTAGCGACGGTACACGTTTGCCGTTCGGCAGCAAGAGGACGGCTGGGTCCAAATTCAGCACCACGCCCGGACCAAGGGCTTAAAGAAGCAAGGTTTAAGTCAAGTGAGGCTTGAGATGAAGAAGACAAACGATACGCGGCTGCCCAAAGAGCACCCCACGATGGCCCATCGGGTCGCCGGGGCCATTGGAGTCGCACTACTGGTGTTGACAGGCTTTGCGGCCGCCCAGGGTACTCCTGCAACTCCCGCCGCTCCTGCAACGCCGGCAACCGCCAGCGTTGCTCTGCCCGCCGGGAAAACGGTGCAGGACGGCTTCTTCGTCCATCAGACGGTGGACCTCGGCGGACACATCCTGGCGTTGTCCGGCAGCGGCTCCATGTACGACACCCTGGTGAACATCCAGTCTGGACCGCGCGTGCTGGGTCAAACCATTACGCTGCGCTCTATTCCGGGCGTCAAGCAGCCCCTGTTGGATAGCCTGACCGGGTACAGCAACGGCTTCGGCGGCGATCCCATCAATGTCGTCAAGCTGGATTTCTCGAAAGGAAAGGTCTACGAGTTCTCCGGAACGTTCCGTCGTGATCGCCAATACTTTGATTACGATCTATTCGGCAACCCCAACATCCCGGGAGGGCAGAGCATTCCGATCGGCCCCAACGGCTCTCTTGGAAAGTATGCCTGGCCCCAGGTTCTCCAGTCCCCGGAGTTGTTCAATACCGTCCGCAGGATGACCGACACCAACCTCACCATCTTCCCCCTATCCAAGTTCACCTTCCGTGTCGGATATTCGCAGAATATCTTCCAGGGCCCGAGGAGCATTCCCGGAGCCTACGAAACAGCCAAGACAGACATGCTGTTCCAGGAGATGGAACGCAACAGCACCGATGAGTTCCTTGGCGCCATCGATTGGAAGCCGCTCCAGCAGACAATCGTCACGTTGGAGGAAGTGGTCACGCATTACAAGAATGACTCCTACTTCATCCTCAACCCCAATCAATACACGGTGCAGGAGGCGAACGGCCTACCGGTCTCTCTTGGTAATTGGGATAGTCAAACACCGTACGCTGCGAGCAACTGCAACGCGAACAGCATAGCGACTGCGGGTGTCATCCTCACCTCAGCCTCCGGCAGCGCCGGCCTGCCCGTGGTGGATCCTGCATGCAGCGTCATCTCAAAGTACACGCGCTATCAGCCGACGCGGACCCTTACCCCGACCGAAATGGTGCGTTTCCAGAGCAGCAGCATTCGGAACCTCGCGGCGAATGGCATCTTCCGGTACACCGATGCGAACTCGAGTATGCCTAACTACCAGGAGAATTTCCAGGGATTGAATGGAATCATCCGCACCCAGAGCTATACGGGATCAGGGATAGCAAGGCGTCAGAACGTGGGCATAGATTTTGGTGCGACGTATCAGCTCACATCGAAATTTAGCTTCTCTGACCAATTCGATTTCTCCAATGTCCGCATACCCGGCACCGGGACGTTCTCTGGCGTCAGCGAAAGCACACCCGCGACGGCTCACAACGAAACCATCAATTACGCCGGTCCACTGACTCCAGGCGTGGTTGCGATCGTCGGCCAGGCTCCCAACGGACTGCCGCTGCCGAACTACCTTGGAACAAGGATTTTGAACAATAACGTAACTGCAACCTGGGATGTCACGCCTCGCGCCATGGTTTCGCTTACGTATCGCTACGGAACCAGATTCATCGGTCAAAAGGTCGCAGCCTACGCCGGCACCCCCTCCGTGCTCACCTTCCCGGTCACCAACGTGAACATCGAAACAAACGGCGGCATCGTCAACATCGCCTTGCGCCCCACTGCGAATTGGAACGTCAACGGCACCTTCGAGGCCTATTACGCCGACAACGCCTTCACGCCGGTAGGCGCGCGCCAGACCCAGATCTATCGCGTGCACTCCTCCTATAAACCCAAGACCTGGGCGTCCTTCGCGACCTCCTACCTCGACACCGAGCACCACAACAACACCAACAACACCGGCGTCCCGTCCATCGATGGACCTCTGCAGCATGTCGATCACAGCCGGGTGTTCGGCTTGTCGGCCGACTTGGCGCCCAGCGAGAAATATAGCTTCGACTTCAACTATGGCTACTCCGATGTCTACACCTCAACCAACATCTGCTACCTGAACGGAGCAACACCCACGCTGCCCGGTACAGCCGTCCTTACGCCCAGCGGAGTACCTGCAATCTGTCCCGGTGTCTTCGTCAGGGGATCGACAACCGTCCTTTCCTCCTGGGGTCCCACGAAAGACTTCGCGGATGCTCCAACGCAGTACGCCTCTGCCTCGCTCACGCTGAATCCAACCAAGACCATCCAGTCCAACCTCGGATACACCATCAGCGCTGTCAGCGGCAACCAGTTCTTCAACGATGCGCGCCAAGTGAATGGTTCGTTACAGTCCGCCTGGCAATCACCCTTCGTACACGTCGCATGGACGGCCCACCCCGGTTGGATCTTTAGGGCGGACTATAACTACTACGGCTACGGTGAAGGCGGCCCCTCCGGCGCTCCTCTCTGCAGCACCACAACATCGCCAACCACGGTCGTGGTCCCCTGCAACTCGCCAACCCTCGCCGGCTTTCCAACCGGCCTGACCGAGCCCCCCTCGGGCCTGACCGCTCCCAGAAACTTCCACGCCAACCTCGTCACCCTCTCCATGCACTACGAGTTCTAATTCGCAGCGCAAGAAAGGCCAATGACAGCCGCGCCCGATAGATTGGGGCGGCTGCCATTCTCTTTAAGTCGGATTCTGCTGGGGAAGCAATATTCATACATCTCCTGGCCGAACGGGTGGGTTCTCACTCAGCTACCTGATCTTCCATTTTCTGCCGACATCCCAACCTGATCCGAGCGAACTGGAGTGACGGCTGCTGGCTCTGACTACGGAAAGCTTGCGAGCGAGCGGAAGCCGACGGGAAGAGGGGACGACTTTGACGAAGGGGAACACGAAATGTGTCTTTTTCGTAACAAATCGGTCCAGCGACTGGATTGAACTTATGAAGCTCTAACAAAAGGCTCTTGGGGGCGGCCATAGGCGTGCTTCACCTAGCGTAGAGACGAATCCTTGCCGTTCAGGGACCTGCCAAGGTTCCGGGGTTTCATCCGTTCGCTCTCTCACACTTCGGGAGCGTTCAATGACCAATCCTTTTTCTGCGTCCTTACGCAACAGTTTCGCTTGCTTGTTTCTAGCATTACCGGTCCTGCAGGTCACGCAGGCACAGACCGCGCATTTCAGCGGCGCGGTTACCCCGGTGGGCAGCGGTTTCAGCAGTCCCACTGGCGTGGCTGTGGATGGCGCCGGGAACGTCTTTGTCGCAGACATCAACAACAATGAGGTGAAAGAGATCATGGCGGCCGATGGGGTCGTCTCCTCCAGCTCTACGGTTAACATCATCGGAGGCGGCTTCAGGGATCCCTATGGCGTGGCTGTGGATCGCGTCGGGAATGTCTTTGTCGCCGATTACGGCCACGATGCGGTCAAGGAGATCGTGGCGGTCAATGGGGCGGTCTCCTCCAGTTCGACGGTGAACACGATCGGCAGCGGCTTCAGCTCTCCCTGTGGCGTGGCCGTGGATAGCGCTGGCGACGTATTTGTCGCCGACAGCGGCCACAATGCGGTGAAAGAGATCGTAGCGATCAGTGGGGCGGTCTCCTCCAGCTCCACGGTTAATACGGTGGGTAGCGGGTTCAACTATCCCCAGAGTGCTACTTCGGATTCGAGCGGCAACGTATTCGTCGCCGACAGCGGCAACAGTGCAGTCATGGAGATCGTGGCGGTCAACGGGGCGGTCTCCTCCAGCTCTCCGGTCAATATCGTCGGCAGCGGCTTCAACTATCCCACTGGTGTGACTGTCGATAGCGCCGGGAACGTTTTTGTCGTCGATAACAACAACAGCGTGATGAAAGAGATTGTGGAGGTCAACGGGGCGGTCTCCTCCAGCTCTCCGGTTAATATCGTCGGCGGCGGCTTCCTCTATCCCACTGGTGTTACTGTCGATGGTCGAGGTAACCTCTTCATCGCAGATACCGGTAATAACGCGGTAAAAGAGGTCGTTACCCGAGGCATAGACTTCGGTTCTCTGCCGGTCGCCACCAGTACGCCTACGACCATATCGCTCGGCTTTACATTTGACACGGGCGGCACCATTGGTGTGCCGGCTGTGCTCACGCAGGGAGCGACGGGGCTCGACTTCACGGATGCGGGTACGGGAAGCTGCACCACCAACGGGACGTCGAATAGCTACAACGCTGGGGATACTTGCACGGTCGACGTGACCTTTACGCCTAAATGGAGCGGTGTCCGGTATGGCGCAGCGACGCTGAGTAGTTCGGGAGCGACGATCGCAACTGGATATGTCTACGGTACTGGCGTGGGACCGCAGGTGAGCTTCAGTCCGGCAGCTCTGACAGCTTTACACGACGGCTTCAATTATCCCAATGGCATAGCGATTGACGGAAGCGGTAACGTCTACGTTGCCGATCAAACCAACAATGCCGTCAAAGAGATACTGGCTGCCGGCGGTTACGCCACAGTGAACACGCTGGGCAGCGGTTTCAGCCAGCCCGTTGGAGTTGCGGTGGACGGTGCCGGTAACGTTTTCGTTGCCAATACCGGGACTTTAAACGATATCAAGGAGATTCTGGCAGCCGGTGGTTATACCGTCGTCCGCACTCTGGGCAGCGGATTCAATAGCCCCAATGGCGTAGCTGTCGATGGGAGCGGAAATGTCTTCGTCGCTGATTCCGCAAACATCAAAGAGATTCCCGTCGCGGGCGGTTACACCACAGTGACTACACTCGCGAGCGGATTTAACTATCTGATCGGGATAACTTTGGATTCAAGCGGGAATGTATTTGTCGCCGATGTAGCCACCAACCTAGTCAGCGAGATTGTTGCTGCGGGCGGCTACACCACGGTGAGAACGCTGGGAAGCGGTTTCAATGAGCCAGCCGGCGTCGCAGTTGACGGCGAAGGGAACCTTTTTGTCAGCGACTTCGGCAATAACGCCATAAAAGAGATGCTGGTTGCGGGCGCCTACACGACGATCAACACATTGGGGGACGGTCTCAACGGTCCGATTGGTGTGGCCGTAGATGGTGCGGGCAACATCTTCTTTGCCGACTCGAACTCGAATACGATCAAGCAATTGAACGTTGCCAATCCCCCTGCCTTGAATTTCTTGACGACGTTGGCCGGATCGACCAGCAGCGACAGTCCCAAGGCAGTCACTCTGATCAACAATGGCAACGCCGCGTTGACATTTGAGGTGCCCGGTACGGGCCTGAATCCAAGCATCTCGGCCGATTTCACGTTTGGCAATAGCTCAACCTGCCCGCAACTCTCAACCAGTTCCAGTGTGGCAACGCTGGCCACCGGGGCGTCGTGCACCAACTTGATTAGCTTTGCGCCGACAGAGAGTGGCTCAATCACCAGTTCGTTGGTAGAGACGGACAACGCGATGAACGCCGTGGGTCCAAACTATGCGACCCAGACGGTTCCGTTGAACGGCACGGCAACAGCGCCACCAGCGACGAAGCTGGCATCAACCACCATTACCTCCTCGCTGCCGAGCGGCGGCAACCTGGGCACGATTTCCGCGACCGTAGAAGATGCGAACGGGAACACTGTCAACAGTTCCAGCGCATTAGTGACGACAACCATTACAGGACCTAACGGCTACTCGCAGGCTGTTGCGGCAAACGCTGTTAGTGGCGTGGCGACACTCAACCTGGGGTCACTTGCGCTGACGACGCCGGGTGTCTACACCGTCACGAGTGCCAGCCCCGGTCTTACCTCGGTGAGCTCCTCGGTTACTGTGCTTGCGGGGAACATCCCGACCCAGCTCGCGCTCTCGGCTGTTCCAGCTTCTCTCGCCTTTGGAGGTCATCTAGGCGTAGTCATTGCATCGATCGAGAATAGTAGCCAGAGCGTCGTCACCAGTTCAACGGCGTATGTTTCTTTGACCATCACCGGACCGAGCGGCTATTCCAATGAGCTGATCAGCTCAGCCTTGGCGGGGGTTACTCCTTTCGACCTGAGCAGTATTTCCTACATGGCTCCAGGATCTTACGTCATCACCGCAACCAGTAACGGACTAACCCAAGCTACAGCTTCCTTTACCGTAGGGTCGTCCCCCGCGGTTGCGAACTTCGGATCGATTCCAGTCGGCACCTCGAGTCCGGTCACTTCTTTGATTTTCACTCTCTACACAAGCGGGACGATCCAGCTCCCGTCGGTGGTGACTCAGGGGTCAACCGGGCTCGACTTTGTTGACGCGGGAACCGGAAGCTGCACCACCAACGGGACTTCACATTCCTATGAGGCGACAACCACCTGCACCGTCGACGTCACGTTTAACCCGGTTGCGCCCGGTAGACGCAGTGGTGCGATAGTGCTCAAGGACGCCTCGGGCAACGCACTCGCAACCGCCTTTCTCAATGGTGTTGGCAGCGCCCCGCTGGTCGCCTTCGACGCGGGCTTGATTACTAGCCTGCCATTGGCCCTCACAACAGGGATATCAAATCCTGACGTTGTTCGCAGCGGCCCCCGCCCCCAGAATCACGTTGGTCCCGCGCCAACGAATCAGCTCGATACGGTGGTAGAGGACAGCAGCGGAAATCTTTTCGTGGTCGATGGTCTCAACTGCGTAGTGCAGAAGTTCGTGGCTGGAAGTTATGCCGCGAGCATCATTGCCGGGACGGGAAGTTGCGGTTACAACTACGGAGACGGAGGCCCCGCAACCAGCGCCCAGTTTCGGCAGCTCAACAGGATCGCAATCGACGGCAGGGGCGACCTTTACCTTCCGGATGCACTGAACTATGTCATCCGGAAGGTCGACGCGATCACTGGAATCATCACAACTGTAGCGGGCCAACGGGGTGTAACGGGCTATGTACCTGGCGGCGGCCTGGCAACCAGCATTACCTTCGACAATCCCAACACAGTTGCAGTTGATGGCAAAGGAAATTTGTACATCGGAGATCAGGGGACGTCGATCATCTGGAAACTGACTCGCTCAACCGGCGTTCTTACGATCTTGGCTGGCAATGGAACGGGGGTGGGCTACAGCGGAGATGGAGGACTCGCCACGGCAGCCCAGCTTGGGGACACGAACGCTCTCACCTTGGACGCCGCCGGAAATCTTTATATTGCGGACGGCACAAACAACATCGTTCGCAAGGTGACGGTATCAACCGGTGTGATCACAACCTACGCTGGCACACCGTCATCCAATCCCATCTATTCAGGAGATGGCGGCCTCGCCACTCAGGCACAGATCGTCGCACCTGCCGGCGTCTCGGTCGACGCAGCCGGGAGCCTCTATATAGCTGAGGGTGGGAGTGCCGTTATCCGAAAGGTGAATGCGAGCACAGGCCGTATCAGCACGATCGCCGGCGTTTATCACGGCGGCAACGGCAGCTACACCGGCGACGGTGGAGCTGCCACCCTCGCAGGGTTTAGTGAGGTGCAGGATGTAGCGGTCGATGGGCTGGGCAACTTCTTCGTTGCCGATTCCGGCAATAACGTCATCCGCAAAGTCGCCCCCGGGACGGGAGTCGCCAGCTTCGGAAGCTTCGCCATCGGTTCGTCGTCTCCGGCGATCGATGTGATCGTCAGCAACAACGGCAATGCCATCCTGGACATCAGTGACTTGCGCACGCTCTCAAACTTCAATCTCGCTGGGACCGACACTACCTGCACGGCAACCGGGACGCTCGCTATCGGGGCGAGTTGTGTGCTTGGAATTGAATTCTTACCGACAACGGCCGGTCCTCTTTCGAGTACCACCACGTTGACTGACAACGCAAACAATGTCCCGGCAGCTACCCAGTCGGTCACCCTCAATGGCACCGGTATTTCGCCTACGGCGTCCCAACTCGCGCTGTCCTCGGTCTCCTCCACGATCCCATTTGCCGGGAATTTGGGTGCAGAGCGAGTGAGTATCGAAAATGCGAATGGCGCTCTCAACGTCGACTCCACCGCTTCCATCACACTTACCCTGGTTGGCCCGGCTGGTTCGAGGAACACTTACACGGTAGCAGCGGTCAATGGCGTCGCGGCCTTTGATCTAAGTTCGCTCCCCCTCTCTGCAATTGGGATCTATAGCATAACTGCGACGAGTCCGAATCTAAACAGCGCTACGGCAGCCTTTACGGTCGTTCCAATCACGACGGCAACGGCGGTGAGATCCTCAAGCCTGACACCGCTCTACGGAGAGACCGTGGTTCTCACAGCGACGGTCACTCCGCCATCTACCGACACGCCTACCGGCACAGTGGCCTTTCATCGCAGCGGTGTTGCGGGTGGCGTTGGCCCTGTTCTAGGGACGTCTCCCATCAATGCGTCTGGCATCGCGACCCTCAGCGTTGTGCTCCCGGGGGGGGCGAACGTAGTAACAGGCGTCTACTCGGGTAGCTTGGACTTTTCAGGTTCAAGCTCACCAACACTATCGATCTCAACCATAGCGGCAACAGCGGTCTCCTTCTCTGCGAGCCCGACTACTCAGCTTTATAACAATCCGATCGTGTTAACCGCGCAAGCGACCTCCGCCACTGCCGGGATCTTGACCGGAACGGTGAGTTTCCTCGATGGGACGATCGTGATTGCGACTGTGCCGCTGGGAGCAAATGGCCGGGCTATTTATTCGATTGCCACACTGGTCGACGGAAGTCACAGCCTCACTGCGGCCTACTCGGGCGACCCGAACTTCCAACCAAGCGGATCGACGGGAGCGGCGGTCGCGATCACAGTCGGCAACGTCAACCTGAATCTTGGAGGCGACCAGAACCAGTCTGTCGTCACGGGTGGGGCGGTTGCCTATAGCTTCCCGCTTTCGCCCCTGGTGACGCCGACGTTCCTGTACGACGTGCATCTGACCGCGACAGGCCTGCCTCCGGGAGCAACGTATACCTTCTCTCCCGCGGTGATCCCGGCAGGAAGCGGAAGCATGCCTGTGACTCTCACCGTGCAAACGGCGAAGGGTACAGCACGCCTGAGTATGCCTGCAGCCCCGGGCCAGCACTCCCCGCGTGGACTCACAGCGCTTGCCTTCGGCCTTCTGCTCCCTCTGTTGGGTGCGAAGTCGGTCCGCAGGCGCCTCAAGGCGATGCCGAAGCCGCTGGCCATGATCCTGTTCGCCGTCCTCAGCATAGGCGCGATGGCCGGTGTGAGTGGATGCGGAAGCGGCGGCTTCTTTGGCGCTACGTCGACCAGCGGCAAGTACACCATTACCGTCACCGCAACCAGCGCTGATCTCGTGCGGACCAGCACCGTTCAGCTCACCATCCAGTAAGGCAGCCTTTGAGGCGAGGAGACGTTATGTTTAGCATCAAGGGACTTGCAGTATTGGCTATCGCAATCGGAGCGGCGGCATCGGCGGCTGCTCAGTCTGGGAAACCTCACGAGGGCATTCCTAAAGCAGAGATCGCAATTGACTATAGCTTCATGCGTGCCAACGCTACTCCCGGCCAGTGCGGCTGCTTCAATCTCAACGGAGGCAGCGCCGAATTCGGTATACACGTGTATAGGAATTTCTCGGCCGTCGCCGATATCACCGGAGAGCACGCTGGGACCACGAGTGTCCCGGGCCAATCGCTATCTCTGCTCTCCTATGCCGGCGGCCCGCGCTTCAGTTATCCCATGCGCCGCTCTGAACGCACACGCATCACTCCCTTCGTACAGGGGCTCGTCGGCGCAGTCCATGGTTTCGATGCGCCGTTTCCGAATGGCTCCGGTACTCTCTCCAACTCCGCGAACGCGCTGGCTATCCTGGTAGGCGGCGGAATCGATATAGCTGTTAGCCACAGGTTCGCAATTCGTGCTGTGCAGATGGATTATGGACTCTCTCACCTGCCGAACAACGCAAACAATAGCGAAAATTTGCTCCGCGTTTCTACAGGTGTGGTCTTCCGCATCCGCTGAGCTTAAGAGAGTGGGGCGTGAACAACATTTCGCTTTTCACCCGAAGTGGGAGCGGATACAAGCAGAGGTCGCTGGCGAAAGTCGGCGCCTCTGCTCTGTTATTTCAAGGATTAATCTTCTACTTACAAAATCCTGACCTGGATGTGGATGGGGCTATTCGCCTTTGGTGTTTTGATGGGCTATGTGATGTAAGCGTCTTACTCTCCGAGCACAAAGTCTGAGCGCACGCGAGTAGCTCCTGCAAAGCCGGTGTTACTGAGATGGTCCGCCGCTGGAACCTCATCCTAGTGATGAGGATCTTGTAGGCAGACTAGGGAGGATCATCGACATGCAGATTCGTTCCGTAGGCATTGACCTTGGCGAACACGACGTGAGCAGGCAGCTGATTGAGCGGCGGTGAGGGAGACCGCTGCCATGCGACAGAAGAACAAGACTAAACGCAGATCGCCTAAGGCGGTCTTACGCCTGCCAGACCTCGACCATTCCAAATCCACCGTGCTGCAGACCCCTGGTTCGGCTGCATCCCAAAGGACCTATCGCTTTGCCATCGATGACTTCATCGGTTGGTATTGTTCAGAACCGCGGCTGGCTTTCGGTAGATCAGTTGTTTTGCGCTATCGCAATCACTTGGAAGCCCGTCAATTAGCCCCCCGCGACCATCAATCTGCGTCTGGCGGCGGTCCGACGGTTAGCTTATAAGACGTCGGACAATGGATTGCTCAGCCCCGACCTCGCCGCTGGCATCCGGCGGGTGAAAGGCGCCATACGGCTCGGGATGCGGATCGGCAACTGGTTGACGCCCACACAGGGTAAAGAACTGCTCGGTATGCCTGACCGGGATTCAGTAAAGGGCAAACGTAATTACGCTATGTTGGCCGTGCTGCTCGGCTGCGGGTTACGTCGAGCGGAACTTACCCGGCTGACCGTAAGCCATCTTCAGCAGCGAAACAATCACTGGGCGATCATTGATCTGTTTGGAAAGGGTGGACACGTCCGTACCGTTCCGGTACCTGACTGGGTCAAGGTCGCCATAGATTCATGCCTTGCTGTTGCAGGTATCGATGCTAGAGTCATCTTCCGTTGCGTCAGCAGAACTGGCCACGTTTGGGGGAGCCGTCTCAGTGAGAAAGCGGTCTGGTGGGTCGTGCGCGAGTATGCGAAACTGGCGGGCATTGATCATCTGGCTCCCCACGATCTCCGCCGAACTTGCGCCCGCTTATGTCACTCCGCCGGAGGGGAACTTGAACAGATTCAGTTTCTACTCGGCGACCGGTCCGTAGAAACCACCGAACGATACCTCGGTTCGCGGCAGAGATTGGTGCAGGCGGTTAACGATCACATCGGAATCGAACCGGAGGCAGGTCAACATGATCCCTTTGACTCGAACCAGGGCTAGAAGCATTATTGGGGGTGACCCCTGAATGGAGGGTGAGCGATGCCCGATGGGGAGCGGAACTTGCCGAACAGTGATTACGACCGCGAGAAGGTGGAAGAAACGGTTCTGGCTCTGTTGTGGCTGACGCTTGATGGCCATCGCCGGGCATGGAAGAGCCACGATTGGGGTGTGCTGGATCGGCTGCACGAGCGCGGCTACATCTCAGACCCGAAGAGTAAGGCTAAGTCTGTGCTGCCGACCGAAGGGGGCGAGCGGCGGGCGCGAGAGCTATTCGCCCGTCACTTCGGAGTCGACGGACAGTAGAGACACCGTCCTTAATGTGACGCCTAGCGGTCGCCGAAACGTGAAAACGAACTCGGACAATATATGATCCTTCGTGTGAATGCAAGGGAAAAGTTTCGAATGAAAGAAGTCTACGTCAATGTATTCGGCCTTTAGGTGGAGAGTGCTCTCCTGGCCTCGATGAGATACGCCGCGTACCTGTCCTTAGAAAACGCTCGGCCTCGTATGGGCCATTTGACCAATCAGGTTTCAGGTACGCCGTTTTGACTGTTCTTTCATCTTCACTGATCCAGTGCAGACCTCGGTGGGGAAATGTTGATGTTGCTGGTTAATGAATCTGTTTAGGCTCCACTGCCGCGGGTACGGCTGCTCGATAGTCCTGGCCGGTCGAGAGCACTGCCCACGCGATCCGCGCCAGCTTGTGTGCTGTTGCCACGACTAATATGTTGCGCGGCGCCCTGGTCTCCAGCGAAGTCATCCAGGCGCCCATCGCGATCCGGTCCCTCTTCGATCGCAGTACAACCGCGCGTGCTCCATGAATCAGGATCTTGCGCAGGTAACAGTTACCGCGCCTGCTGATGGCACCGAGCTTCGCCTTGCCGCCGGTCGAACGCTGGTTGGGCAGCAGCCCTAACCAGGCCGCGAACTCTCGTCCCTTGCGGACGCTGCGCCGTTGCCGATGGAGGCCACGATCGCAGTTGCAACCAGCGGTCCTATGCCATGGATCTGCCGCAGCTTTCGGCACGCATCATCGCTCGAAGCAATCCGTTCCACTTGGTCGTTCATCTCCGCGATCTGAAGCTCCAGATCTTTCCACTCGCTCCACAGCATGGCAATCAGGTTCCGCATCCTCGGAGTGAGGTTCTCGTTGATGTTTTTTCAAGCACCTCGGGCATTGCTCCCTCACAACCAAAGGCCGTACACATTTGCGCAGACTTGTCTTCCCGCCCAAACTTCACCTTGCGGTCCTGCGGCGGACCATACATTTCGGGAGTTGTGGCTTAGGGGGGATCTCGCGATTCAGCAATTACCTCGGAGAACACGTCGTGATCCCGTCAGAAAATCAGCTTGAAAAGTCGCGCGATTAACTCTTCGAGCGGCACGATCGT
>Ga0187887_10001178_pt1 | contig 22956 bp, 15 predicted proteins | sample June2016WEW_7_10_FD_132977 | JGI IMG/M metagenome (GOLD analysis project Ga0187887, IMG submission 132977) | Peatland microbial communities from SPRUCE experiment site at the Marcell Experimental Forest, Minnesota, USA - June2016WEW_7_10 | ecosystem: Environmental > Terrestrial > Soil >... | reverse complement strand
CTGACCGTGGAGGCGATTTATGCCCATGAACCACTGACTGGGACTCCGCCCGATGAAATAACCTGGTCGCCGGACGGCAAGCACTTGACCTACATGGCGAACGACGAGTTAATGGAACTGGATCAGGCGACAGGCCAGGCGCATGTGCTGGTGGGCCGGGCCAAGCTGGCTAGCTTCACCGCCGGATCGGACACGGAGCAGGACCGCGATCATCGCGACCGCTATGAAATGCACAGTTATCTCTGGTCGCCGGATGCGACGCGGCTGCTCTTCGACGAGAACGGACGCCTCTGGCTCTATGATCTGCGCAACGGCACGAGCGTTGAGGCCGGTTCAGCCGGAGCGGCCTCGGGCGACAATCCACAGTTCTCGCCCGACGGCGAATCGATCGCTTGCATTCGCAGTCATGGGCTGGCGGTGGCGAGGCTGAAGGAGCCCGGGATACCGATGACAATGGTGGCGCCCGCGCCTGACGCGAACACTCTCAACGGTGAGGTGGATTGGATCTATCTGGAAGAGCTGGACGCGCGCAGCAATTATTTCTGGTCGCCGGACTCGAAGCGCCTGGCTTATTTGCAAGTGGACGAGAGCGCTGTGCCGGAGTATCCCATCGCCGATTGGCTTCCCACGCACGCAAAGGTGGAGATGCAACGCTATCCGCAGCCCGGCGATCCCAACCCCGCGGTGCGCGTAGGCGTGGTGGACGCGCAAGGCGGCGAGACGGCTTGGGTGAAGCTGCCGATTCGCGCCGGGCAGGATTACATTCCGCGCTTCGGCTGGGTAGGCGCGAAGACTCTGTGGATCGAGACGCTGACCCGCGACCAGAAGCATCGCGATCTTTACTTTGCCGACGCCTCGACAGGCCAGGCACACCTGGTGCTCGAACTGAGCGACGAGAAATTTCTCGACGACAATTACGAGGTTTTTGTGGGCGACGGCAGCATTGTGCTGACGAATTGGAGCGACGGCCACAATCACCTTTATCTCTACAGCTATGACCAGGCTGATCCAGCTCAGACGCCGGCTAAGCTGGAGCGGCAACTGACCCAGGGAGATTTCGAAGTGGGCGAGGTCTACCGCGTGGATACCAAGGGCAAGTTCATTGACTACGCCTCGAACGAGAGCATCCTGCTGAGGGAGCAGGTATGGCAAGAGCGGCCTCAGACTAATCCGACAGGCTTGCTGAAGGGACACGGGCCGGAGCAGCAATTGTGGCAGGTGGACTTCAACGGCTATCGAAAGCCGTTGAGCGCCGCCTCCGGCTTTTCCCATGACGGCAACTTCGCGCCCGTGGGCAGCGCATTCGTGGACAAGCAATCGGCGCGCATGGGACCTCCGTCGCTTTGGCTGTGCACGGCGGCGGAGAAGTGCTCCGTCTTTTGGAAGTCGCGGACGCTGCGCCCTTACCACTTGCACGCGCCGGAGCAACTCACGGTAAAGGCTCACGACGGGACGCCGCTCTACGCCACGCTGCTGCTGCCCGAGGGAGTCTCAGCCGCGGCCAGCGTGCCGCTGATCGTGAATCCCTACGGCGGACCCGGCGCGCAGTCGGTGGTCAATCGCTGGAGCAGCGGGTTGCTCTTCGACGAACTTCTGACTGAGCATGGATTTGCGGTGCTCCATGCCGACAACCGCGGCACCAGCGAGCGCGGACGCGCCTTTGCCCAGTCGGCCTGGCATGACTTCGGCGCGGCGCAACTGGAGGATCAGTTGACCGTGATCGACGCGGCGCTCGCCCAGCATCCGGAACTGGACCCGAAACGGCTGGGCTGGTGGGGATGGAGCTTTGGCGGAACCTTCACTCTCTACGCCATGTCGCATTCGGAGCGCTTCCGCGCCGGGGTTGCGGTGGCGCCGGTGACCGACTGGCGCAACTACGACTCGATCTACACCGAGCGGTACATGAGCCAGCCCGGCGAGTTTGCCGAGGGCTACAGGGATTTCTCAGTGCTGAACTCGGCAGCCAATCTGAAGGGTCGGCTGCTGCTGGCGCATGGGACGGGCGACGATAACGTGCACATAGGGAATTCCGTGCAGTTTGTGCAGAGGCTGATCGAGGCGGAGATTCCCTACGACTTGCAGATATATCCGCGCAAGACCCACGCGATTGCCGGCCCGGATGCGCGCACACAGCTTTTCAATAGCATTCTGGCGCACTTTGAGGAGTATCTGAAGCCGCTGGCCGCCAGCGAAGCCGGGCAGTGAGAGCGCCTGCCTGTCAGTTAAGAGCCGTTGCCTGGATCGTCAGAAGGCGTGGCGATTGAAGATGTCGTCGTTGTCGCGTCTGGGGGAAGTCAGGCACCCCAAGCAGCAAGACAACAGGACCGCCGCGCCCACCGTGACCAGGACGGCAAGGGCGTTTCCGTCGAAACCAAACCATTGAATCAGGCTATCCATCGTAATTCACCACCAACAACATACTCCAGGAACCTTGACGCTGTATGGCCTCTTTGGCTCACCAGTCCCGAAGCCTCTACCTGGAATCCCGGCGCACAGAAGATTTCATCGGATATTTTTCACATTTCCTTCTTGATTTCAAGAGAAGAAAAGGCGAAGATAATAATGCCATGGTAACGAGTTCCAATCCGGCGCAGGTGCTTGGAGCCGAAGAGTGTCCGGAGGAGTTGGCAACTCCCGCCTCGCTTCAGGATTGGCAGCCGGGTCGCGCCGCTCAGGAGCCCCGGCCTGCCCTGGAGAGCGGTCCGCAGTTGAACTGGCTCTTCGTGGATTTGAACTCCTATTTTGCCTCGGTGGAACAGGATGCGCGGCCCGAGCTGCGCGACCGTCCGGTGGCCGTAGTGCCCATGATGGCCGATACAACCGTTTGCATTGCAGCCAGTTACGAGGCGAAGGCTTTCGGCGTGAAGACCGGGACCGTGGTAGCCGAGGCCAAGCGGATGTGCCCGGAGCTGGTGCTGGTGGAGGCGCGGCACGAGCTGTATGTCGAGTATCATCACCGCATCGTCGAGGCCGTCGAGAGCTGCCTGCCGGTGACAGCGGTGATGTCGATCGACGAGATGGCCTGCCGTCTGATGGGCAGGGAGCGGCCGCTCCTGGCCGCCATGGCTCTGGGCCGGCAGGTGAAGCGGCGCATCATCGAGCGTGTCGGCCCCATGATGCGAAGTTCGGTAGGGCTGGCCACTAACCGGTATCTGGCCAAGGTAGCCAGTGACATGGAGAAGCCCGACGGCCTGGTGGCCTTGCCGCTGGACATTTTACCCGAGGCCCTCCGCCAGCTTACGCTGCGTGACCTGCCGGGAATCGGCGCGAAGACCGAAAAACGGCTGAACGAGAAGGGCATCCAAACCATGGAAGCCCTGCTGGCGCTCGACTGCGAACAGGCCGGCGAGTTGTGGGGCTCGGTCTGGGGCGTGCGGCTCTGGCACTGGCTGCGAGGCGAGGACTTCGACATGTCGGAGACCGAGCATCTGAAGTCGATGAGCCACCAGCACGTCCTCGCGCCGGAGATGCGCACGCCGGAGAAGGCCTGGGCGGTGGCGCACAAGCTGCTGCACAAGGCCGCCATGCGCTTGCGGGCGGCGCACCTGTGGGCCAGCAGCATTGGGCTGGCCATCGGCTTTGCGGCTCCGCATGGGGAAGGCAAGCCAATCAATCACCCCAGCGACAAAGACCCGTCGCCGGGGACCCCGATCAGCAACTTTGGCACTCCCACGCGGGGGTGGAAAGGCGAGTTGAAGCTGAGCGAGTGCCAAGACAATCCGACGCTGATTGCCGCGCTAAGCCGTTTATGGGCTTCGCGGCCCACCGGGGCGCGCTTCGAGCATCCCTACTTCATCGGCGTGCATTTGAATGGCCTTGTTCCGGACCGGCTGCACTCGCTGAACCTCTTCGAGGGGACGGAGGACGAGCAGAGCCGGACGCGCCTTCTGGCCGCCATGGATGCGCTGAACTCGAAGTACGGGCTCAGCACGCTAGCGCCCGCCACCATGCTGACCGCCTTCAAGGCCGCGCCCACCCGCATCGCCTTTCACACCATTCCGGAGCAGTTCTGAACTCTCCGCGCTGGGTTGAAATCACTCCGCACTCCGCCGCCAAAGCCGCGCCAGCGCGCCAAATCTCACTCCAATCCAGATCAGATTGACGCTGACCGACGGCCACGCAATCCGCCTGAACATATCCACGAGCGGTGTTCGACAGATCGCATACAATTCGGAGGAGATAAGTCCTGGAATGCCAGCCGGAGTGACCGCTCGACGGTTACCGGCGGTGTGGCTCACCGCGGCTGGCAGGCCGGGCCAGCGTTACTTGCGTGTGCTCCGCAGAGGCCCTGCCTCCGGTGAGTTTTCTGAGAGCTGCAGCCGGGGGCGTATCATTCCAACAGGAAGATTGGCAGTCAACTCTATTCCACACAGGAAACTTCATGAAACGACTTTTTGTATATGCGGCCTGCGCCGCCGCCCTTGCCACCGTTTTGGGAGGCCTGGCGGGCTGCGGCGGTTCAGCGAACCAGCAGATAACCCAAGTGGCTACGATCGAAAGCTTCGGAGCGAGTCCGGCAACGATTACAGCAGGCGGAAGCTCCAGCCTGACGGCCATCTTCTCTAACGGCACGGGCGTGATCACTCCAGGAAACATTGCCGTCACCAGCGGTACAGCGGTCAGCGTCAGCCCGGTGGCGACCACGACCTATACACTCACGGTCACAGGTTCAAGCGGAGCAGCGGCCACGCAGGCGCTCACCGTCACCGTGGTTGCCGCGCCCGCGATTACCAGCTTCACGGCGAATCCGGCGACGATCACGACCGGACAGAGCGCGAATCTGACCGGCGTCTTCGCAGGTGGGACCGGCGTTATCACTCCGGGCAATCTCGGCGCTACCAGCGGAACGGCGGTCAGCGTCAGCCCGACAGCGACAACGACCTACACCCTCACAGTTACCAATTCCGTAGGGACGGCAGTCACGATGACTGCTACCGTCACCGTGGTTTCCGCACCGGCGATTACCAGCTTCGCGGCGAACCCGACGACGATCACGGCGGGTGGAAGCTCCAGCCTGACGGCAGTCTTCACGGGCGGCGCAGGCGTGATCACTCCGGGCAATCTGGCCGCCACCACCGGAACGCCGGTCAGCGTCAGCCCTACCGTTACCACCACCTATACCCTCACCGTCACCAATTCTGTTGGGACGACGGTTACGATGACGGCTACTGTCACCGTGGATCCCGCACCGACGATCACCAGCTTCACGGCGAATCCGGCGACGATCACGACCGGACAGAGCGCGAATCTGACGGGCGTCTTCGCCAACGGGACCGGCATCATTACTCCGGGCAATCTCCCCGCCACCAGCGGAACGGCGGTAAGCGTTAGCCCAACAGCGACTACGACCTATACCCTCACTGTCACCAATCCCAATGGAACGGCGGTCACCCAGACGGCGACCGTGACCGTCAATGCCGCCCCGCCGTCGATTACCAGCTTCACGGCGAACCCGGCGACGATAGCGGCCGGAGGAAGCTCCAACCTGACCGCCGTATTCACGGGCGGCACCGGGGAGATCACCCCAGGCAATCTCCCCGCCACCAGCGGAACGCCGGTCAGCGTCAGCCCTGCGGCGACCACCATCTATACGCTCACCGTCACTCCGGCCAGCGGGACGCCGGTCACGCAGACGGTCACGGTGACCGTGACGGGGCTGTCGATCACCAGCTTCACGGCGAGTCCGGCAGCGATTGTCTCAGGCAAAAGCTCCAGCCTGACGGCGGTCTTCACGGGCGGCACGGGCGAGATCACTCCGGGCAATCACCCGGTTACCAGCGGTGTGCCTGTCAGCGTCAGTCCGACAGCCACCACCACCTATACCCTCACGGTGACTCCCACCACCGGGACGGCAGTGACGCAGACGGTCACGGTTGCCGTGGGGAATGCAGTGATCGCGGTGAACCAGTCGAGCCTCGGGCCGGCGGTGACCGACCAGTTGCTGGGAATGAATATGGCCGTTTGGTACGACCCCACCACCTCCGGAATTGCGCCGGCGTTCGAGGCCGCCGGCATCAAAGCCGTTCGATGGCCGGGCGGATCGGCATCCGACGTCTACCACTGGGCGACCAATTCCGAGTGCGGCGGTTACACCAATGGGAATGCCACCTTCGCCAACTTCGTCAAGTACATCTCGAATCCAGCCGGGCTCGATGTTGCGCTCACGGCCGATTACGGCTCTGACGCTGCCTGCACCGGGGGCGGCGAGCCAAGCGAGGCCGCCGCGTGGGTGACCGACGCGTTGACCCTAGGCGTCACGGTCAGCCACGTAACGGTAGGCAATGAGGAGTATGGGAGCTGGGAAGAAGATCTGCACTCCAGCCAGCACAACAGCGCAACCTACGCGGCCGCGGTGGCCGGAACCAGCGGCTACTATGCCGCGATCAAGGCGGCCAGCCCGAACACGCTGGTCGGCGTGGACGTGAATCCCGGCAACAATCCCCCATGGGATCCGACCGTGCTCGCCGACGCTACGTATGACTTCGTCGAATACCACTACTATCCCGAGACGCCTGGACAGGAAAGCGACAGCTTCCTTGTCAAAAATGGGGCCTTTGATTTGACCAACGAGATCAACTCGATCAAGTCGGAACTGAAGACCGCGGGGAAGCCGGACATACCCATTTATGTCGGCGAGATCGGTGGGCCTTATAGCAATCCCGGCAAGCAGAGCTGGTCGATTACCCAAGGCTTGTATGCCGGCCAGGTGCTGGGCGAGATGATGAATGACGGAGTCTCGCGCCTGACCTGGTGGATCGGCTTCGACAATTGCAATGGCCAGTCCGGTAACGACAGTGCATCGCTCTACGGATGGCAGGATTTCGGGGCCTACAATGTCTTCTCCGATGGACCCTCCGACACCAACTGCCCGGGCGCGGGTCCCATGGGCACTATGTCTCCCACGGCGCGCGCGTTTCAGCTCTTCAGCAACGTGGCTGTCACCGGCGAAAACGTGCTCACCGCCAACGTGACCGGCGATGAGACGGATGTGGTTGCTTACGCCGCAACCAATAGCGGCGGGACGGCGCTAGTGCTCTTCAACCGGAACGAGACTACCAGCGAGCCGGTCCTGGTCACGCTCTCCGGGCAAACGACTGCCAACACCGTCAGCGTCATCACCTACGACAAGGCCATCTATGACCTGTCGGGTTCGCCCACGGGGGTTTTCCCAGACCCTGCAGGGACGAGCACCTGGGCCGGACCCACCACAACCACGCCCGCCGCGACCTTGCCGCTGGCTCTTACGCTTACGCCCTGGAGCATGAACGTAGTCCTCATCCACTAAGGGCCTTTGAAGGCCGCATCCAGGCGCCTCATCATCAACAAGCTGCCCCAGGTCACGTCCGGTCTGGGGCAGTTTGCTTTCGGAGATCGAATCTGCCGTTGCCTATGCGGTGCGTATAGCTACACTGATAATCAGCGTGGATTGTCCTTCTTCATCGCCGCCGAGTTATCGCGGCCGTCTTGCACCCTCGCCCACCGGCTATCTGCATGTGGGCCACGCGCGCACCTTCTGGACGGCCTTTGAGAGAGCGTGCGATGCCGGCGGAACGCTGGTGATGCGCATGGAAGATCTCGATCCCGACCGCAGCCGCCCGGAGTATGCCCAAGCTGCTCTCGAAGACCTGCGCTGGCTGGGGATTGTTTGGCAGGAGGGACCGGATGTGGGAGGGCCTTGCGCGCCCTATGCGCAGAGCGGCCGCATAAGCCACTATCTTGAGGCATGGCGCAAGCTGTTGCGCGGCGGTTTTCTTTTCCCCTGCCGCTGCTCGCGCAAGGACCTGGAGGCCGCGCTCAGCGCGCCGCACGAGAGCGCTTTGCAAAGGAACGCAGAGCAGGAGCCGCTGGACGACGAACCGGTTTACCCCGGAACGTGCAGATCCGAGCCAGGCCACCCCGCTAAAGACAACATTCCAAAGCCCTTCAACCCTTTGTCGCACGAGATGGAAGGGCCGGGCAATCTCAATTGGCGCTTCCGCGTCCCTGACGGCGAAGTGGTGGAGTTTGTCGATCGGAATCTCGGTTCGCAGCGTTTCGTGGCCGGAGTGGATTTCGGTGACTTTCTGGTCTGGCGGCGCGACGGTGTCCCAAGCTACCAGCTTGCCTGCGTAGTTGACGACGCGGCCATGATGATCACGGAAGTCGTACGCGGCGAGGATCTGCTGAAGTCTACGGCGCGGCAGATCCTGCTCTACCGCGCCTTGGGCTTCGGGAGCCCGGCCTGGTTCCATTGCCGGCTGGTGGTAGACGCGAACCGCCGCCGCTTGGCCAAGCGCCATGACGCGCTCAGCCTGCGCACCCTCCGCCAGCGTGGGCTCACCCCAGAGCAGATTCTGACGGCGGAACTGCCAGCAGCGGCGTAGAGGCTGTAAACCTCCAGCCCCTGCGCGCCGCCTCGGTTGCTTGGCCTCACCGATGCCGGATGAACGTTCCGTGCTGCAGCTCGCTCATGGCTTGCCGCAGTTCGGCGTCGGTATTCATCACGATAGGCCCATACCACGCCACCGGCTCCTCCAGCGGCTTGCCAGAGACCAGCAGGAAGCGGATGCCTTCCGGGCCGGCCTGTACCACAATCTCATCGCCGCGGTCGAAGAGTACCAGCGAGTGGTTCTTGGCGTCGTAGATCGGGGCCGCGTTCGGGTCCACCGCCGACTCGGTCAGCACGGCCTGGGGCGCCGAAGCGTCGCGGAATGTGCCCGCGCCGGCGAAGACGTAGGCGAAGGCGTTACGGGTCGTCTCCACCCTGATCCGCTTGGTTTTGCCGGGTGGAATCGAGATGTCCACATAGCGCGGCTCGGCTGCCACGCCCTCCACCGGCCCCTTCTGGCCCCAAAACTCGCCGACGATGATCCGCGCCTTGGTTCCGTCGTCCTCGGTCACCTCCGGGATGGCGCTGGCCGGGATGTCCTGGTAGCGCGGCTCGGTCATCTTCAGCGAGGCGGGCAGGTTGGCCCAAAGCTGAAAGCCGTGCATGCGGCCCAGCGCGTCCCCGGAGGGCATTTCTTGATGGAGTATCCCGCTGCCGGCGGTCATCCATTGCACGTCGCCGGCCGTCATTCGGCCCTTGTTGCCCAGGCTGTCGCCGTGTGCCACCTCGCCGGCAAGCACATACGTGATGGTTTCGATTCCCCGGTGGGGATGCCAGGGAAAGCCGGCCAGGTAATCGGCCGGGTTGTCGCTGCGAAAATCGTCCAGCAGCAGGAATGGATCGAACTCGGTGGTCTTTCCGAAGCCAAAGGCGCGCTGCAACTTGACGCCGGCACCCTCAACGGCGGGTTTGCTTTCAAAGATCTCCTTCACGGGGCGAAGCGACATGGTGGACCTCCTCTGCCTTACAGAGGATTGGATGCGCGAGGAAGATATTCGTTGCAACAAGTATCTACTGTCTCAGATGGCGAGCAACAGGCCCGGCCACAATGCGGCTCAGATCTCCTTGCCGTAAAGCAGGTCGCGGATTGCTTTTCTGCGAGCTTCGTCCGCCTCCCTGGCCGCCCTGCGCTCGATGGCGTCCATGGGGTGCTTGGGGCCGGCGGGGCCGGGTGTTTCGGGCTCGCTGCACGCCGGGCAGCGGTTGGCAAACCCGGGCTTACCCGGCCTCAACTCGAACTCTTCGGCGCAGACGACGCAGACCTTGATGGGAAACGCCACCTTAATCACCATCGCAATCGAGAGAATTCAACCCAAAACCAACTAGTTTACCACAAACTCAGCTTTCAATCCACGTGAAAAGCCGCAATTCTCAGATTCTCGAGCCCGACGCCGCGCATCAGGCGCGCCTTCACGTGCCGCGAAGGTATCCGCTCCTCATCTGCCGGAATATGGAAAGAGTTTCTTCTTTCGATTCGCAGTGCCTTTTGCCAGCGATTTCAGCGGGGCTAGAAACGGAATAGATAAGAGGCCTTGAGGAAGATCTGCCGCCCATCGTTCAGCATATCCGGGGCGCGCGGCGCTACCGTATCGTTGGCATCGCAGACCCCTTTTGGAAACCCCTTGCAGAGCGACCGGTCGAGATTCTGCATGTCGTTGTTATACCCGATATAGACAGCCGTGCCGGGATGCGGAAGCCAGGTGAGCAAAGCCTCCGTACCGACTTGCTTGGTCCGCGGCAGGGAAGTCTCGGCGGGATTGGCCAGCGTCGAGTCATACTCCACAATCACACGCGCGGAGATCGCACGCGTGAACTGATAGTTAACCTTGGTACGGAAGGTCTGAGCCTCATAGACCAGCGCGCCGTCGGCGACCGAGTGGTCGCGATCCAGCAGATAGGTATTGTCCGCGGTCAACTGGCGCAGCGGCTGCAAGGTAAACAGCACCTGTGAGTCCTCCTGATTCATCAGGGATGGCGCATGGCCCGCTACGGGGTTGTAGTTCACGTTGCCGCTGCGGAAAAAGTTGATGTTGAAGTTAAGCTGCGGGAAGGGCGCTCCGCGGAAGACAACTCCGCCATAATTCTCCGTGAAGTTTTTGTACGCCGTGAGCAGCGGATAACTCGGCGGCCCAACTGTGTCGGAGTTCTCGCCCACAATGGGGGCAAACACGAAATTGCGGGGCAATGTGAAAAAAACGTCGTAGGAGGAGTAATGGTAGACGCGGTCGCCTTGATGGTTAAAAGCTATGTTCTGGTTGGTCTCCAGCCCCCAAATCTGGAGCTTTCTGTGCTTCGGATACCAGTTGTAGTTTGAGTAAGTGTGGCCGCTGCGGATATTCGAACTCTGGATGAAACCCAGCTCGGTCTCAAAGCCGGTGCTGAAATCCACGAAGGATGAGTTGAGGTTGAAGGAGTGGCCGGAGCGGCTGGCACTCAGGTTCCACGTCGGTCCGGCGGAGTAGCCGGGACTGTCGAGATCGCCCATGGTCGAGCTTTCCACCCATTGCCCCACGGCTGTCCACTTGTCGTTGAAGCGCACTGTGGAGTCGACTCCGCCGATGCGGTTCCATCCCTGGCCAAACTCGTAGTCGGTGTAGAGCGCGGCAATGCTCGACCCTTTGCCAAAATCCTGGGAGACACGTCCCACAGTAATATATGCGCGCTTCTTGTAGAGCGGGTCGCCGGCGATGACGGTCTCGCCCGGTTCGCGGTCGTCGATTGCCAGCAGACCAATATTGGTGTGGCCTAGCTTGCCGGTCAGCCGCGCCCCAAACTCCGGATGCACAATGTTGCGGGTGTAGAGCAGAGCAAGCGGCGAGGGCGTCGTGAAGAAGTTGGCGTTCTCCAGAAAAAACGGGCGCAGCTCAGGGAAGTACACCGGATAGCGCTGATTGACGGTGAACTGCGGCTGATCCGACTCGATGTCGCTGAAGTCCGGGTTCACAGTTGCATCGAAGACAATCTTGTCCTTGAGAACAGCCTTGAACTCTCCGCCGGCCGTAGCTTCCAGGTGCCGTGAACTGAAATATGGATCAAGCGGATCGAGCGTCTCCAGCGTGCGCTCGTTCTGCCCCAGCACATAGGGATTCACCTGGATGTTATGCGAGCCAGTTACTCCCTCGATGCCCTTCAGCGTAGCTTCCTGGGTGAGCACGCCGGAGATATTGGCAGCCACACGCGGCCAGAAGTCCGTCTCGCTGTTGCGCGGAAAGTTGCGTTCGAAGACGACGCCCCAATCCGAGCTGCCGGGCCGGAAGCGCAAGCTGCGGAAAGGAATCGCCATCAGCGCCATCCATCCCTTGCCGGTAACTTGACCCTCCGAATCCCAAACCTGGTCGTAGCTGTAATCCTGGCCTTGATTTTCGGTCCATGCCGCATCGGCCTGCACGCCCACCGGATTCACCGTGAAGAGAACGCCTTTGCGGCGGTCCTGAAAAGGATCCAGCAGCACCGACACAGTGTCGTCGTTGAGGATATTCTCGCGCCGTGCCAGGTGCCCGCGAATCTCGTCCGGATGGGTATCGTGGCAGATGAAAGCAAAATAGAGGACGCTCTTCGTGTATCCCAGCCAGACCTCGGTCTCTTCTGTGGCCGGCTGCCCGTCGTGCGGCGAGTTTTGAATAAAGCCGGAGATATGAAGCAGCTTGCCCTTCAACTCAGCGCGCGGCTCCATGCCCGCGAAGTCAGCGAGCTTCAATCCCTCGGCAAGCAGCGGCACCGTGTAGTTATTCGCCGGCTGCGTTTGGGCAAGCTGCGCTTTTGCGGGCTGAACCTTGGACGGCTCAGCGGCAGGCGCCGGCGGCTTGTCGTCCTGAGCCACCGCGGCCGCGCACGTTATCATCCCCAGACAAACAGCCGCCCCGAATGCCCAAAGCCTCATGCATCCATGGTACGAAACGGGCTGGCCTTCGGTTCCTGCGGAGCACTTGGGATTCATTCAGGATGGACACTCAATTTCGTTTGATTCGTATGGGTCCGAATCGTTAGCTGGCTCCGAACATCCAGCGCAGCCTCACCGCGCCAGATGAGGGCCTTCTTACCTCTTTGCATTTTTGATTCGCCCTATCCATAATGGTTAGCAGCACTCATGATTGCCATGAAGAAAGCTGGTGCGATGTGCCCATTCCAGTCCTGAAACCAACGGTTGCCCGCAGCGAGACATTTGCGGGCGTAACTTATCACATTGAAGGTGAATTGGTTCCTGCGCTGCACATCGAGTTGAGCGGTGTTCCGGTGTACTTCGAACACTACATCCTTCTCTGGAAGGACCTCAACGTGCAAATCGGCATCCGGCCCCTGAGCGGCGGTCTCAAACGCGTGCTCGCCGGGATGCCCGTCTTCCTGACCGAGGCCGGCGGCCCAGGACAAATATGTTTCAGCCGGGACGGCGCGGGCCACATATTTGGGATTCATCTAAAGGTTGGCGAACGCGTCGATATGCGGGAGCATCAATTTCTGGCCGCTACCGGAAACGTGGAATACGGATTCTCCCGCGTGAAGGGCGTATCCAATATGTTGCTGGGCGGCACCGGCTTCTTTATCGACCACTTCACCGCGCAATATGGCGAGGGCATCGTGTGGGTGCATGGTTATGGGAATGTCTTCGAGGTAACCCTCGCGCCCGGCGAGCAGATCGACATCGAGCCCGGCGGCTGGATCTACAAGGATCCATCGGTCAAAATGGAGACTCAATTCCAGAAACTCTCGACCGGATTATTCGCCAGCGCCTGTAGCTTCGTGTGGAACCGGTTTACCGGCCCAGGACGAGTTGGAATTCAATCCATGTACGTCCACATGCCGACGGCGGAATAATATGGAGCGATCCTGATCGATGCGTCGGGCATTGAAGGCTGCCTGTCGCTGGGCCTGTGCCCTATCCTCATTACAGGCCCTGTGTCCGACTTCGCCCAAACCGTCAAGCAGCAGGCCGACATCGTCAAGGTGATCGAGGGCTACATCCGCCTGCGCAAGGCCGGGGCGCAGAATTATACCGGCCTCTGTCCCTTCCACAAGGAAAAGTCGCCGTCGTTTTCCGTCCATGCGGTCCGCCAGTTCTACCACTGCTTCGGCTGCCAGGCTTCGGGGGACGTCTTCAGCTTCGTCGCCAAGATCGAGAACGTCGGCTTTCCCGAGGCGGTGCGGATTGTCGCGGGTAAGTGCGGGATTCCGCTGCCCAAGCGCGAGTTTTCCTCGCCCGAAGAAGCAGCCGGAGCGCGCCTGCGGGCCAAGCTGCTGGAACTGCACGAGACGGCGACCGCCTGGTTTGAGGAGCAGCTTCGCGGCCCCGAGGGCGCTGTGGCCCGCGAGTACCTGGTCGGCCGCGGGCTGACGCCAGACGGCATCAAGACCTTCCGCATCGGCTACGCTCCCGACAGCTTCAACGCCCTGCGCGACCGGCTCAGCGGCATGGCTGACAACGAAACTCTGAGAGCCAGCGGCCTCTTCGCCTGGAAAGAGCAGGGCGACGGCGGACCTGATTCGCGTGGGGGCCCCATCTACGACCGCTTCCGCAAGCGGGTCGTCTTCCCCATCTCGAACGAGAGCGGGCGGGTGATCGCCTTTACAGCGCGGACGTTGGAGACAGGCGAGAAGGCGGGCGCGAAGTACATCAACTCGCCGGAGACGCCGCTCTACTCAAAAAGTCTGGTCCTCTTCAATCTCGACAAGGCGCGCACGGCCATTCGCCAGCTAGAGTTTGCGCTGCTGGTCGAGGGCCAGATGGACTGCATCTCGGTCTACCTGCGCGGCATACAGAACGTGATCGCCACCTCCGGCACGGCATTCACCGAGCAGCAGGTGGCCCTGCTCAAGCGCCACACCTCGCAGGTCGTCGTCAACTTCGATCCCGACGCCGCCGGCTCGAACGCCGCCGAAAAATCCATCGCCCTGCTCACCGAAGAGGGCTTCAATATCAAGATCGTCACCCTCGAGGGCGGCCTCGACCCCGACCGCTTCATCCGCGAACGGGGCGTCGAGGCCTATACGGCTGCCCTGCGCGGCGCGCGCCGCCAGGCCGATTACCTGATCGAACGCGCCCGGCTGGCATTTCCCGGAGCCAGCGCGGAGCAGAAGCAAAAGGCGATGAATTTCCTCCTGCCCCACATCCGCCTGCTGCCGCAAAAGCTCGCCCGCGACCAGTTCGCCGCCGACGCCGCGCAGAAGCTGGGCATCGACTCGGCGGTCCTAAGGGAGGAATTGCGCCAGGCCGCCCTCCGCCGCCGCGACCACATCGAAACGCGAGCCACGGCGCTCACGGAAGTCGAGCGGGTGTTGCTCCGCGCCCTGGCCATCTACGATCCTGAATTCGCGCGCTCACGGCAACTGGCCACCGAAGCGCTTGCCCAGCAGCCGGCCTGGTTCGAACACCTGGGCGCATACGCGGCTCTCCAGGCCCTCGCCGCGCGCCAGGCTCGCGACCCCATGGATGTGGTCGGGGAAGAAGCGCAGCGCGCACTGCTGGCCGAGACGCTGCTGGCCGAGACCAAACCGCCAGCAGAGAACGAGGTCCAGAGCGCCATCCAGGAGATTCACGAGCGGGCCATCGAGAGCCGGCAGCGCGAACTGCGCGCCCTGATCGCCCTAGCCGAGCAGCGCGGCGACTTTGCCGAACTGGCCCTCCTCACCCAGCAAAAGCTCGAATTGGACCGCGCGCTGCGCCAGTTGCACAACCAGCGGGCGCCGGAACCGTAGCGGCTTCCCGGAGCCCGAACGGAAACCCGCTCCTAGCGCCGCGATTCCTGCGTCCAATCGGTCTTTTCCGCGTCGAATAAACAGAGAGAAGCAGGAGCGGGTGGAAGAGATTGCTCCCGGCCCGGATGCGGGTCGACAGGAATTCCTCGAAGTTGCCCTGGTTTTTCCTGGGCAAGGCAGTTCAAGACGTGGTATTCTAAAAGTCTCTGTGCGGATGCGCGCCCCTCTGCCCCAACCATGAGCTTCGGCTCGCGGGCACCCAGGTGAAACCTGAAGCGCTTGTCATCCCGTTCCGAGCAAACCCCTCAGACCGCTTTTTTATGCGGGTGACCGCAGGTCCGTGTGCTGTTGCGCCGGCTTTCCGGGTATTCGCGGAGAATCCGCTGTAGCGCGCCTTCAATCGGACTGGATCAGACCTGTGCACCGTTGCGCGAGACGGTGCTGAATCTTTCTTGCGCAAGAGAGCAGGAGCATTTTGGCCATTGAAGAGAAGTTTGAACACGAGCACGAACACGATCCCGAGATCGACACCCTGATCGAGGTCGGCAAAGAAAAAGGCTATCTGACCTTCGGCGACGTGAATGACATGTTGCCGGACGAGATGGCCTCGTCGCCGGAGGATCTGGACGATCTGATCACCACCATCGGGACCCAGGGCATCGATCTGCTGGACGGTCCCAAGTTTCACGGCGACAAGGACTTCGAGCTGGAAGAGGGTGAAGACGTCGAGCTTGATCTGACGCCTGGAACGCTGGAAAAGACCAACGACCCGGTCCGCATGTACCTGCGCGAGATGGGGACGGTCCCGCTGCTCACCCGTGAGGGCGAGGTGGAGATCGCCAAGCGCATCGAGCGCGGCCAGATGCGCGTCCTCAAAGCCATCTCCCGCTCCCCGATTGTGATTCGCGAGGTTGCGGCGCTGGGCGAGGACCTCAAGCGCGGCGTCCGCAACATCAAAGAAGTCGTCATCTTCGACGACGAGGAGCTGACCGAAGAGATCGTGCTGGCGCGGGTGAAGGCGACCGTGGGCCGCATCGACGCGTTGGTCAAGCACCAGAAGAACATTTTGAAGCTGGAAGAGAAGCTGGAGACGGTCGCGCCCGCGACCAAGGCCAAGGCCACGGCCGCGCGTAGGAACCGCTGGTTGATCGCCCGCGAAAAGATCTTCGTCTCGCGGATCGTGCGCGAACTGAAGTACACGGCCCTGGAGCGCAAGCGCCTGCTGGACAAAGTCAACAAGACCGTGGACACCATGCGCACGCTTGAGCGCCAGATCCGCTCCCTTGAGCAGAAGCACGAGGCCAGCCGTAGCGAGGAGTTGAAGAAGGAGTACCGGCGCCAGCAGAAGAATTGCAAGGCCGACTTGGAAAAGATCGAGTCCGACGCGGGTGTCCTAATCACTGAGCTGAAGCGCACCCAGCGCGAGATGATCCAGGGCGACATGGACGCCGAGCAGGCCAAGCGCGAACTGATCGAGGCCAACCTGCGCCTGGTCGTCTCCATCGCCAAGAAGTACACCAACCGCGGCCTCCAGTTCCTCGACCTGATTCAGGAGGGCAACATCGGCCTGATGAAGGCCGTGGACAAATTCGAATACCGCCGCGGCTACAAGTTCTCCACCTACGCAACGTGGTGGATTCGCCAGGCTATCACGAGAGCCATCGCCGACCAGGCCCGGACGATTCGCATCCCGGTGCACATGATCGAGACCATCAACAAGCTCATCCGTACCAGCCGCCAGTTAGTCCAGGAGTTAGGCCGCGAGCCGTCGAGTGAAGAGATCGCCAAGCGCATGGACATTCCCGTGGCCAAGGTGCGCAAGGTCCTCAAGATCGCTCAGGAGCCGATCTCGCTGGAGACTCCCATCGGCGAAGAGGAGGACTCGCACCTGGGCGACTTCATCGAGGACCGCCAGGCGATCTCGCCCTCCGAGGCGGTCATCAGCGTCAACCTCAAGGAGTACACCTCGCAGGTCTTGCGCACCCTAACTCCGCGCGAGGAGCGCGTCATCAAGATGCGCTTCGGCCTCGAAGACGGCTCCGAGCACACGCTGGAAGAAGTAGGCCAGAGCTTCCAGGTAACCCGCGAGCGCATCCGCCAGATCGAAGCCAAGGCCCTCCGCAAGCTGCGGCATCCTAGCCGCAGCCGCAAACTCAAGGCGTTTGTGGAAGGTGTCAAGGAGATGTAGTTTCGGGCGGAAGGTCCGGGTTTCAGCCCGGACGTCCAGACCACTCAATAAGCGATGAGCCGCAGCCTTGGAAGGGGCTGCGGCTCTCTTGTCTCCGCCCACAACCGTTCTGCCCCAACCATAAACCTGTCATCCTGAGCGAGCGCAGCGTAGGGAGTCGAAGGACCTGCGGTTGCTTTCTTGAAGTCTTGTATCGGGCGCCGCTTCGGCCGTGCCGAAGAGGACCATCAAATCTCAGCCGTCGAAATGCATTGGTCGAACCGCGCGATCCCGCGCTAATCGCCAAAAATTAATCTGGAGCACAAGAAAATGCCTTGACAGTCTCTAAATAAGAAAAGTAGGATGGCCCTGCTGTATATCTCACCCCCGGAGGTAGACAAACCATGAAGACGAAGATCATCCTCGCCGCAGCTTTCGCGCTGCTCGTTTCCACTCCAACATTTGCCCAAGAGATCGCTCCTCCATGCGTAGAGGGAACCCTGGCAAAATACATTGCGCTCGGTGCTGGCGGCTGCATGTACAACAGCGCCCTCTATCGCGATTTCACCTATGTCGCTCCAGTCTCGAACACAATTACCCCGGCTGAAATCATCGTGATTCCGGCCGAACTTCCCATAGCCACGGCTCCGTTCCAGGGCCTCAACTTTGTCGCGCCCTGGAAAGCCGCGGCCGGACTAACCGAGGTCTCCATCATCGGCTACAACGTGGTGCCCTTCCCGCCCCAAGCCGAACCCGCTCCGCTGGCAGCCGATCTCACGCTTGATCTCGGAACCGTAACTATTTCGGGAATCATCGGGAGCGTGACCGTAACTCAGCAAAGCACCGCGTCCCCGGCAGTCACCCCAATCGACCTAGAAGTTTATGAGCGTTGCCTCGAAGTATGTTCGATTCGGCAGACCGACTCGGTTGCCGTCTCGCCCCTCACCACGCTGCAAACCACCCTCACCGTAACGCTCACCGGCGGTAATGAGGGCGTTTCGCTGAAAAACTTCGCAGCCAATGAATCCTTCGGCGTCCAGCCGGAATAACCCCAATCAGAATGCGTGCAGATACTTTCTCGCGCTCTCCCAAGCTGAAAGTTTTCGTCGAAGGCGTGAAGGAGATGTAGCTTCGGGCGGTCGGTTCGGGCTTCAGTACGGACATCCAGTTCAAAAAACAAAGAACCGCAGCCTCGCAAGGGGCTGCGGTTCTTTTGCATTCGGGCCGATCATTCGCTTCGACCCAAATTGATCGATCCTCCACAGATGGAACTGCTCGCATCCCCCCAAACCTGTCATCCTGAGCGGCCGGAGCGCAGTGTAGGGAATCGAAGGACCTCCGGTTGCTTCTTTAGCGCCCGCTCCACCCAGCCTTAGCCGCAAAAGCAAAGACGCGCCGAAGGTGGGGCACCTGAATCTGGACCCGCGCCTGGACCTTACTCAGACCCGCTTGGTTCTAGTTGGGCGCGCCGGGGGGATCGGCCGCGGCGAAGGCGCACTCGCGGCACTGGCAGGCGCGGCGCAGGTAGTCCCAGGAGTAGATGCCGGCGGTGTGGCCGTCCTGCCAGTTGAACTGGATGGCGTAGCGGCCGACGGCGTGGGCGCTGGCTGGCTTGGCGGGCGCGGTGTACATGGGCAGAACGGCGGTGGGCCGGGGCTTGGGCTGGCCGGGCTTGCGGCCCTCCAGCTTGCGCTCTTCGACGCAGGTGGCGCAGGGGCAGGCCTGGCGCAGCCAGGCAAAGCTCCACGCGCTGCGGTGGCCGTCGAGCCAATCAATCTCCATTCCCTTGCCCTCGGTGAGGAGCACGCGGACCTTCTCCGGGGTGACGGCAATGCGCGGCAGCGGACGCTCGGCCTCGCTCTCGGAGTTTTCCTGCTCCCTGGGGGCGATACGGATGCCTTCGTGGCTCATAAGCCCAGTTTACAGTGGTCAGTGAACAGTGAACAGTGGACAGTTTGACCGGGCGCCCCATCCGCGTTTGGGGTCGAGCCAAGAAAGGCGAATGCTAAGATGTTTTTGTCATGTCCGCGGAAAACCAAGAAGACACCTGGAGCTTCCCTCAAGAACTGGAGGGGCCACTGCCGCGACGGGTTCGGCTGGAAGGCACCGGAATCGCGTGTTGCGCGTTCGCTTTGGCGTGGATCGTGTTTGGGGTGAGCATGGCCGCCCGCGTTTGCCTCCCTGAGCTACGCCGGCAGGCCGCGAATGATTCACTTACCCGCCGCCTGATGGCCGAGGGGCGCGAAACCGAGGCCACGGTCACGCTCCAATGGACGATCGGGGAGGAGCATCACTACATCGGCTACGACTACACCGTAGACGGCCGGGACTATCATGGGAACGCCGGCATGGCATCGGAGCATTGGCAACCACTTCAGGTAGGGTCGCACATGGCGATTCGTTACCTGCCTTCCGATCCCACCAAAGCATACCCGGATGCAGACCTGCCGAACTCCCAGAACTACTGGTACATGGCTTCGCCGCTGGCTGGTTTTGTCCTGATATTTCCCTTACTTTTCGCGGCCTTGGGCATTTCGGCCGTGTGGCCCAAGTACCGGCTTCTGGCGCGCGGGTACACGGCTCGGGGTGTTGTGACGCGCTGCAACGGTCCATACGATCGCCGCCCCGGCAGGCTGGCTTACTACTTGCACTACGAGTTTCCGCTGCCGGATGGAGGCCGGTGCCAGGGCAGTATACCCACCGGCTGGCAACTGGAGGAAGGATCGAGCGTCCCTGTTCTCTACGATCCCAAACACCCGCTCCGCAATGCCCTTTATCCGATGAGGGTGGTAAGTTTAGCTGCTAGTGAAAGGACTTTCCCATTCCTTGGCGGCTCATAGGCTCAGGTGACCGGTGACAGATTGCAGTTACAGCTGGCAGCAAGAACCGGAGAGCGCATGACCGCCATCTGTCATCTGTCACTTGTTATCTGCTCCTCCCGTCATAGCGCAGCTTGAGCACGAGAATGGCGAGGGCCAGGGCGAGGGTGACGGCATTGGCCGCGATGATGGGGCCGGAGCCGATGCCGATGCCGATGCCGTAGACCAGCCAGCAGGCCACGCCAAAGCTGAAGAGCAGAAACATCGTCAGGGAGATGTCGCGGGCGCTCTTTCGCCGCCAGACGCGGATGAGCTGGGGCAGGAAAGAGACCGTAGTGCAAAGTGCGGCGGTCGAGCCGATTCCGTCCAGCAGCCAGCTTGGCGGCAGATTGACGAACGCAATGTTCAAGGGTTGCTCCAGAAAAACCAGGCGGCCATGGAGAGGCCGATCAGGACGACCAGTCCGCGCAGCAGGGACTGGGGAATGCGGCGGGCGAGGCGGGCCGAGGCGTAGCCGCCGATGGCGCAGGTGACCATGGCCAGCAGGCAGTAGCGCCAAACGACCTGGCCGCCGATGACGAAGATGAGGCAGGCGATGCCGTTGGCAGGAGTGGTGGCGGCCACTTTGAGGGCATTGATCTGATGCAGGTCCTGGTAGCCGAAGAGCGAAAGCAGGGTGATGAGCAGAAATCCCGCGCCAGCGCCGAAGTAGCCGATGTAAAAGCAGACGGCCATAGTTGCCAGAAAGACTGCAAGCCGGCGCGGCGGATGGGCGGCGGCGATGACGGCCTTGCGGCGGGCGAGCCAGCGGGAGACCGGGCCGCTGAGGGCGAAGATCGAGGCGGCCAGCAGCAACAGCCAAGGCACCAAGTGCAGGAAGGTCATCTGCGGCGTGTGGAGCAGCACCAGAGCGCCGGCCGTGCCGCCGGCGAGGCCAGCCACGCTCATGGCCAGGGCAAGGCGCGGATTCTTGCGAATGTCGTCTCGGTAAGCGGCCACCGAGGTGAGCTGTCCGGGCCATACGGCCAGTGTGTTGGTGGCGTTGGCCTGCACCGGCAGGATTTTCATGCTCAGCATGGCGGGAAAGGAAAGGAACGAGCCTCCGCCGGCCACTGCGTTGAGCACTCCGGCCAGAAACGCCGCCACGGCGAGCCAAAGCCAGTGCCAGTCCAGCGGCGGAAGTTGGCCGATGAGGTGCGTCATCTGACCTTATTGTAGAGGGCTGGCTGGGCGGCTTCGGCCGCGGGAGCGGCTCGTGGTCCGGCCGCAGGGCGGGATGGGAAGGATAAGATGAACCAGACGAAGGAGTCCCATGACCAAGCCGCATAGCGCACCACATACCGGCAATCTAAAAATGGCGAAAGCTGCCGGAACTGCGGCGCTGCCTGATGAGACTAGCGAGCGCCATTTTGCTCCCAAAGCCGCGGTCTCCGGCACCAGAATCAGCCGTCGCGCCGCCGGCCGGCTGCGGGCGGGGCATCTGTGGGTCTACGCCTCCGACATTGAGTCTGTCGAATTTCCCGCGGGCGATCCTCCCGCTCTGCTGCCCGTGGCCGACAGCCGCGGACTGCTGCTGGGCACGGCGCTTTATAGTCCCACATCGCAGATTGCTCTGCGGCTGGTCTCGCGCGAAGCCATCGACGAGACTGCATGGCTAGAATTGCTGGAGGTCCGGCTGCGCGCGGCGATTGCGCGGCGGAGGCCAATGCTCGACGAGCGGAACGACGCCTGCCGGCTGTGTTTCAGCGAGGCGGACGAACTGCCCGGCCTGGTAGCGGACAAGTACGGCGACCTGACGATTCTGCAACTGCTGGCCAAAGGGCTGGACTTGGCGGCGGTGCGCGAGAGGTGTGTGCGCGTGCTGCGCGAAGAGTTGGCGCCGGCGGTTATCTTGGAGAGGCCCGATCCGAGAGTTCGCGAGCTGGAGGGGTTGGCGGCGCCGGGTATCGAGCCGCTGTTTGCCGAAGACACGGCGGCTTCAGGCTTCAGCAGCCAATTCCGGCTCAATGGCCTCAAGTTCCACTATGACGCCAACGCCGGGCAGAAGACGGGGGCATTTCTCGACCAGCGAACCAACTACGCCGCCGCCGTGGACTGGGTGCGGAGACTGTGCGCGGCGGGCTGGACCGGGAGTGGTCAGGCTGGCGGAGGACGGGCGCTGGATGTCTGCTGCTACCAGGGCGGCTTTGCCTTGCATCTGGCCCAGGTTTGCGCACAGGTCACCGGCATCGACGCCTCCCGCTCCTCGCTCGAAGTGGCCGAGCGCAACTTCGCTGCCAATCGCCAACGCATGAAAGCCGAAGTGGACTGGGTGGCAGGCGACGCCTTCCAGATTCTCCGTGATTGGTCCGGCTCGGGCGAGAGCTTCGACACCATCGTTCTCGATCCGCCCGCCTTTGCCAAGACCCGCCGCGCCGTCGAGGGTGCCCTGCGCGGTTACAAAGAGCTGAACCTCCGCGCCCTCAAAATGCTCCGCCCTGGTGGCCTGCTGGTCACCTGCTCCTGCTCGCACCACGTGGGCTGGGCGGACCTTGAAGCCGCCGTGGCTGCGGCCGCGCTCGATGCCGGCCGGCGCGTGCGACTGCTCGAGCGCCGCGGCGCCGCTCTCGACCATCCCGTGGTCCTCAACCTGCCTGAAACCGAGTACCTGAAGTGCCTGGTGCTTGAAGCGGAGTAGTCAGGCCTGCTCCTCCGGCTGGCCCTGCTGACCCGCGCCCATGCGGCCGCCATCGACCCAGCCACTGGCGCCATCCGTGCCGGTCGTGCGCCGGCTCCTCCGTACTCTCTCTTGCACGCTCGCTCCGCATCTGCAACAGGGTGGCCCTCACCAGTTCCCGCAGCCGTTCCGCCTCAAACGTGCAAGAGCGCATGTAGGCTGAAACCGTGAGCCCCGCTTCCGCGGCCCGCTGGCG
>Ga0187887_10001177_pt1 | contig 22957 bp, 21 predicted proteins | sample June2016WEW_7_10_FD_132977 | JGI IMG/M metagenome (GOLD analysis project Ga0187887, IMG submission 132977) | Peatland microbial communities from SPRUCE experiment site at the Marcell Experimental Forest, Minnesota, USA - June2016WEW_7_10 | ecosystem: Environmental > Terrestrial > Soil >... | reverse complement strand
GGCGTTGCCCACGGTATAGGAATAACTCACAAAGCCTGAAAAGCGGCGCCAGTCGGAAAGTTCGATCTTTGCTTCGCCACCGTAAATGACGGCCTTCTGGAAGGCGACCGGAAAACTGATGGTCGTGTTCTGAATTTGATCGTCGTCGGCATAGTTTGACACCAGTCGCCGAAAATAATTGGCATCCAGCTTGACCCTTCCGCGAAATGCCTTGGTCAAGCCTGCTTCGTAGTAATTCCCTTCGGAGGGTTCGACCAGTCGCAAGACGTTGCCGGGGCTTGGGTCGATGGCTTCAGCCGCAGGAGAACTCGAAAGCAGAATGTTCTCGAACGATGGCGTCTGAAACACGCGATCATAGGAGAAATGCACGACGAGGTCTGCGGACGGAAAGTAGCGCGAAATCGCGAAGCGCGGGTCTACGGCATGACGATTCAAGATGAGCTGATAGTGGTCCCAGCGCAATCCGGCGTTGATGGTCCAGTTTTTTAGACGAATCTGGTCCTGCACGAAAACGGATTGCTCGAGGTCGGGCCGATTCGCGAGGAAGCTGAAGTCGGGTGGAGTGGCCGGGTCAAATTGGGTCGGATCGGTAATGTGGTAGCGAAAGTTCTCGTTGAGAAAGAGGTTGTCGGACTCAAAGCCAAATTTCCATTCGTTTCGACCGCGGGTGATGGTTGTAGTTCCCCGGAAGTATGCTTCCCTGAAGGAATTTTGCTGAAACACTGCGATCGGGTCCGATTCCGCATTGGAATTGAACCCAATCTCGTTGTCGCGTACCATGGTGCGAAAATCGGCCAGCCCGTTGGATGAAAACGTGTGCTGATAGGAGGCAATGCCCATCGTCTCAAGGTTGTCGGCGGTCTGAATCTGTCCATTGGTCTGCTGCACGAGTTCGTTGGGAATGTCGTAGCGCGAGAACTCGTGACGCACGATGAAGCGCAGGCGATCTTTCGGGGTCAGGTCGCGCTCGTAATCGGCGGAGAAATTTCCTAGCGTGCCCGCGTTCGTAAAGTTTTGGGGAACTACGGGATTCAAATAGTGATCGGTCATGCTGCCACTCGCACTCGCGCCGAAAGTATTCTTGCCCCAAGCGTACTGGCCCTGCGCAGAGGCGCCGGCCGAATCAAAGCTGCCCCCGGAAAGGACCACCTGACCGTGGAATCCTGGCTGTGAATCCTGCAGCGTGTTCACCTCGACAACGCCTCCCATCTTTCGACCGTATTCCGCGGGGATGCCCGCTGTGTAAATTGTCAACGATTGCACATCGTCGGCATCAATCGCGGGCCCGAAGCTGGGCGAGCGATTGTCGGTCAGCGGGATGCCGTCGACCACAAACTGGGTCTGGTACTCGGACCCGCGAGGGTGAAGAACGGCGTTGCCCTCGTAGAGCCAGCCAGGCTGGGAATTCACGAGCTCCTGCAAGGAACGTCCGGGGATAGAGCTGAGCCTGTGCTCGACTGCATCGGTCCCGATCTGATTGATTGAACCCGCCTGGTCAGGATTGATCAGCGTGCTTGGTGCACTCACCGTTACAGACTCGCGAATGGACGCAACCTTCAATTGAATGAGGGTTTCAGCAGGGATCGAGGACCGTACCTCAACTGTATTTGACCAGTTGGCGAATCCCGGCTGATTAATCTCAACTTCGTAAACGCCAAAGGGCAATCGCTGCACTGTCAAGACACCGCGCTCGTCGGTGGACAGCACATGCCGATACTGGTTGGCTTCGCTGGCAATGCGAACGGAGGATTTGACGCCCAGCCCGGCGGGGTCGGTGACTCGAAAACGAATTTCACCTTGATTAGTCTGGCCGAGTAACGGCAACGCAAGAAGCAAGAACAGCGTAAGGCTTGTCTTCATAGCATCCGTCTGGGCCACCACATTTTCGCCACTTGCAAGACGCGAGCGACGGCGTGGTCGTAGTCTACCAAAGGGCTGGTTGGGGCAAGAAGACGGGAGCGCTACTACCTTCGTATGGGGAGAGATTCGCGGTCTGCCGACTCCCCGAGGCTGGACTCCTGCTGGTAGAATGCTGCGATCTTTGACTCTCTAATCGAAGTTCAGAGGATTGCCGGTGACCTCAGACGACTCTTTGGGACCTTTCCTCAGTTCGCACCAGTGGCACGCTGTCAGCGCTGCCTTCCTGGGTTGGACGCTCGACGCGTTCGATTTCTTCGTTGTGATTTTTCTCGTCAACACGCTGTCGGCGCAGTTTCACGTGGCAGCTTCGAAGATCATATTGACCACCGGCGCGACGTTGGCGATGCGACCGGTCGGCGCCGTGATTTTCGGTATGCTGGCAGACCGCTATGGGCGCCGTGGTCCGCTGATGGCGAACGTGGTTTTCTTTTCCGTGGTCGAGCTATTGTGCGGATTCGCGCCAAACTATGCCGTGTTTCTGGTTTTGCGAACAATTTACGGCATCGGTATGGGTGGCGAGTGGGGTGTGGGCGCATCGCTCGCAATGGAGAGCATCCCACCCACGCGGCGAGGCGTGATTTCAGGGATCGTGCAGTCAGGTTATTCCTGCGGATACATTCTGGCCGCGGTCGCGGCCAAGTTCGTCCTGCCGTTTTGGGGATGGCGGGCGATGTTCTGGGTTGGCGGACTGCCTGCGCTCCTGGCTTTCTACATTCGGTGGAAGGTGAAGGAATCGGAAGCATGGAAGCAGCATCGGGTTCCGGAATTCAAATCGATCCTGAGAGCAGCCGCCGCCCATTGGAAATTGTTTCTCTACATGATCGGGCTGATGGCGCTCATGAATTTTCTGTCCCATGGGACGCAGGACCTCTACCCGCACTTTCTGGAATCGGTGCACAAATTTTCGACCTCTACCGTCGCGAACATCGCGATCTTTTATAACGTGGGGGCGCTCGTTGGAGCGCTGATTTTTGGGCGTCTGTCCGAACGTATCGGCCGAAGGCGAACGTTAATCCTCGCGGCTGGCCTTGCGCTATGCGTGATTCCGTTATGGGCTTTCGGGAACACGCTCATGGCGCTGGCGCTCGGGGCATTCACGATTCAGGTGGGAGTGCAGGGAGCCTGGGGCATCATTCCGGCGCACTTGAACGAACTGGCGCCAGCGGCAGTACGCGGTCTGATTCCGGGCCTGGCATATCAACTGGGAGTTCTGGTGGCATCGCAAGTGAACTCGATTGAATATGCTTTGCGGGACCGCTGGGGATATTCCTGGGCGCTGGCAGGATTTGAGATTGGGGTGATTGTGTTGCTGGCCCTGGTCGTGGCGCTCGGTCCAGAACGCAAGGGCGAACACTTTGTCCGGAACGAAGCGTCCGGCGGGTAAATCACACGCGGGTCAGCGGCCAGAATCGTGTCAGCAGCACGGCAGCAAGCGGGCTTGGGAGAGCTCTCTTATGCAGCTTTGCCGTGGTGTTTGCCGACAACTTTGCGCTGTTCGAGAATGACCGCGGCGCCGAGGAAAATTCCGATCAGACCGAAAGCTGCGAGCGCAATCAGCGCAACCATAAGGATGGGCATAAATCGCTCCTGATTCGAATTTTGAGGCCGCGGGCTTGGCCCAGCGGTGACGCCGGTCACCGGTTCTTGTGAGATTCCATTTCCCATTCTTGTTCCTGCCGCCCTGAAGTTTTGACGGTGACCGGAGGAAACACCGCAAAAGGCTGGTAAAGTTAGGAACGGCACACCGACGAGCCGGATGTGCACAATGAAGTTTCATAAGGAGAAGGCTCGCATATGCGCATCGCGGTAGTGGGTTCGGGATACGTTGGATTGGTCACGGGAGCCTGTTTTGCGGACCTGGGACATGAAGTGGTGCTGGTCGATAACGATGAAAAGAAGTTGGAGGCATTGAGAACTGGCGACGTTCCAATTCACGAGAAGTTCCTGCCCGAGTTGTTGGCACGGCACCGTGGCGGGCGAATCAAGTTCTCCGGCGATTTGCAGGCGGCAACGCGAGCCAGCGAAGCGATCTTCATCGCGGTTGGAACGCCTCCGACCGAAAGCGGCGACGCGGATATGTCGTATGTGGAATCGGTGGCGCGCGAGATCTCGGGTGCGATTGACAGCTACAAGGTCGTGGTCGAGAAAAGTACGGTTCCGGTATACACGAACGAGTGGATTCATACGATCATCCTGCGCAATGGAGCGAACGCGGACCTGTTCGACATTGCCTCGAATCCGGAATTTCTACGCGAAGGCACGGGCGTTACCGATTTCCTCTACCCCGACCGGATCGTAGTCGGCGTGGAAAACGAGCGGGCCGCCGAGGTGATGAAGAAGGTATACGGGCCGCTCACCAGCGGATGGTATTACGGCCGAAGCGATGCCATTCCCCGGCCTGACCGTGCCCAAGGTCCGCCGCGACTGATCATCACCAGCGCCCAGAGTGCCGAACTGATCAAGCACGCTTCCAACGCGTTTCTGGCAATGAAAATCTCATTTATCAATGCGGTGGCATCGATCTGCGAGATGGTCGGGGCGAACGTGCAGCAGGTGTGTGATGGGATCGGAACCGATTCCCGCATCGGTCCAAGATTTCTGAATCCTGGGATCGGATATGGAGGCTCGTGCTTTCCAAAGGATCTGCTCGCATTCCGGGCGGTGGCAAAGGAAGGTGGCTACGACTTCCGCTTGCTGGAGGAAGTGATCCGCATTAATGAGGAGCAGCGGCGGCGGTTTCTGAAGAAAGTGCGGAGCGTGCTGTGGACGCTACGCGGCAAAAGGCTGGGCGTTCTGGGACTGGCGTTCAAGGGAGGGACGGATGATATTCGGGAATCTCCCGCGCTCCTCCTGGTGGAGGAATTGCTGAAGGAAGGTTGCAAGGTTTGCGCGTACGATCCGGCCGCCATGGAGCGTGCCAAAGAAGTTCTGCCGGAGGGCGTTGAGTTTGCGCCCGATGCCTACCACGCGGCCAAGGGCGCGGATGCGATACTGATTTTGACGGAGTGGGAAGAATTCGCCGCGCTCGACCTGGAACGCTTACGTGGCCTGGTGCGATATCCGATCGTCCTCGACGGAAGAAATTTGTACGATCCGGCAGCCATGACCGCACACGGATTTTCGTATTACAGCGTCGGACGTCCGCCCGCATTATGCGAGGAAGCGGGAACCGGACGCTCCGGGAAAAAGGAGCGCGCCTGATCACGATGAGTACTCGAAGAGCGCTGGTCACGGGAGGAGCGGGTTTTCTCGGCTCTCATTTGTGCGACGGCTTGCTCGGCGACGGATACCGGGTGCTGGCCGTAGATAACCTTCTGACCGGGCGACTGGCGAACATTTCGCATTTGCGCAATGATCCCCGCTTCGAGTTCATCCAAAAGGATGTTTGCGAGCCGGCTGACTGGGGATCCGTTGATTTTGTGTTTCACTTCGCCAGTCCGGCCAGTCCTGTGGATTATTCTCAACATGGAATCGCCACCTTGCGAGTCGGTTCCTACGGCACGTTTGAGGCGCTCGAAACGGCCCGGCGCGGCGGGGCAAAGTTCATGATGGCGTCAACCTCGGAGTGCTACGGCGATCCCATGGTGCATCCTCAGCCTGAGACTTACTGGGGAAACGTAAACCCAGTTGGCCCGCGCTCCGTGTATGACGAGGCGAAGCGGTTCTCGGAAGCCGTTACAACCGCTTACCACCGTTATTACAAAGTGGATACGCGGATTCTGCGCATCTTCAACACCTACGGGCCGCGCATGCAGATCCAGGATGGACGAGTGATTCCCAATTTTATGTGGCAGGCCCTGCGGGGCGAAGACCTAACCGCTTATGGCGACGGAAGCCAGACGCGGAGCTTTTGCTACGTGAGCGACGAGGTCGATGGAATCTTGCGGCTGGCACGCTCCGACGAACATGCGCCTGTCAACATTGGCAATCCGATGGAATTCACGATTCTCGAATGCGCCGAAAAAGTAATTGCGGTTACGGGATCGCGCAGCAAGATCAAGTTCGAACCTCTCCCGCAGGATGATCCGAAGCAAAGATGTCCCGATATTTCGAAGGCGAAACGGTTACTTAGCTGGGAACCGAAAATAGATCTGGAAACAGGCCTGAACCTCTCGCTCGAGTATTTCCGGAACGCCGTGCTTGAGAAAACAGCGACGACATAAGGACCACCAGTGAAGGGCTCCACTGAGCACTACACATTTCTCAATATTCGTTAGCAAGTTTGCGGATCGAGCCACGCACCGGAAGAGAGCATTCCGAGCAGCCGCAGAATCTCTTCCCGCTCGGCCGAATTGCGAAACATGAAGCGCACCCCCATGCCGAAACCGGGATGGGTGGTTAACACTTGTCCGTTGATCTTGAATTTCATGTCGGAAGTGCGAATCACAATTTCCACACCGGACTGCCCCGCCAGTGGAGAAGGCATTTCGACATAACACCCGCCTTCACTGATATCGGAGAGCGAGCAGCGATTGGGAATGTTCGAGCCCCGGCGATAGACTTCCGCCCCCAGTTTGCAGGCAAGCCGTCGTTCGGTACGGCGGTTGCTGGCATTCTCGAGCCGGCTCGCCACCTTGACTTCACTCGATGCGGAACTGATTCGAGGGTGTGGCGTAATAGCCGCGAGTTTTTCCCCACGGGCAACGGCCCCGGGCGCGTGCTGCTGAAGCCAAGTCTGAATCAGGCGACGAGACGCTTCCGGCACATCGACAAACCGAATTCCGCTCCGGCCCGACGAATCCTGCCATGCGACATCGCCCGACAAGCGAACCAACTTTTCGTGCCCGGGCAAAGCGAACTCGAAATAAACCTTCCCTGAGCTCGGCAGCCGATCGCGCGTTGTGATCAAAGTGCCACTATCGCTAAGGTCCACCAGGGTCGCGTTCAATTCCGGCTTTCCCGGATAGGAAATATTCGCCCTCGAACTTACACGCGCGCGCGGAGCGCGGCGTCGGTCGGTGCGCATCAGGCCGCGTGCCGCATTCAGGCTGAGCCGCGTGCGCTCAATTGAGAGCGGGCGATAAAGAACAAAATTGGCGCCCAAGCCAAATACCGGCCGCGCGTTGAACTCAGCGTCGACCACCGCAATCAGCATCGTCGCGCGGTTCTTCGCGGACTGGCGCAAGCGCGAAAGAAACTCCTCCGAAGACTGATCCGCTCGATAATCGAGAACGACGGCGTCGAAGCGTCGTTCGTCCAGCAGTGCGAGTCCCCGTGAAATCGAGGAGGTGTGCTCGACCACCAGTCCCATTTCGGCTAACACCGGGTTCAAAATACCGGCTGAACTCTGGTCCGCGCACACTACCAGCACACACAAATTCATAATCTGAATCGTAAGAGACGCGCCGCCCCACAACAAGTTACCTGTGTCACGTGAAAACTTCGGTCATCTGGAGTTTCAGGAAACCGCCGCTTAAGCTTTGGGTGGCGCCGGGGCTCCTTTTGGCGCTGGCAGTGCATGCCCGTGGGTCCATGTAGTTTTGGCCTCGGATCTCTGATTCCCGGAAGAATTTTCATGGCGCTGAAAATTGGAAATTGGCTGGTTGGTCTTGGATGCTTCTTTGGTTTCGCCGGCTTGTGCTTTCTGCCCGCAGCCTTCGGTCTGCACCCGGATAACACGTTGCTCAGCGCCGGTGCGATGTTGTTTTGCCTCGGCATGGTTTTGGCGTCCAGCGGAATGTATGTCAAAGCACGCCATCTAGCGGTATTGACCCCTCCCAGTTCCGACATCAAACGCGGCCGGAAACTTTGCGATGTATGCAGCAAGCAAAAGGCCGTCATTCAATGCCGTGTACATCAACTCCAGATATGCGGCGACTGCCTGGAAGATCACTACGACTTTCGGTCTTGCGCGTACGCACCCACCGTACGGCAGGTGGGCGCAAAAACGAGAACCTACGCGCAGAGCAGTGGCGCATAACACATTAGTAACTCAGTCTCCGATTACCTTACGAAAGGCCATTGTACAAAGGTATCGTGTACCCCGGTACTTTGACGTACTAACATCTATTTCCTAACATCGGGTTACTCAACCGTGTACTTCCGGCGCGATGATTCAAGTCGTGCTGGTTGCGGACTGTGCAGTACTTGTATTGGCCAGGTGCCAACAATGGGGATTAGAAAGCCGAAAGACAGGATAAAGAAGCATCAGCACCGCGAAGCAAGCGGCTTCAGCTTGCTGGAGATGATGATGGTGGTCGTGATCGTCATGATCGCTTCGGTCGTGACGGTCATCTCACTGACGCCCGCGTTGCAACAGCAGCGCTTGACCAACGGGTACAACACCACGATCGCCGCGATGCGGCAGGCGCGCGATAACGCGGTGTCGCAACGAACATCGTTCTCGGTGACGTTTTCAAACAGTTCCACACCCAACACGATCGTAGTGGCGTGGGCGCCGACCGCGGGAGAGACATCATTGCCGGGCGGCAATGTGCCGCCCACGGTGACCTATCAGTTGCCGGCCGGCGTCGCTTTTTACGTGACCGCCCCCGGCATTGCCGGTCCAGACGGCTACGGAACCGGCACGACCCCGATCGACTTAGGGTACACCGCGAACGGCTCCACCGGCGGTCAATCGACCGTCTATTTTTGCCCGGATGGTTCGGCGCAGGATTCCGAAGGCGGAGGAGGAAACTGCGCGGGCAGCTGGGACGGAGGCGCGGTTTACATCTCGTGGGTCGGAAGCACGAACGTTCAAGCCACCATGTCCCGTGCAGTATCCCTCTGGGGCGGCACAGGCCGCATTCGCGGATGGCGTCTTTACCCTTCCGCAAGTACCTATCAATGGGTGCGCAATTGATGAACACAAGCATGCTTTACCAAAAACGGATTGCTCGCCGCAGGAGAAGCACAGCCAGCGGCTTTACCTTGGTCGAAATCCTGATGTCGATGGTCGTGTTGACAACCGGATTGGTCAGTCTGCTCGGCGTATTTGGGCTGGCAATGGCTTCGACCCAGACTTCTCAGCAGGACATGATCGCCAAGCAATTGGCCAACGAGTCCTATGAGAGCATCATCACCGCGCGCAATACGACCCAAATCGACTGGGACGACATTCAGAACGTTGGCTCGACGAACTGTCCAATCACCGGCGCATCCTCTTGCGGAATTTTCCTGACCGGGGCACAGCCGATCTACAACGCTGGCTCCGACGGAATCTACGGAACGGCCGATGACGTACTCTCTGGGGCGCGGCAGACCATCCATGATCCCGGACCCGATGGAATTTACGGGACCGCGGACGATGTCTTGATTCCACTCGTTGCATACCAACGCTTCATTCTGATCTCGCCGCTCTATGACGCCCAAGGCGCCATGATCAGCTCGCTACGGAGCGTCACGATCACGGTGCAATACACGGTCGGCCAGCAGAGGACGCAGAAGACGTACATCCTGAATTCCTACATTTCACAGTTCCCGTAAGAGAGGGATTATGAGCAATCGCTTACGAAAACGCGCGAGTGGATTCAGCCTGCTGGAAATGGTGGTCGCCATGGCGCTGGGAACAATTGTGCTGGGCGCCGCGGTGCAGGTCTATATCCAGGGACTGAATGCCACCTGGGTGGTTTCGCAGCGTGCGGAATTGCAACAGGACTTTCGCGCTGCATCCAACGTGTTGATCAAAGACCTCAGCCTGGCGGGCGCGGGCCTGGGCAATGGTGTCGCGATCGCGCTGCCTTCGGGGGTGACTCCTCGCTACGGTTGCGATCAAGCGCTGTGCTATCTGAACGGGGTCGCGGGGACATATCCAATCACAAGCAGCGTCCCCTACCTCTACGGATTGCTCACCGGATACGATTTAGGCCCCACGCTTAATACGACGCAAGGCCCAACCGATGTCGTCACGGTGGTTTATACGGATAGCGGCTTCTATCTGAATTGCTACCTGCCGACCATCACGTCCAGCGGCCAAGCAGTCACGTTCTCCGAGCCTACAGGGATAACTTGGGCCGCAGAGGGCTGCCTGCCGGGTACCGGACCAACCGCGCCGCAAGCTGTCAACGACACGGTCGTCGGACTAACCGTCGGCGATCTGGTCTTGATGAACTTCAACGGGACCCCAATCGTCGCGGAAGTCACCGGTGCAATCACAACCGGCACCGATGGCGCTGGCCATGCCACCTATACCGTTCCGTTCGCTAACACCGATCCCTTGAAGATGAACCAGACGGCCACGAGCGGAGCCTACAAGGGCTTAAATGGCATCGCGACGAGTGTGGCGGGATCCTATTCCACGGCGCCCTGTGGTGGCACAGGGCCATGCCGGCTATTGGTCATCACATATTACATCGACAACACGATCACTCCGCCACGTTTGATGCGGCAGGTCAGCGGACACTCGCCGATGCCGGTTGCGGAGAATGTCGTGTACATGAAGTTCACGTACGACCTTTTCAACGACTCGACCTTGACACCTGCCGTGGGTTGTCAAAACCCAGGCGCGAGCGGCGACGTCTGCGTTTCTGGCAGTTCGTCCGGACTTCTGCCGAACCAGATTACCAAGATCAATATTTCGAACATGGCCATGGACGACGCGGATAATACCGGGCTATTCGGCGCTTCAAAAGGCGATCAGTCCATGGATTTGTCGACCTCCGTGAGCGCACGAAATCTGACATACACCAACGAGTATCCCAATTAGGGGCAAGGATGGTAGAGGGGATTACGCCGATGGGGAGCGAAACGATGGGAAATAACGTGACGAGAGCAAACGGTAACAAGCACGCAAGACGGAGCAGCGGGTTCACGCTGATTGCGTCCCTGCTGATGTTGTTGATGCTGTCAGGGATCGCGGTCGGGCTGTTGATGATGGTCAACACCGAAGGCAAAGTCGGCGGAACTGATCTGCAGAACAACCTGGCCTTTCACGCTGCCGAAGGTGGCATCGAGAAAATGTACTCCGACCTCAGTTACGTCTTCCAGACCGCCCAGTCGCCCACGGCCGCCCAGATCTGCGCAGTCGGCAGTACTGGGAATCAACCGGTGATGGTGGGAGTTACCTGGACGCAATATTCCGTGATGCCAGGAACCACACAGGGATCGACTTGCCCATCATCGCTGACCTCAACCTGGGGGCAAATCAGCTCCGGTCCTGACCAGGGACTATGGGCGCAAGTAATTCCGGTGAACATGCTGGCGACCGCGCAGTTCCCGGGCGGACAGGAAGTGAGCATGACGCGGTCGGCGCAGGTGGCGCTGATCCCGGTCTTTCAATACGGCGTGTTTTGCGAAGGGGATTGCGGCTTTTTTGACAGCCCCAATCTTAATTTTAACGGGCGCATCCACACCAACTCGGACCTGTACCTGGGCGTGTCCGGTGGCTACACACTCACGTTTCATAACAAGCTGGAGGCTTACGGAAACGTCATCACAGAGGCATTGCCGAACGGACTGGCTGTGACGGGCAGTTCTTGGGACGATACTGGCAACGTATACATTCCTACAGCCAACAACGGCTGCAGTACGACCACAACGAACTGCGTTCTTAAAGCCGCCAACAGCAATCCTCCGAGCAGTCCCTATGGGGATGGCAGTTTGCAGGGCGCGGGCGGAAATCCTCCGCAGTCGACCTACAACACCAGCAGCTGGAATACTTTTTCCAAGACCACCGCCAACAAAATGCTGATTAACGGGAACTATGGAAGTTCCGCGACACCGGGCACAGGGGCGAAAAAACTCTCGATGCCTTTCGTCTCTGGAACCACGTTCCCTTTTGAAATTATTCGCCGTGCGCTGTCCAGCGACACGCCCGCCCTAAGCCAATCGCGCGAAGAGAACCTGGCGCAGATTCACGTCCTGCTCAGTGACGATCCGTCGGAATTGCCGAGCGGATCGGTTCGCTTGGCAAACATAACGGCTGCAGAAGCGACGGCCACAGGCGGAACGACAAGCAATCCATACGGAATTTCCGTCACGCCCGCCGCTGGAGGCGCCGGAAACGCTTACATCCCGGCCGCCTTAGGAGCGCTCTCCGGCAGTAACGCATACGCCATGTACTTTGCGGCGGCTTCGAACGGGTATCTTCCAGACACGACCACATGTAATGGCGCTGCCTGCCCGGTGCTAGTGTGCCCGGGCCCCGTCAACTGCAATCCGCAATACCTACCGGCGGACTGGCTATTCGCACCGGCAACGCCACAAACCGGAGCCGCGACGCTGGTGCCAACCTCTGCCCCGGGGGCACCGGTAATGAACGCAGGCGCGTCACCAGCACCGACGTTGGCACTTTGCTCTGGTACCGTCGCAAATTTGCCTGCGGGCTGCCCTGCGGTTACGCCTGTTGCTCCGTATCTCGTCGTGGGAAACAGCGCGAACGCATCCACTTGGAATCTGATCGACGGCTACCTCTATGTGGAATACAAGGACGCTTCCGGAGCCTGGCATAACGTCACGAGCGAATGGCTCGGACTAGGGTTTGCGCGCGGCGTGACCTCGCCGACGGCTCCTGGGACCAACCCGATCAATCCGAACGCGATCTTGCTGCTGCAAACACCGGCTGACCGTGCCGGGAACGGCGGCGCACCCGATGCGACGGGTATTGCACCGAGTTGTAGTGCCTGGAACGCAGGTCATACAGCCTGCACAGGAACCTGGAGCCAGCCGCTACCTCCGGAAGTTCTCAAGGATGCAGCGAGCACCAACCCATACTTCGGGGTCACAAACAATAGTCCGGCACCCGCGGCAGGGAGCACGTTGAACGCGGCCGGACAAAGCATCAGCATATACAACTGGTATCCCATCAACTTCTACGATGCGCGCGAAGGCGAGCCCCGCGATAACAGTGGCTGGAACAATGACAGCTGCACAACCAACGGATTGATGAACGCGGTTGAAATTGACGTGGGCAACCTGAACCAATGGCTGCTCGGAAACATCGGAACGAGCGGCACCAACGTGGACTATGCCGTGCAGAACGGCTATGTCCTCTACTTCTCCGATCGCCGGGGCATGCTGGTGAATCCGACCAAGGGCTACAAGAGCGGAGACTCAGGATTGGAAGACGTAGTGAACTCTTCCAGCGCTGCCGGAGTGCCGGACGGGGTACTGGAACCAGTTCCGGCCGGCCATACGCTTTCCCCGGAAGACGTCAATCAGAACGGCGTCCTGGACGAATACGGCACGGCGAACCTTGGATTGGGCCAGTGGAGCGGAACGTTTAGCAATAGCACCGGCCTGATCACGGGCGCGGTCAACCAGGACGTGCAGATCATCGCAGCCGCTCCTGACAATCCGTACTCTCCGCGAATGGCAAGTTGCGTGAGCACCGGCCGCAAGAACTGGGTCAGCGGTGCACGCCACGTTTTGAAACTTGTAGATGGCTCACTCGGAAACGTACCCATCAGCCCCAATTCCGTAGTCTCTGGCGGAGTAACGTACCACGGCGGATTCACCGTTGCGTCGGAGAACCCGGTGTACATACAAGGCGACTACAACACCAATCCGACCGACACTTACTTTACGGCAGCCACGGCAGCGGGGCCCGGACCGGATGAGACGAGCCCAGTCCACTCGGCAGCATCAGTCATTGCCGATGCCGTCACGATTCTTTCCAAAGACTGGGTCGATCTCAATAGCATGACTGGCATTCCGACAAAGGGATCGGGTGGAAATCGCCAGGTGACGCACGATACGTATTATCGGGTCGCGGTGGCTGGCGGAAAGAACCTCGCCTTCCCGTTCCCCAGCTGGGAAAATGGAACCGACTATGGCTTCGGCACCGATGGCGGCATCCACAACTTCCTGCGCTTCCTGGAAGATTGGTCGGGTAACACCCTCAACTACGGAGGGTCGCTGGTCAGCCTGTACTACGCCACTTACAACACCGGCGTGTTCAAGTGCTGCCAGTATTCTGTCTATTCTCCTCCGACACGTAACTATATTTTTGACGTGGACTTCACGAATCCAGCAGGCTTGCCGCCGGGAACACCAATGTTCCGCGACGTGGAAAGCTTGAGCTACCGGCAGGTGTTCGCAAGCCGCCAGACTGGTCAGTAAGTCACGGTCGAGTCAGACAAACACCACCCCGGTCCGAAAGGACCGGGGTTTTTATTGCATTGCGAAAGACCGGACTTGCCGGCTGCAAGTCGGCCGTGCACGGGCGACGTCACCGATGCAACCAGTTCACTTCCCTTTTTGAGCTTCGGGGGCTGGCGGCGCGGTCACGGGCAAATCGCTGGACCAGCAATCCGCGAGGATTCTCCAGTTGCCATTCGAGTTGCGCGCCATAACGACAACATACTTCCCTCGCTCCTCGCGCCGCTTTCCCATGACCACCGGGACCAGCATTTTGCAACGGCCAATATCCATCGCAATGTCGCCCATCATTTCGAGCCGGAGCGATTCCATCTCGACGTCGCCTAACCCGGCGGCCATCATCGACAAAAGAAATTCCCGTATGGCGGGCAAGCTGCGCACGGGAGGAACGCTGGAACGGATAAGCGTCGCATCGGCCGAATACAGCTCGACAAGATCGTCGATGTGGCGGTTATTACAGGATTGCGCCCAATCCTGCACCACTTGACGTGCAGCAATTTCGGCGCGACCTCCCGGAGCTGGACCCTTCGAACCTGGAGCTCGCCCGCGAGGTGCGGACGATCCGGCTTCGCCGGACTGAGCGGCGGAAACGCCTTGTGCCGGCACTACGTGGTGGTAGTGGTGGTGAATGTGATGTTGTGCGCCAGAGACAGCTTGCGGGGAGCCGGCTGCACCAGTTTCTTTTGGCAGTCCGCACCATACACAGAAGCGCGCGCCCACGGGCAACAGCCCGCCGCAGCCTGCGCAGGCACCCTCCGCACTTCCTTTATCGGTGCCAGTCGCGGCAAGTTCTTCCGCAATCGCTGAACTTCCTCCCATGCGAAGGATAGATTCGGCGGCGGCCGCGATGGCATCCGCGCTCGGCTTGGGCCAGTGGAAATTGCCCGGCAAGCGCTGAAAAAAGTCTTCGATCTCCGGATTGCTAACGGGACGATCTTCAGGCGGATCCGAAGGTTTTGATTTCTCAGTCAAGGCATCTCACCCGACGGTATTGTAGGAGAATTTGCTGCTTAGCGCAGGCTGAATCGCACCCGTGCTTCGGAATCAGTAGGAACACCATTGCAGAGGGCGGGACGGTATCGCCAATTGCGGACCGCATTCAGCACCGCCTCATTATCGCCGGGACCTGCGCCTTTCAGAACGAAGGCGCTGTGTACGTGGCCGTCCGATCCTACAATGAAACTGACACGTACGAGCAAGTCGTCGTCTTCCGGCGGCAACAGCGGGTCTGGAGTCAGCAACGCCTCGGGAGGCCGGACATTTCCGCATTTCGGCAGAGCCAAGGGCTCGGAAACAGGACTGAACTCGGAGATGTGCGCCGGAATACGGCGAAGGCCGCTCTCCGAGTTCGATATCCGCGTACGATTCACGATCGCCACCGCGGGCACGAAGACGGAAGACCAACCCAGCACACTTCCCAGAACCAGAAGGGACATTACGGACGTGAGCATTCTCTGCGCTCTTCCGGCAGTCGCGATTTTGAGGATTGGGCCCTTCACAATTCGGCTTTTCGCCCCTTTGCGTAGAACACAAGGATGTGGCAATTGGTTCTCCAGTCGGACCAAGCCACTAAATTGCTTATTTCCAGTTATTTACCGGAAACCCTGCGCATCCGCCGAAAGCCGCCACTGCAATTGATTGCGAACCAGTTGAAGTCAATCGGAGCAGACGGGAAGCCCGTCGTGATCTTTTCAACACTGCTCTGTGAGCTACGTCACAGGGCGCGGGCAATTCCGGGCGCAGAATTGAAATGAGATTCGAAGTAGGCTGGCAGGTGCGAAGGAATTCTTCGGAGGAATGTCATGTTCGAGCAGGAACTTGAGTTAGAAAAACGAACTTCATCGATTGTTCCGCTATTGCTGATTGTGACCTTGATCGTGGCGATCGCCGGTGTGTCGCTGTATTTTGTGATGGAGAGTCGGAGAGTCCTCACGACTGCGGAGGTCAGTCCGGTTTTGCTGGCCAGTCTCGAGAAGCAGGCTCCGCCAACCCTGCACTTCGCGACGGGCTTGGTCAAGTCCGACGCCGACCAGAAGCCTCACGATCCTCACTATCGTCTGCTTGAGAAGGAAAGCTATCTCAAGATCGGCAAGGATGTGAACTATAAGACGCCGGTATCACTCACTCCGAAAGGAGAGGCATGGCTTGCCGAGATCGCAGGCGTAAAAAAGTCAAAGAACGGCGATAACGATGAATACGCAGTGCCGCTCGCCGAACGGAAACTCGTAGAGATCGGCAAAATTACGATGCTCAGCCCATCCAAGGCAACGGTTGAGTATTCCTGGAAATGGGATACCACAAAAGCTGGCGATCTGTTCGACGCCGCTGGGCCGGCGGTGAAAGCCTTCAATACCTGGGACCGCTCGACGCTCATCGACAAATATGGGGCCAATTTTTATCACGGCGCCCCTGTGAAAGTTACGGTGCTTCTGGGAAAGGACGTAAAAGGCTGGGAAGTTTCGACCGAATAGTGAAAATCACGTAGTGCTCGCGGGAAGACGTTCCCGGAAAACTACAAGGGAAAATGAAATGGCCCTGCGGCAGGCAGGGCCTTCTTTCATGCACAAAATCGTCAGGAATGTGGCGACCAAACAATCCTCAATCAAATCAAACTGAAAAGAACTCTGTTCTACCCCTGGAACAGTCATTTCCGATTCCTTGCGGCTTATGGAACAATGAATGCCTCGGGGCAGCCCGCGAGAATCCATGACCTTCACGCCGAACAGCCTCCAACTCGCCCTGCTCTCGGCCGTCATTCTTGGTTTTCATCATGGATTCGATTATGACCACATCGCGGCAATTACGGACATTACAAGTGTGCAGGTCGATCGCTGGCGGGGGATGCGGCTCGGATTGCTCTATGCGCTCGGCCATGCGGCCACGGTGGCCGTGCTGGGTAGCGCGGTAATTGTATTTCAACTGTCGTTGCCGCGCGGGATGGATCGGATCGCGGAGCGTTTGGTAGGACTAACCCTGCTGGTGCTGGGAATCTACGTACTAGGATCGTTATTCAAAGGCAACCCCGCCCCACGCAGCCGGTTTCACATGCTGGCGAAGGCATTACGTTGGACGCACTGGAAGATTAAGAACTATTGGCACGACCATGAACATCCTGCTCCCGAAGATAAGGTGTGGAATTACAGCCCCAAGTCGGTCGCGATGATCGGCGTCGTACATGGGCTGGGCGCTGAAACTCCCAGCCAACTCATGATTTTCCTGCTCGCCGCGAATCTTGGCGGCGTCAGTAAGGGCTTTCTCGGTCTCGCCATGTTCATTGCGGGGCTGCTGGTCATGAATACAATCATGACCGCATTAGCGGTCGGACTTTTCGGTATGAGTTCGCGCTTGCCACGCTTTCAGTTTGTGGTTACAGCGCTTACGGCTATCTACAGCCTGGCGGTCGGCGCTTTCTTCCTTTTCGGATCCTCCAGCCTTCTCCCGCCGCTGGGATGACTGGACTGGTACGCATTTTCGAGGATTATCCCTCGGTCACTATTCCGGCAACGTTCTTCTGAGTAATCCGTTTTACAACTGATTATTCTGGTAGGATTGCCTGCCGAGTAATACAATCACCGACGTAGTTACCTGAGGGGGTAATTCTGAATGACAAACATTGCTAAGGCGCTGGTCCGGCTCCGCGAGGATCGCCGGGATGCACAGAACCAAGTCCAGAAGCTTGGAGAAGCGATTGCAGTTCTGGAGAAGCTTACCCGTGGATCAACCATAACCATGAACGGCAGCCCGCATCGAGCGAAACGGGTACTCTCCGCGGCAGGGCGCAGGAGAATCTCTCTCGCCCAGAAAGCCCGCTGGGCAAAGCTCAGACAGGCAAAGAAAGCCGCATAAGAGAATGGGCGGATACAGTCTCGTGTGTTCCGCGAGACTGTATCGGCCTCACTCGAACCTCAAATTTCTCCTCGCTTCCTTTGTTCCTGCATTTACAAAACCCAGGCTAGGCGTGGCCGCCACCGAGTTCCCGAACAATGTTGCCCACAAACGCCTTGGCATCCCCGAATAACATCAGGTTGTTATCCAGGTAATAAAGCGGGTTATCGATACCCGCAAAACCAGGATTCATGCTGCGCTTGATCACCATGACGGTATGGGCCTTGTCGACGTCGAGGATGGGCATGCCATAGATAGGGCTCGTCTTGTCGGAACGCGCCGCGGGATTCGTGACGTCGTTGGCACCGATCACGAGGGCCACATCAGTTTGGGGAAAATCCCCGTTGATCTCGTCCATCTCCACAAGCCGGTCGTAAGGAATGTTGGCCTCTGCCAGCAGCACGTTCATATGGCCCGGCATGCGCCCGGCAACCGGGTGGATCGCGAAGCGCACATCGACACCGCGTTTAGTAAGAGCGTCATACAATTCGCGCACTTTGTGCTGCGCCTGCGCGACCGCCATGCCGTAACCGGGAACGATGATCACACGATTCGCGCCCGAAAGAATCACGGCCGCTTCCTCAGCAGTGGCGCTGCGCACCTGCCTCGCTTCTTCCCCTGCGGCGGCAGCTGCCTGTACCTGTCCAAATGCCCCGAATAAAACGTTCGTAAAAGAACGGTTCATTGCCTTCGACATGATGATCGAGAGGATGAGACCTGAAGAGCCGTCCAGCGCGCCCGCAATGATCAGCAGCTTGCTGTCGAGTACGAAACCCATGGCAGCCGCGGAAAGTCCGGCATAGCCGTTCAACAGCGAAATGACGGTCGGCATGTCGGCCCCGCCGATGGGGATGATCAAAAGAATCCCGAACGCCAGCGCGATCAGAACCATGACCGGGAACAGGCCACGCGATCCCGGATGCAGCACGAGAGTGACGGCAATGGCCAAAGCGGCAGCCAACAGTAAGAAATTGACGAGGTTCTGGCCTTTATAGGTCAGCGGGCGCTGCGGCAGAATCTCTTGCAACTTGCCGGCAGCCATCAGACTTCCAGTGACGGTCAGCCCTCCTAGTATGACCTCGATTGAGAGCACCGACATCATGAAGCGTGATATGTCCGGCGTCCGCAGGTAAAACTCTGCCGAGCCGACCAGGGTCACACAAAGCGCTCCAAAAGCATGGCTGAGCGCGGTTCGCTGTGGCACGGCAGTCATGGCAACACGACCCAGCGGAACGCCGATAATTGCACCCAGCACGAGCGCGATGGCGATCATCCGATAGTCGGTCAGCCCAGTGCGCAGTAGCGTGCCGCCGATCGCCAATACCATGCCGGTCTCGCCCGCCCATATGCCGCGGCGCGCCGTGGTTGGCGAACTCATCCACTTCAGCGAAAAGATAAAAAGGGCGCTGGCGATGAGGTACAGAATCTCAATAAGGATTTGACTGCCTGCCAGTTCGGGACCCATTACTTGGCCACCGGTTTGTTCGCGGGACGGCTGGACTTGAACATTTTCAACATGCGGTCAGTAATGAAGAAACCGCCGACGATATTGCTGGTTGCGGCCACGACGGCGATGAATCCGAAAATCGCCGCCCGCTCGCTTTTGTGCTCGCCCACCAGCACGATCGCTCCCACCACGGCGATAGCATCCAACGCATTGGTCAGCGACATGAGCGGCGTATGCAGCAGCGGCGAAACATGCCGGATCACCTCAAAGCCAATAAATCCGGCCAGCACAAAAATGAAGAGTGCGTTGATCAGGTTCGAACTGCTATTCATTCTTCCTCCGTTCGAAGCATTTCACGTTGGCGCGAACTTTGGTTCAGTCCTGCTTGGCAAGCGCAGCCAGCTTAAAAGACTCGCGCACGCGGGGCTGGGCGATCTCGCCGCCGTTAGTAAGCATGGTTTCGCGCGCGATTTCATCCTCAAGATTAAGATTCGTTTTCTGATCCTTAACCAGGTGCGTAAGAAAAGCGCTGATATTCCGCGAGTACATCATGCTCGCATGGTAGGGCACAGTCGAGGCAAGATTGACGGGTCCGAGGATGGTAACGCCATGCTTGACGACCGTCTTGCCGCTCTCGGTAATGTCGCAATTGCCCCCACGTTCCGCAGCCAGATCCAAGATCACTGAGCCAAGAGGCATCCCCTTCACCATTTCTTCCGTGACAAGGATCGGGGCTTTCTTGCCGGGTATCACAGCCGTCGTAATCACCACGTCGCTTTCCTGAACGGCCTGCCCCAGCAACTCGCGTTGCCGCTTATAAAAATCTTCATCCTGAGCACGAGCATAGCCACGGGCATCCTGCGCGTCCTTGGCTTCAATTGGAAGCTCGACAAATCGTCCGCCGAGACTTTGTACCTGCTCCTTGGCCGCCGGACGGAGATCGTACGCGGAAACGACCGCCCCCAGCCGGCGCGAGGTCGCAATCGCCTGTAGTCCCGCGACGCCGCAGCCGATCACAAAAACGCGAGCGGGAGTCACCGTGCCGGCCGCAGTCGTAAGCATTGGAAAAATTCGCGGGTGCGAGCCGGCAGCGATCAGAACGGCCTTATAGCCCGCCACTGTTGCCATGGAAGAAAGCGCATCCATGCTCTGCGCACGGGTGATGCGGGGCATCAGTTCCACAGAAAATGAAGTGACGCCCGTCTGCGCGATTCTCTGAACAATTTCCAATGAACCAAAAGGACGCAGAAATCCGACGAGGATCTGGCCCCGACGGTAAAGGGGCACATCCAACTCACCATTTACATCGTTGGAGCCATAACAAAGAACCTGCGCGACAACATCGGCGGCCCCAAAGACCGCGGATCGGTCGGGAATTATCTGGGCGCCCTTCTCGATATACAAGGAATCGGGATAGCCGGCATCCATTCCGGCGCCCGCTTGAACTTGAACTTCAAAACCCGCTTTGGTGAGGGTCGGGATGACCGACGGCACCAGTGCAACCCGCCGTTCTCCCGGATAAATTTCTTTCGGAATGCCAATGATCACAAGTTTCCGCCTGTCTGAGGCTTCTTAATTGCCAATCGTCTGATTCGCAATTTCAATCCCAGTAATTCTAACGAATCGGGACCTTGCCATTGGTCAACGGGCAATCCCCACGTTCCGCTTTCGACAAGATTGCTCACGAATCGAGGATTTTAGTTGAGCGCATGAAGCGGCGCAATGCTCCTGATTGCGATTTCAAAGCGCGAGGCTTAAGAGCAACCCTCCAGGATCAACACGGGCCGCGATGTCTGCGCAATTGTGCACGATCCATGCGGGCTCGGCTCTTTCCAGTTCATCCCGCGCCATGGTTGTGGGAAACGCGATAACACGAGCGCCCGCGGCCTTCCCTGCCCGAACTCCAGCGGGAGCATCTTCCACCACCACGCAATCCGAGGCCGCGAAGTTCAGAATTGCCGCCGCCTTCAAGTAGGGCTCTGGATCCGGCTTGCCGATTTTCACATCGCTCGATGTAATCATCGTCTTCGGAATCGGCAGTCCGGCGGCTCGCAAGCGGACTTCGGCGAGCGGTCGCGTGCAGGAGGTGGCGATGGTCCAGCGATCGCTGGGCAAACTCTCGAGCAACTTGCGCGCGCCCGGCAACAGAACCACCCCATCCAGGTCTTCCATTTCGCGACGCTCAACCTCTCGGTCTTCAACTGCAATGTCGGCGCGGGGCAGAAAATCGCGGATCGTCATTCTGCTCGGGCGGCCATGCGCCATCCGCACGACTGTCTCTGGATCGAGGCCATGCTCAATAGCCCAGCGGCGCCACACACGCGCGACCGCCGGCGTGGAATCGATGAGCACACCATCCAGGTCAAATAACATGGCGCTGCAACGGACCGTGGTCATTTATACAGTTCCCACCACAAAACACGTAGGCCCTCGCGCGGAGGGCCATTCTATGCCATTTTTTGATCTTGGTGAGCGCGGCAGGATTCGAACCTGCGACCCACGCCTTAAAAGGGCGTTGCTCTACCACCTGAGCTACGCGCCCTCACCAATTTCCAATCTAACACATTTTCCGCACGAGTCTCGCAGTTGGAACGCGGGGCCTTCGCTGCAAAGGTCATGGCGCGACGATGGAATACGGCACGAGTGTTGCGGCGCGGATGACCTCCTACCACCAAACGCGGTACACTCTGCTCGAATGCGGTCGTCACGGCTGGTACTGGCAACCCTTATGCTCGCCCTCGGGGCGATCTTTCTTCCCGCTTTCGTTCAAGCGAAGAAAAAGCCCGAATTGCCCACTGTTCGCTGGACTGCCGGAACTCCCGGCTGCACGTTCGAACGCGGACAGGATGGCATGCTTCGCTGGACAATGAGCGATAAAGACGTCGATATGACGCTGCTGGTGAATTCTCAGGAGCTTAGCAAGAGCAAGCACCGCCTCGCCTATCGCCTTCTCGCGGTGGATCTGGCAGTCAAGTACAAAGGCCCCGGCAAATTGGACTTCCCTGCCGACCTGCGGATGGATTTCATTCGTCACCATGAGGTCGTGGAAGGCTTCGAGGACCCTCTGGAACTGCAGAATCGGCTGCAAAATGATGTGGACACGCAGGTCTTTGAAACCGAACGGCAAATCAAGAAACATCCAGCGCTCAAAGAACAGAAAACTGCGCTGCTTCGCGAATACGAAAAGGAATCCGCCGAGCTCATCGAGTTTCTCACCACCAAGTACCTCGAACCGGCCACGTTGAACCCCGGCAATCCCGAGGCGCACGGCTGGGTCTTTTTTTCGACGAAAAACAAATGGATTGGCCCATGGAAAGAGCATGAGGATTTTCTTCTAGGCGTGTATATGAAAGATAAAGTCTGGCAGTTCCCCTTCTCCCTTCCACCTGCGCCTGAGGAGTTAATCCTGCGAAAACCGCCCGAATAGCCAACCTCACAGTTCGGCCGTCAGAATTGTGCTACATTCCCTGCACATGGAGATGGCTCCGAAACCATCGCAGGCAGCGAAACAACCTTTGCCGATTCTCTACTGCCCGGTGTGTGCCGCGGAAATCAGCGATCCCCTGATCTGCGGCGACTGCTCCGCCGTCATTTGCCGTCGCTGCGGAACTCCGTTGGAATCTTCCGATGAACTTGGCATGGGATAAACAAGCTCAGTACTAATCACGC
>Ga0187887_10001172_pt1 | contig 22988 bp, 23 predicted proteins | sample June2016WEW_7_10_FD_132977 | JGI IMG/M metagenome (GOLD analysis project Ga0187887, IMG submission 132977) | Peatland microbial communities from SPRUCE experiment site at the Marcell Experimental Forest, Minnesota, USA - June2016WEW_7_10 | ecosystem: Environmental > Terrestrial > Soil >... | reverse complement strand
CGGATCGCCTCTGTCGTGGTGGCGCTCCGGTGTAGAACTTGTCCCATAATGCCTCCTTCTCACGCTCAGAAAAGTATGCACCATCAAATGCCGGGACTAAACACCTAGTGCGATTCTGGGCGAGTCTTCGGCGATTCAGAAGCTATCTGGCTCCGGCTGGACCGACCGGTTGAGCCCGCCGGCGCTTTCGGAAACTACGATTCCGAGAGTCCCTCCGGGTGGATTGAACCCCACCTTGGGTGTATTCCTCGGTTATATAGTCTGCAATTTCGCCGAATTTGATTGGCGCAGCGCGGATGTTCTCCGGCATTTTGAAGCCAACACGACGATCGTTACGGCGCTTATGCAGGAGAGAGACCGCATCACTCTTACGTCCCACCTTTTCCCGATGCAATTTGTCGTCATGATCCCTATAACGAATCCACCGGATGCCGCTCCCCGGCAAACGCTCCCAAAGTCCTCGTGCATGTGGGGCCTATTCTTTTCGCGGCATAACGCTCTCCAGTGATCCTTCTGCGACACCTGTATAAACAAAGCATCACCCGAAGTATCACCGGCCTGCTTGGAAAGGATCTCGCGGTCACTTCTAAGCCTATAAACTATTGATTCTATGGTGCCCGGAGGGGGACTTGAACCCCCACGACCGGTTAAGGTCTGCGGATTTTAAGTCCGCTGTGTCTGCCGATTTCACCATCCGGGCGTTGCATTCTTCCCCTATCGTATCTCGTTCCAAGCCAACATGTACTTCGCTGGAACCATCATCCCCCTGCATACGTATCTGCTCAAAGCCAAGGCACTTCGAGCGACCTACGACCATGCCCATCTTTGAGATCTTCAAGCAAACTATCTCCGCTCTGTGGGCCACCAAGCTTCGCAGCTTCCTCACGATGTTTGGAATCATCTGGGGTATCAGCTCGGTCATTTTATTGGTGGGGCTCGGGATCGGCTTCGGCATTGATCAACGCAACCATCTGAAGACGATCGGTACTGACATTGCGATTTGCTTTGGCGGTAAAACAGCGATGCCCTACGGCGGGTATGCGGCCGGCCGGGACGTCACACTGACCATCGATGACGCGATCGCCATTCGAGACGGAGCGCCGCTGGTGAGGCACGTCTCGCCGGAACTCCGCCGGACCGTGAGCGAAGTGAGTCGATGGAACGCCGCCAGCCGTGCGGTTCGCGGAGTTTGGCCAGCCTACCAGGACTTTCGCTCGCTGCATGTAGAGCAGGGCCGGCTGATGAGTGATGACGATGAAGACAAAGGCATGCGTGTCGTCATCCTTGGCGCAGAATCCAATCGTCAACTTTTCCCGGGCAAGCCTGCGATTGGCGAGCCGCTCTCGATCAACGGATATCCGTACATCGTCATTGGCGTCCTCGCGAGTAAGCAACAGAATGGCAGCTACGGGTCAGGCCCCGATAATTCCCAGCTCTTCGTTCCCTACTCGGCGATGGAGCGCGACTTTCCTCCCGATGATAAAGGTGATTTCCCCGGGATTGTCAGCAACATCGTCGTGCAACCGGTTTCTGCGGATGTGCACGTCGCCGCGCTGCATGAGGTTCGTCAGATTATTGCCGATCGGCATCACTTCGATCCCAAAGATACCGACGCAGTCTGGGTGTGGGACACGCTTGAAGGGGCTCAGTTCACGGACAACATTTTTCGCGCCATGACGATTTTCTTTGCCGCCGTCGCTCTGCTTACTCTTGCACTGGGTGGCATCGGCGTAATGAATATCATGTTGGTTGCTGTCTCCGAGCGAACACGCGAGATCGGCGTACGTAAAGCACTTGGCGCAACAGCAGTTGATATCCGGCGCCAGTTTCTCGTCGAGTCCGCCATCATCACGCTCGTAAGTGGTGCTCTTGGCCTGCTGGTCGGAGTCGGCATTATCGTGTCCTTACGCCTGCTTCCTCTCCCGGAATTCCTTCCCCACCCGGTTCTTTCAGCGACTGCGATTATCTCTTCGCTCGTCACGCTTGCAATTATCACGGTGACCGCAGGCACCTATCCTGCTCTGCGGGCCGCGAACCTTACACCTATCGAGTGCCTCCGCACTGACTAGCCAAGGAGCCTTTCTATGAATCTGCGTGAAGCCCTTACCGAGTCCGTCGAGTCTCTGCGACGCAATCGCCTGCGCTCTGGACTGACGATGCTTGGCATTGTTTGGGGACTGGTGACCGTAGTCCTTCTGCTCAGCTATGGCAAAGCCGTAAGCAACGCGGTAATGGAAGGGTTCCTGGGCTTTGGCAACGATGTCATCATGGTCTGGGGAGGGCAGACCTCCATGCAGGCAGGCGGCCAGCGCTCCGGACAGAAGGTCCATTTCAAAGATGGGGATATGGAAGCGGTACGCGATTCACTTCCCTTCCTCAGCGCAGTCTCGCGCGAAACGGATGACACCTTCAGCGTCAAGTACGGACCTAAAGTTGTAGCTATTTCCTCCAAAGCCGTTGATCTTCCCTACGGCCGGATGCGTCGGTTGGATATCGATCAGGGCAGGTACTTCGAAGCCGACGACTTCAGTCAGCATCGCCAGGTCATCATTTTCGGTGCGCACGCTGCGCAGAAGTTGTTCAATGGATTTCCACCCGTCGGCCAGGTCGTGCAGGTTGAGGGGCAACCCTTCACCATCATCGGTGTGCTTCGCAACAAGATTCAGGACTCCTCAAACAACGGCCCTGATAATGAAAATATCTTCGTGCCGTTTGAAACGATGCGTACTCTCCGCCAGCAGCGCGACCCCGATTCAATCGTCTTTCAGCCGTCGACCGCCGATCTGCACCTGCGCGCCTTGCAGGCGGTCCGCACCGTACTCGCCCAGCGGCATCATTTCAATCCCCTGGATGAAAAGGCCGTGGGCGCATGGGACACCATCGAGGATGGCAAACAGATGGTCGCCTTTTCCGTCGCCCTGCAGGTACTTCTCGGAATTATCGGCGCCATGACGCTCGCTGTCGGTGGCGTCGGGGTGATGAACATCATGCTCGTCTCTGTCACGGAACGCACCCGTGAAATCGGCCTGATGAAAGCACTTGGCGCTCGGCCGCGCGATATTCTCGCGCAATTCCTGCTTGAAAGCTTCGTCCTGACTTTTCTCGCGGGCGTAGCAGGAGTCATCGTGTCGATCGTGGCAACGTATCTGGTACCGCCCATGCCACTCTATTCTGCGATGTACAAGACGGCGAACCATGACGGAGACATCATCCTGCGCACTTCGTTTGGAATCATGCTCGCGTCCTTCATCATTCTCGGACTGGTCGGTGTCGTATCTGGTCTGCTGCCGGCAATTCGCGCCGCTAACATGGATCCCGTGGTAGCCCTTCGTCACGAGTAAGAGCGTGACCGGCGATGATTAGTGTTTCTCGTATACCGCACGATACATCTCACGATTTCGCACGATCGCCTGCACATACTCCCGCGTTTCGGTGTAGGGGATCGACTCTACCCACTCCGCAATATCTTTGTAGTTGTTCAATGACATCCACTGATGCACGGGAGTATCCCCGGCGTTATACGCAGCCAGGGCATAGTCGACCTGGCCGCCGTAACGATCAATTGATTTGCGAAGATCCTGTGTTCCCAATTGCAGGTTGATGGTCGGATCGAGCAGGTCATTTGTCTTGAAATGACGCTGGCCATCTTTCTTCGAAAGCTCTTTGCCAACGGAAGGAAGCAGTTGCATCAGCCCGTACGCATTCGCTCGACTCACCGCACCCGGATTGAACTCCGATTCCTGCCGAATGAGCGCAGCCACCAGATAGGGATCAAGGCCGTTGGCTCGCGCATCATTCTCAAGTGTGGGCCAGTAGGGTCGGGGGAGCAGCAGTTCCCAATACGCCATCGGCACGTCTTTGACCTGGAGGGAGAGGAACGGAATTTTGCTGCGTTTCATGGCTTGCAGTGCACGAGTATTTTCGCCAAAGCTCTGGTAGATCTGTGCCTCGGCAAACGCTCCCCATTCGCTAGACGTCTCGCTTAGCTGAATCTCTGGCCGGATGTATTCGTTCAGCGCCGCATTCGCTAACAGTCTTGCCTTGATCAGGTGAGGATCGTTCTCGGGCAGCACATCGGTGAGCTCAGGGTCATCGACCACAGGTACGGAGGCCAGGGCAGGCGCGGGGGGAACATCGGGGCGAGACCCGAGCTGCGCGATCCGGTCTCGCGCAAGGATCGCATAATAGGTGTTCACGTAACTCTTATTGAGCTGGTTATAGTAATTCAGCGCCTGCCCATAGTCATGCTCAACATCTTCATAGAGCCGGGCGCGCCAATAAAGAGCTCCCGGGATCTGACTGCCGGCCGGATACTGCGTGATTTGTTCGTCCATCAGGCGAGCGGCATCCGGATATCGCCGCTCGCGATAACACAGCCACGCCGCATGCCAATGCGAATTAGGGGCATAGCTGCTGTTCGGGAAATGTTGTACGAGTGCCAGATAGTCGTCGATCGCCTTCGCATCCTCCTGGCGAATCAAATACATGTTGCCGCCAGAATAAAGGGCCTCTTCCAGCCAGCGACTGTGAGGATACTGTGCCATCAACTGCTGCACGAAGGCATCATGCTGATCGGCATTTCCTGTATTCCGAGCCAACTCTGATTGGAGATACATCTTCAAAGCAGCGCTGTCATCTCCAGTCACTGGAAGATGTTCGACCTCCTGCCGACTGAGGTTTTTAAGGCGCAAATCGCAAACCGCCGCATAAATTTGCAAGGCATCGCGATCAGACTGACTCAGTTCGTTACTGCTTCGTTGCAAGGCACGATATTCATCCCCTGCCATCGCATACTGCTTCGCGTTGAACATCGCATCCGCATGTTGTTTGCGTTCCGCTGCAGACAGCGGCGCATTCATAAGCAGCAGTTGTGACTTCGCAGCTGCAGCTTCGGGACTTAGCGGATCGCCCAGATAGATGCCGCGATAGAGGCTGGAAGATTTTTGAAGATCGCCGCTCGCCTGGTACGCCTTGGCAAGAGTCAAACGGAAATCTACCTGATTCGCTACTGGACTTCCGGAGAGTGGCTGCAGAACCCGAAGAGCGCCATTCGCATCGTTGCTTGCGAGATAAGCATTCGCAAGAAGGATGGGTGCAGAACTCTCAAAAACGCTCTTTGGATAGTGATCGGAAAAGTGAGTCAGTAGCGGAATGGCATGTTGCGGACTGTTTCCCTGGACCGCTGCCTGCGCCTCCAGGTAGTTCGCGTAATCGGCCAGCGCAACATCATGGATGCTTGCTTGCCGGAACGCGTTCTCCGCATCGGTATAGCGACGATCGAGCATGTACGCGTGGCCGATCGCGAGCTCCGCTGAGGCGGCCGCCTCTCCCGGGTGCGACGCGGCATACGCGAGCACGCCAGCATACGCAGCCGGACTTCGATCCGACACTAACTGCTGGGCCATCGGCCGCAATTGTGCGGAGGCACTGAAGGCAATGTTCAGTCGCCGACTCTCCGCTGTCGGCTGCGGAAGATGATCAGCTCTCGTGGCCCCATGTCCGTGTACACGCCTGGACCGGGCGCTTGCTGATTCCGCCCTCTTCATGGATCGGTGATAGGGGGTGGAGCGGCCGTGGGACGCCGCTCGCGTCCCAGCCGTCCCCTGGGCTGCGGTGCTGCTTCCCTTCCCGGAAGCTTTGCTTCGTTCCTGTGTCGCGGGTGTCGTCTTCTTCTTACTCTTGGGGGCAGTGGCCGTTGAAGGCTTCGGGGCCGCGCTCTGGGCGCTCGCCATTTCCGGAGACATTGCTATCCCCAAAGCCATCACAACGATACCTATCGATCCCAACTTCTTCATGCGATGGTCCACCCAAGTTAACTCTAAGTCGATCAAGCCGATCATGCGTCCACATACCCCTGATCAAGGGAACCACTGAAGATAACTATGACTCATCTGGGCCAATCAGAAACGTCCTCCTGTAAACTGGTGGTACTTATGGCAGTGGAGACCTCAAGCATCGCCCGCGATCCTCTGAATCCCTTCGAGGAAGTCATTGCGGCCGACGCGCAGCCAGAGATCCATCCGGATGTTGCGCTGGTTGAGCGGGCAAAGGCGGGCGACACCGCGGCGTTCGAGCAACTGGTGCGGCAATATGAACGGCAGATCTTTCGGACCGCGCAGCATATTACCCAGAACCGCGAAGACGCGGAAGACATTACTCAGGACGTTTTCTTCAAAGCTTTTCAGAAACTTGATCAGTTTCAGGGCAATTCGAAGTTCTCCACCTGGCTGGTGAGAATTGCCGTCAATGAAAGCCTGATGCGGCTGCGTAAGCGCAAGACTTCAAAGACCGTTTCCATGGATCAGGACGTCGAAACCGACGAGGGCTCCATTCCCCGCGATTTCGCCGAATGGCGTCCCAATCCTGAGCAGAATTACTCCCAGGCGGAGCTCGCAGAGATCCTCCGGAAGACAATCGCAGGTCTTCCGCCAGGTTTTCGAACCGTTTTCACTCTTCGCGACATCGAAAACCTGTCGACCGAAGAGACAGCCGCCGCGCTCGGGTTGAGCGTGCCGGCAGTCAAGTCCCGACTGTTACGAGCGCGCCTGCAGTTGCGCGAACGTCTCAGCCGCTACTTTCGGCAAAACAACGAGGCCTCCAAGTGAACTGCACCGAATTTCTTTCGAAACTCACCGACTACTTCGATGGACAGATCGATCCCGATTTATTAACCGAAGTCAAAGCGCATCTGGGGACCTGTCACCATTGTGAGGTGGTCGTGGACACCACACGGAAGACGATCGACGTCTATCGTGGCGCGGTCACCTATGAGTTTCCGGAAGAGCTTTCCAACCGGCTTCGCGCTGCGGTGATGGAGCGCTGTCTGGCCTCCGGGAAGTTGCCAAATATCGAGGTCAAGGCTTCGGGCAAGCCTGCTGGCCAGTAAGCCTATCGAATAGCGAGCACGAAAGGGGTGGCCAATTGGCCACCCCTTTTCTTATTGCAAATCACTGATTAATGGCTACTTGACGACTACCTGCTGAAACAGCGGAGACGATAGCAGCCCAGCGAACTGACTATCCGAGGAGGAATAGCCAACCGTCAATACGCCTGCGTTGGAATCGATCGTCGTGTCATCCACGGCTGCCTTCTCCTGAGCGGATCCGGAAGACTTTTTCATCAGCGCGACTCCCTTCATGATCGTCGCGGCCGTAGCTGCGGTAATCGTGTCCGACATATCGACGGACATGTTGAAGCGAACGCCATTGCTGAAATCCATCGTGTAGCTGGCATCCTTCATACGGTTTTTGACCGTATCGTAGTCCGCCAGGCCAGCGGCTGCGCCCAGGACGCTCTTCATCATGGTCTGGGTGCCCTTCTGGTCCAGAATGCTCCAGACGGCCTGGGAATCAACAGCGGGCATTTCGGCCATCATCTCGTTGTTCTGAAGGAAGTTAGGCTGGAGTCCATCACGGGCGTCGAGCGCGGATCGCACCGCGTCACGATCGCCAAAGACCATCGTCGTCTGGTTGAGGAAGGCCACGCTCATCCCACCCGAACCCATTGGATAGATCGCGTTGTTCCGCAGCATGGTCGGTTTGGTCTTCTCTTTGGCAAACTTTGCCAGGATGGCCTGGGTGTTGAACTGGCCCTGCGCCACGCCCAGAATGCGCGTTCCCGTGCCTTCGCTACCTGAGGCGCCTGCCCCCGAGGCCCGAAACGCTGCAAAGGCCAGGGTATCCGCGTCCTGATCCACCTGCAAACCGGAGTTCTTGAGGGCGGTTTCCAAATGCTTCAATTCCGGCGGCAGGACCCGGTCCTTCAACTGCATTGCAGCCGGCGAGTTCTGCATCTGGCGATAATCCACCACGATGATCTGCTGCACATCCCGCGGAATGGAGGCGCGAGCGTCGCCGCTCAATTGTGCAGCATGTAGTGCGATTGGCGCCATTGCCATGGTCGCTAACGCCGCAATCGCTGTCCTGTGCTGCCACTTCGTAAAGGTCTTCAATTCGGAACTCCTTGAAAGTCGCGCGTTCTCGCGCAAGCTATATTCTTCACTGAAATCGATGCATCTAGCAAATCGCTTCGGTGCGCTATGGCCAATCCAACGGACGCCGCAACCGCCGTTCCAAGATCTTGTCCTCTGGATCGAACTGGAGTGTTTGACGAACCCACTCGGCATTCGGCTCATAGGCCAGCTCTGGAATGAGTCCAATCACCTCACCTTCGGCTATCGCTACTCCGTGCCGGGCTGCGATCTCGGTTACGGCACTGTGCAATCGAGTCATCGGCGTTTTTTGAAAATCCGTGATGTTCATGCTGACCTGGGCACGGCCATTCGCCATGACACCGATTGCTTTAACGCCAAATAAGCCTCCGCCGGAGGCTCGGATCTCCTTGGCGATCGAGCGCGCCAGGCTGACGGCCTCGGTCGACCCGCTGGCAGGAAGGTATATGTTGTAGGCAATCAGAAACTTACGGGCTCCGACGGCGCTGGCTCCGGCCGTCGCATGCAGCTCCGGGCCGCCCACATCGGGTTGACGCCGCGTATCCCTTGGCGAGTCCCGCTGCAGGCCCTCAAACTGGCCGCGCCGAACATCTTCGAGGTTGACACGGTCTGGCCTTGACGCGGCGGCTTCGTAAAAGTAAATCGGTACGCCGAACCGCCGCCAGATCGCCAATCCTGCTTGTCTTGCCAGCATGGCGCACTGCACCAGCGACACGCCGCTGACCGGGACAAACGGAATCACGTCGGCAGCGCCAATCCGAGGATGTGCGCCGCTTTGCTTGGTGAGATCGATCAGCTCGGCGGCCTTCCCTGCACCCCGCACGGCCGCTTCGACAACCGCCTCCGGAGAACCCGCAATGGTCACGACGGAGCGATTGTGGTCCGCATCCAGGGAGTAGTCGAGCAGATGCACTCCCTCGACGCGCATCGCACGGACGATCTCCTCGACCTTCTGCCGATCGGCTCCCTCAGAGAAGTTAGGAACGCACTCTACGATCGCTTCGGTGTTCGGGTTTCCCCTGATGGTTTCGCTGCTCATCTTCTTACTTCCACCACGTGTACCCAACTGACATCTGCAAACTCACATTGACACCGGGATTCTTGTCTCCAAGGCTGGCACTGGAAATATGCACCGCATTGACGCTAAAGTCCACTGAGCGTCGCGGCTTCAGGAAGTAATGGGCGCCGATTCCGCCTTGCGGGGTGAAATTCCAGACGCTGGTATCGGATGCCGGGCCGGTTTGAGTTGGGTCGGCAGGATTGAGATCCCCAACCGCGGGGTACTTGTGGTTGGTCCAGACCACGCCGCCCGCGGCCTGTACCCAGGGCATGAACCGCTGGCTGTGGGTGAAGTTCCAACGTACCTGGATGGGCGTGATGCTCACGCCGGTATACGTTCCGCCTACGGTATAGGGCGCGCTGCAGACGGGCTGAGGCGTTCCAGTGCAGCTGATGCGCTGGAACCTGGGCGTGTACGACTGCCAGAGGGGAAACACCTCGACCGAGTATTCAACATTGCCCCGGAGGTGTCCTGAGCCGAGCTGCGGTGTCAGCACCTTGCCCAGGTGACCGCCAACCATGAAGAAGCTGAAGTTGGTGCGTTCTTCCAGGCCAACTCCTCCCTGAACAAGTGCACCGTATTCCCATGGTTTCGAGTTGGAGACGGCTGCGACCGGCGAGTCGGCCTGGGTCGTAGCCGAGGAGGTTTGGGCGGTTAACGCTCCGCTCAATGCCATCGACATCGCAGCCACCATTCCGCAAAGTACCTTCGTCCGCTTCATCCGCATCTCCCTCACAGTCGAAAGCCGCCCTCGAGTGGCGGCTTTCGCATCTCTCGGTTTACTACTGTTTCTGGAGTTAGGCCGGAACGGTCTCTTCATCCATATCGAAGTTGGAGTAGACAGCCTGCGTGTCGTCGAGGTCGTCGATCGCGTCAAGCAGTCGCATCATCTGGGCAGCCTGCGTTCCCTCGAGCTTGGTGTACGTGGAAGAGATCATCGTCACTTCCGCGTGTTCGGGCTTGATCTTGGCTGCCGTGAGTGCGGCCACGACTGCCTCGTAGTCCTTGGGCGAGGTCAGGATCTCCCAGTTCTCGCCTTCATCGGTGAGGTCATCTGCACCCGCGTCGAGGACTATCTCGGTGAGCTTGTCTTCGTCGGCTGCGGACTTCGCGACCACGATGACGCCCTTCTTCGAGAACAAGTAGCCAACCGAGCCGGTTTCACCGAGGTTTCCGCCGTTCTTGGAGAAGGCGAAGCGAATCTCGGAGACGGCGCGATTGCGGTTGTCGGAGAGGGTGTCGACGATGACCGCGACGCCGCCGGGACCGTAGCCCTCAAAGCGAATCTCTTCGTAGGCTGCGCCTTCCAGCTCGCCAGTTCCCTTCTGGATGGCGCGCTTGATGTTGTCAGCCGGCATGTTCTCGGCCTTGGCTGCGGCGATGGCGCCGCGCAGGCGAGGATTGCCGTCGGGATCTCCTCCGCCGCCTTTGGCCGCGATGGTGATTTCCTTGATCAGGCGGGTAAAGATCTTGCCGCGCTTGGCGTCCAGCGCGCCCTTTTTATGCTTGATTGTCGCCCATTTTGAGTGGCCAGACATGTGTGAACCTCTGCTGCTTTAGTTAGTGTATATGTGCGGAAACAGGCCGTAAACAGCACATGTCGCGCATCTTCGTCGAAGAAAATTGTAGCACGCAGAGGGTGGGGGCCGGGGGGGGGTTGGGCGGTTACAGCAGCTCCGGGGCGAGGATGCTGTCAAGTGTCTCCCGGCGGCGGATGAGCCGCGGCTGGCCGTGGTCGATCAGGACCTCGGCGGGATGGACGCGGGTGTTGTAGTGGGAGGCGAGGGACATGCCGTAGGCGCCGGCGTCGAGGAGCACCGCGAGGTCTCCGGCGCGGAGCTCGGGGAGGGTGCGGTCACGGGCGAAGAAGTCTCCGGTCTCGCAGACGGGACCTACGATGTCGGCGGTCTGGGTTGGACGGTCGTCGGAGAGGACGGGGAGGATCTCGTGGTGGGCTTGATAGAGGGCTGGGCGGATGAGGTCGTTCATGGCGGCGTCGGTGATGACGAAGTGCTTGGTGCCGTTCTGCTTGGTGTAGAGGACGCGGGTGAGGAGCGCGCCGGCCTGGGCGACGAGGAAGCGACCGGGCTCGAGGAGCAGGGCTGCGTCGAGGCCGTGGAGCGCTGAGCGGATGGCTGCGGCGTAGGCGGCGACGCTGGCCGCGGGGTCGAAGGCTTCGTTGCCGTACTCGATGCCGAAGCCTCCGCCGCCGTCGACGTAGCGGATGTTGTGGCCTTCGGAGCGGAGCTCGTCGACGAGGGACCGGACGCGCTGGAGGGATTGGGCGAAGGGCTCGACGGCGCGAATCTGCGAGCCGATGTGGACGCTTACGCCTGCGGGCTCTAGGTTGGGAAGCTCGGCAGCGCGGCGATAGACTTCGCGGGCACGCTCGATGGCGATGCCGAACTTGTGCTCGCTGAGGCCGGTGGAGATGTACGGATGCGTCTCGGCGAACACGTCGGGGTTTACGCGGAGGGCGAGCTTGGCATTCTTACCAGCCAAAACGGCTCGCTGGCTGAGGATCTCGAGTTCGGCTTCGCTCTCTACGTTGAAGAGGAGGATGTCGGCGCTGAGGGCTGCGTCCATCTCCCAGACCTGCTTGCCTACGCCGGAGAAGACGACGCGGCTGAGAGCTGTCGGAGCGGCGCGGCGAACGCGCTCGAGCTCGCCGCCCGAGACGATGTCGAAGCCACAGCCGAGCTCGCTGAGCAGTTTGAGGATGGCGAGCGAGGAGTTGGCTTTGACCGCGTAGCAGAGGGTATTCGGAACCGTCGCGAATTCGGTCTGGAGCATTGCTACGCGCTCGCGGATGGCGTCCGCGGAGTAGACGTAGAGCGGCGTGCCGTAGGTTTCGGCTAGCTCGGTGAGATCAGCGCCCGAGCAGGTCAGGCGGTTGTTGGCGTAGACGAACGGGCGGGGCGATGTGGACGTGCTCACCTGACCATCGTACCTGCTTCGCGCGGTGGGCTCGCTTCAGGCGGTTGGGCCGTTGGTCGGCGCGGCGGGTTGCGGAGTTGGCGGCGCGTAGGGCTGGGCGTAGGTTTGCGCGTAGGGATCGGTTGGGAAGGAGTAGGGCTCGTTGGGAATGACGATCCAGGCGATGAAGTAGGCGAGGATGGGCGTGCCGCAGCCGAAGAAGACGAGCACCACGAGCAGAATGCGAACCAGCGCGACGTCCCAGCCGCAATGCTGGGCGATGCCAGCGCAGACGCCGCCAATCATGCGTCCGTAGTGCGGGCGGACGATGCGCTGGTAGGGAGCGTAGGGCTGAGCCGGCGGCGCGACGGGCGGTGGCGGAACGGCGTGGCCGCAGTTACTGCAGAATCTTGATCCGAAGCTTAGCTCTTTGCCACATGCGGCGCAGTTCATGTCGTGCCTCCAACTGGTGCGTGATGTGTCTTACGCAGATTCTTTTGGCCTGGTTCCGTGCTCTACGCGGACGGCGAGAGTTGGCAGGTGCCGGGGTACCCCCCTCCCCCCCACCCCCTAGGGGGCGTTTTGGCTTGTAAGCAGTTCCATTGAAAGGGGTTAGATGTGTAGATACCCCCCTCAACAGGTGGCGTTTATGGGTGTAACTTGTTGTATTCAGGACGGTTAAGGGGGCTGGATACCCCCCCGGATGCGGCGGCTCCCTTGGATCTATGTCGGGTGGTTGGTTTTTGGGGGGCTGGTTCAATGATAGCGGGTTGGCGGGGGTAACTATGCCAAGTTGGTTGGAGAGAAATCGGCAGTGTTCATAGGGGTTTCGTTGAGGTTGAAGAGGCGTGGGGGGTTGACACGCGGATTTTGGGCTGTTTTTGAGGAATTTATTTTGGCGCGAGGGGCGAGCGAGGTCCAGGGCTAACGCCCTCTTGGGGATCGAGAGGGTTCAGGGGGCTGAAGCCCCCTGCTAATCCGGTAGAACACCACGAGGGCGAGAAGCAGATTCCCAGAGGGAATGACAGAAAGAAAAGCAGGTGCAACGGCAACGGCAGAGAGCAACAGCCAAGACGAATACAGGGGTCTCTCCACTACGCATCACAAAAACAAGAGCGTGATGCTCCGGTCGAGATGACGACGTTTGGGGAGGATTACAAGAGCGTGATGCCCCGGTCGAGATGACGACGTTTGGGGAGGATTACAAGAGCGCGATGCCCCGGTCAAGATGACGGCGTTTGGGAGTTGGGAAGGAGAGCCAAACGCAGAAGCTGATCTCCCTCATCGCAAGGGCGCGATCAATGGGGTCCGCGTTGGCGGTGATGAATTCGATACACGGGTTGAAACTTTCACCCGCGGGTCTGGTCATAGGGGCACACGTTGAGGTTCTCTGAACCATGGCAGAGGGTCTCTCCGAAATTCAATTCCGGAGAACTCCTATGCGTACTCTCGCCCTTTTTCTCGGTTCGATTCTTTCCTGCACTGCCGCGGTCGCAGCGCACGCCGATATCCCCTCCAACGTCTCTGTAGTGAATCGGCCGGTGCGCGTGATCCTGGTGAACATGTCTGGACAACGGCGGCAGGTTCGTTTGACGTCGGGCGATGTCGAGCTTCCGGTTGGGGTCTGGGTGGCGATTGAGTCTCACGTTGGCGCGACGCTGAACATTGTGAGCGACGCGAAGACATCTGTTGATGAGAAGATCGCGGTGAAGAGTGAGGATGACGCGCGTATTCTGCGGGTTCAATAGGTGAGGGCAAGGGCGTTGACGCGAAGGACGCTAAGGTTGCTACGTTTCGCCACGTAGAACAGGCAACGGCAAACGCCAATGCGGGGGTCCTTCGGCTGCGCCTCAGGATGACGGCGAAGAACAGGCAACAGCAAGGGCAGAAGCAGATTCCCAGGGGGAATGACAGAAAGAAAGGCAAGGGCAACAGCAATGGCCACTGCAAGGTGGCTATTTGCCTTTGTAGGGAGTTTCGAGGTATTTGTGGGCTGCTTCGGCTTGGGTTTGGTCGCCGCCGGGCTGGAGGACTTGCTGGTACATCTTAATGGCGTCGGGGCGTTGGTGGAGGAGGTCGTACATCTGGCCGGCGCTTAGTTCGGCGCGCTTGCGGAGCCAGTCGCTGGAGTCGGGCTGCTGGGCGGCCTGGGTGTAGCCGTAGGCCGCGTCCTTAATCTGGTTGTAGCCGCGCTGGGTGTCGGCCATGCCAAACCAGGCTAGCTCGAGGCGCGGATTGACGAAGTAGTTTGGCTTATGCGCGTCGTCGATGACCTGCTTGTAGGCGGCGATGGCTTCGAGGCCGTGGCCTTCGTCCTTGAGCAGGTTGGCGACTTCGAGGCAGAAGATGTAGTTGCGGGGGTACTCCTTCTGGAGGCCGCGCTGGACGTCGAGGGCGGCGGGATACTGGGCATCGTGGCGGAGGAAGAGGGAGAGGACGGTGCGGGATTCGACGGGGGTGACGGTGCCGTTTTCGGCGGACTTGCGGAGGTCGGCGAGGCCGTCCTGTTTGTTGCCGCCGACTCCCATGAAGCCGACCATGAAGCGGAGGAATTTGGGAAGGCTGGCGACGGCGAAGCGCTGGATGCCGACGGCCATCCAGGCGTCGGCGTACAGGGGATCGATTTTGAGGCAGGCTTCGGAGTCGTTGCGTGCGGAGAGGCCCTGGCGGGCGGCGGCGACGAAGGCGTGGTCGACGAGGGTGATGAAGACGGCGTGCATGCCCTTGGCGTAGCCGCGGGCGAAGAGCGCGTTGGCGTCGTTGGGGTTGGTGGCGAGCTCGGAGTTGGTGAGTTGCTGCACCTTGTTGGTAAGGGCTTCGATGCGGCTGCGGGCGGCCGGCGAGACGTTGACTTCGCGCTTCACGGTGAGGAAGCTGTTGTGCGCGTAGTAGGTGGTGTCGAGGAGATCCTGGTTGTAGAGCTCGCGAAAGATGAGGGTGGTGAGGAGGTAGTTCGAGGCCATGGGGTTGTCGGGATGCTGCTGGGCAACCTGCTCCTGGATCTTGAGGGCGGCGTCGAAGTTGAGGTTGTAGAAGAGCTGCAGGGATTGGCGGACGGGGGGCGTGAGGTTGAGGGGGTCGGTGTGGAGGACGGGCTGGGCGGTGGCGGGGAGAGGGAGGAGCAGGAGCAGGAGGAAGGCTGGGAGGAACGGCGTGCGGGTGGCGCGGGAGTTCCGGGATTTCGGGGGCAAAGCGATGGTTCCTCCCAAACAGGCCAGCAGCAGCCGACGGAGTCCGCCGGGTGCCGACGGAGATAGACTATACCTTGGACGCGTAATCCTGATCACATGCGCGGTGGCGGGTCGCGGCGTAGGATTTGGATAGAGAGTTTCTGGAGGCATGATGGATCTGCAGACTGTATTTGCGCTGACGGTGCTGGTTCTTGGGTGCCTGGCGTATGTTTTCTGGCCGCAGGAGCGGGTCGTGGCGCCGGTGGAGAAGACGCGGCTGGACTATCTGCGCGAACGCAAGGGCGTGGTGTATGACAACCTGCGCGATCTGAACTTCGAGTTTCGGGCGGGGAAGTTTCCTGAGGAAGATTACGCGCGGCAGCGGGGGGATCTGGAAGCCGAAGCGGCGAAGGTGGTTACGGAGATGGAGACGCTGGGCGGGTAGCGTCGGGTATGATTCGGTGCAATGACCGACAAGTGGCCCAGGCGATTTGAATTGATCCGTGGCTTCGGCTGGCTGATGCTCGTGTCGGTTGCCTTTTTCCTGGTCGCGATGATTTTGCCGGAAGAGCAGCGAAAGTGGCCGGAAGTGTTCGGCGTTCTCTTTCTCCTGCCGCTGTTTCTCTACACCTACGTGGTGGTGATCTGGCATTGGAAGGAACGCTATCAGGGGAAACATAGCGACCTGTGGGGCGCGCTGCTCTTGATCGAGACAAGCGGATGGTTGAAGGTTATTTACCTTTTTCGGCATATTTTCCCAGACATGAAACGGACGCCACGTGAGGGTAATCACAATTGAGGGTAGGCATCTGAAGTATTCTTGACCTGTGATTTCAATGACACGTATTTTCCGCAGCCTTTCCGCCCTTCTGATGTTGCTTCCTGTCGCCGCGATGGCGGCTACGATCACCGGTACGGTGACGAATCGCACAACCAACCGGCCGTCGGCTGGAGATTCGGTCACGCTGCTGCAGCAGGGGATGACGGAGCTGGCGCAGGCGACGACCGATGCCAAGGGACAGTTTTCGCTGAATGCTCCGGCGGCCGGACCGTTCCTGCTGCGGGTGACGCACGACCAGGCGGCCTACTACGAGGCGGCGACCGAGGGGCAGCCGGTACTTGTGGATGTGTATAGCGCGGGCGCGCACGTGGCGGGCGTGACGACCGAGGTGCTGATGCTGCGGGCGCAGACCGATCCCAGCGGCGCGGTGCTGAATGTGACGGAGGACTTCGTGGTGAAAAATGCCTCGAATCCGGCGATGACCCAGTTCTCGAAGGCGCCGTTCAATGTGTACCTGCCGGCGGGTGCGGTGGTGGAGGCGACTGCGGCCAAGGGACCGAACGGGATGCCAACGGCCGAAGAGCTGACGCCCCAGGGAGAGAAGGGGCTGTACAGCGTGATGTTCCCGATCAAGCCGGGAGAGACGCAGATTGAGATTGCGTATCACCTTCCGTACACGGGAAACCTTAAAGTGAATTTGAAGATGGCCGGGCAGACCGACATGTTTGCCGTGAGCCTGCCCAAGAGCATGAAGTTCGATGCGACAGATGGGAAGTTTATTCCGGCGAATGGAGACGCCAACGCCACGACCTACCTGCAGCGCAGTTTGAAGGCGGGGGACGCCGTGAGCTTCGGCATTGAAGGGTCGGGGCAGTTGCCGCGGGACACGCAGGGTTCGGGTTCGGATCAGGGCGCGCAGGGGCAGCCGGGTGCGGCGGGCGGCGGCGATGCGAGCGCGGGCGGGGCGGTGGACAATGCTCCGGGTAAGGGGCTGGGGAATCCGCTGGATCCGAATGGAACGCGCGAGCCGGTCTCGACCAAATACAAGTACTGGATCCTGGGCGGACTTGGGTTGCTGCTGGTGGCGGCGGCTGGAGTTCTGTTGAGGAAGCCGGCGGTGGCGCCGATGGCTGCCGTCGCGGCCTCGCACGATGTGGTGGCTTCCGTGGCGACGCGGTCGGCTGCGAGTTCCCTGCCGGTGGTTACGCACACGGCCGCGGGACACCAGGCGCAGTTGCTGCAGGTGCTGAAGGAAGAGCTGTTTTCGCTCGAGACGGACCGGCTGCAAGGGCTTGTGAGCGAGGCGGACTATGCGGAGAGCAAGGCGGCGATCGAGCTGATCCTGCGACGCGCGCTGCAGGGGCGAGCGGTGGCTGGAAGTGTGCCGGCGGCAACCTCAACGGTATAATCGGTCGACATCGATGAGGACCCATGACCACTGTTTTTCGTATCGTTCGACTGATCGCGCTGGCCATCTGGGTCGGTGGACTGGTTTTCTTTGGATTCGTGGCAGCGATTGCGTTTTCGACGCTGCCGGACACGCATAGCGCGGGGCTGGTGGTGCGGGGATCGCTGATCGCGCTGCACCACATTGGCCTGGCTGCGGGGATTGCCTACCTGCTCCTGACGCTGGCGTTACTGGCTACGCAGCGTGACTCGCATCCGGTGCGCGGGGCAGAGCTGGTGCTGGTGATCGCGATGCTGGTGCTGACCAGCTACTCGCAGTTTTCGGTGATTGGGCGCATGGAGAAGGACCGGATCTCGCTGGGCGGCGATGTGAGCAAGGCGCCTGCGGATGCGCCCGCGCTGGTCCACTTCAACCACTTGCATAAAGTGTCGGAGAGGGTGGAGGTCACAGTGCTGATCCTTGGGCTGCTGCTGCTGGGATTGGCGCCGGTGCATGGGCGCGACGACTTCAACCGGTATGCCTGAGACACGTCGACGGCTTCGCGTGAACGGGCGGAGGGGTCGAAGGCCCACCTTACTATTTCGTCATGTTCGCCTGTAATCTGCCGAATGTGCTTTCGTGTGCGGCGCGTTTTGCATCCCAGAATCAAGGAGGGAGCCCGCCGGAATTCCACGCCCATTGTTTGCGATAATGACTGTGACAACGAGAGCCGTTGCGCACGCACTCGCGGCTCGCTGGTCTGATCGTGCAGGTCGCCGTTTTGTATTCCTGGCTCGACCCACTCCCAAGGCAGGACTTGAACCATGCAGCTATGGACCGATTATGAAGGCGTCACGATCGACGGCGCTTTCCGTTTGCAAAAGCTTTTGATGCCCGAAGGCCGCAGCGCTTTCTACTCCACCGCCGGCCCCAATGGCGAACCAACAGTGGTGCGCCTCATCGAGTGTCACTTCGATGAGGAGGAGATTCTTTCCCGCTGGCGTTGTATCGACGCGCTAGGCCATCCAAACTTCCTCAAGTTCGAGCGCTTCGGCCAGACCGAACTGGATGGCCGCCCGGTGGTTTACGCCGTCTTCGAGAAGGTGGACGGCAATCTCGCCGAGGTGCTCGACCAGGGCGTTCTTACGGTCCAGGATGTCGCGCAGCTCGCCTCGAGCCTGGTCGCGGCACTCGATGTCCTGCACAGCCACGGCTTCATTCACGAGCATGTCGAGCCACGCAATATCTTCGCCATCCACAGCGCAGTCAAGCTGCGCGGCGACTGCATCCGCGAAGCGCCGGAGGGAGAGGAAGGCGTCGCGTTGAAGCAGCGCGATGTGCACGATCTCGCGACCGTGCTGCTCCGGGGGCTTACGCAACGGGAGTCGGTCGAGGGCGTTCCCGAGTCCGCTATGCCTGCGCCGTTCGGCCAGATCATCCGCAACGGACTCGAGGGCACATGGGGGCTGCAAGACATCCGGGCAGCTCTCGGACGCCAGTTTGGTTCCAATCAACCACCAGCGCCGACGGTGGTGCATGCGGCTCCGGCAATGGCAGGGGAGCCTGCAACGGCAGTGGAGCCAGCGACGGCAGTGGACAAGGTTGCGAGTGTTGTCGCCAAGCCTCCTGTGCGGCCGAAGGCTCAGCAGCCTCTGCCTGTGCGCAAGCAGGAGCGCAGCGCGGGATTTGCCGGCGCAACCGCACAAGACGATACCTGGCGCCGCAAGAACAGTTGGAAAGATGCCGAGAGCTTTCCCCCGCGCTCCCGCTTGATCGGCGCTGGCGTTGCTGCTCTTCTCCTGCTGCTTTGCTCATGGATCGTTGCGCACGCCTGGCATGAGTATCAACACAAAGCCGAGCTGGGAGCTGTGGTTTCGCAGCCGGCTGGGCAATCGGATGGGCAGCCAGCGGCGAGGCCGATCGCGACCAGCCCTGCCTCCAGACCCGTCGCTGCGAATCTGCCGGGCACGACCCTCCCCGCAGCGGCTGGCTCTCTCAACGATTGGCGCGTGATTACCTTCACCTACGACCGCAGGGCGGACGCGGAGAAGAAGGTCTCCGACCTCGCTCGCAGCCATCCGGAACTGGCGCCGGTGGTCTTCAGCCCCAGCGGACACGCTCCGTTCCTGATTTCGATTGGCGGCCTCATGGACCGGGACGCGGCCCGCGCGTTGGCCCGCCGCTCTCGTTCGCTCGGGCTACCGCACGACACGTATGCGCAGAATTACAGTCGCTAAGTTGCGACCAGCGAGGCTACAAACCCAGCGTGGCTATAAACCCAGCGTGGCCATGGCGCTGTCGGAGGCTTTGGCCCAATCGGCATCTTCCCCGCCGTAGACATCGTGCCAGCGCCACCACTTGTAGCGCGGGCCTTTGGGGTAACCCTCGGGCGAGTCTTCCCAATCTTCCTGGCGGCCTAAGGGCGTGACGTCGAGGAAGCTCCATAAGGTGCCCATGTTTTCGTCGCCGCGGTTGTTGACGTAGTACGTGCGGAAGATCTTGTCGTTCTCGTCGCGGAAGAAGACGTTGTGGCCGTGCCAGAGGTCGACGCTGAAGTTCTTATCCCAGTCGTCGGTGATGGTGTACCAGGGGATTTTTTGCCAGCCCATGCGCTGTTTCAACTTGGCGATGTTTTCCTGCGATCCGCGGCTGGCGTAGGCGAGGGTGGTGTCGCGCGCGTGCAGATGCGCGAGGTGCGAGACCTGGTCGGCGCCGAGCGAGCAACCGACGCAGGCGTGGTCGGGCCAGCCGTAGACGTTGGAATCGTAGAAGGCGCGGTAGAGCACGAGCTGGCGGCGGCCTTCGAACAGATCGAGCAGCGAGCGCTTCCCATTCGGACCTTCGAATATGTACTCCTTTTCGACGGCGAGCCAGGGCATGCGGCGGCGGGCCGCGGCCATCGCATCGCGCGCGTGGGTGAGCTCCTTCTCTTTGACCAGGAGCTCTTCCCAGGACTTCTGCCAGTCGTCCGCCGACACGACGGGAGGCTTCTTCATCGCGGCGATCTGCTCGTTGGTGGTTTTGTTGCTGGAACTATTGTTGTCCGACATTGCTTCCTCCTTGTGGGTCAGCTTTCTTGTTGCGGAGTTTTGCGACGACGAGCGCCGAAACGCCGCTTGTGGTGACAGCACCTGCCGCGATCCATACTGCCGTTCCAATGCAGAAGGGGCACATGGCTATTTCCTTCCCCGAGCCGCAACTGCTGTGCGGATGCGTTCGATCATGTGGGTCCAGCCTTCGTCTACGCCGCGCTCGTGTTCGCCGATCCAGCCCATTGCGCGATGCACAAAGCGCATGCGGGTGACGCCGTTCTCTTCCGTGAGTCGGTATTGCAGGTTCGAGACGGCGGGGCTGGACATGAAGAGCGGGCCCCAGATCTCGAGCAGCGAGGGTGCCTTGATGGCCTGGACCGTGCCCCAGAAGTGGCCGGTGTTGTTGCCGAGGTCGCGATACCAGCGGCCGCCGGGCCAGGCTTCGAGGACCATGGGCATGGGCTTTTCGGGCGTGGAGTTCAATGGTCCCATCTGCTCGAGGATGGTCTCGAAGACGATGTCGATGGGGGCGGCGATCTCTTCTTCCTTGATGATTTCGAAGGCATGCAGAACGCCTTCCTTTACGGTGGCTGCCATTACTCCTCCTTGTTTTCCTTTGCGTCGTCGTCGATGCGAATCATGCGCTCGAGGGCCTTGCGCTCGGCGCGCTGCTTGATCTGGTCGACCTGGTGCGTCCAGTAGCGTTCGAAGAACTTCACCCAGTCGTGGACGGGCTTGAGGCCCTCGGCGTTGAGGCGGTACATGCGGTGCTGTCCACGCTTGACTACCGTGACGACGCCGGCCTTGTGCAGGGCGCCGAGATGCTTCGAGACTGGGGACTGGGCCATCTGCATGCGAATGACGATGTCGTTGACGGCGTGCTCCTGGCCATCGGAGAGGACGGCGATGACCTGGCGGCGGCGCGGCTCGGCGATGGCGGAGAAGACGTCGGCGGGATGAGCCTGTCGTGTCATGGGGATCAATATATTCCTTATACGGAATATGTCAAGACCTAAATTTACGTAATTGGGAGGGGCGATGCAGCTGGAGCGGGCGTGGGGAGGAGCGAATGCTTTGGTCTGGAGGCTATTTGAGGGAATGTTGGGTTAAACACAAAGGGCCGCCGGGGGGTGCCAGCGGACCCTTTGCTTTCAAATCGCGCCTCCTATCAAGGGATGCGACCGGTGGGGGGTCGTCCCGACCAGAGGCGCTAAATAATTATGACATAAACCTGTGGCACGGAAGCTGTGGATGGAGAAATTTTGGCGGGGTTTCGGTCTAAAATTGTGGAAAGCCAAGATTAGCAAACGCGGTTTGCCTGGGACGGCATCTTATGGACGTCAGAACACAGCCAATCGACAAATTGATGCACTGAAGTAGCGTGAAGGAGTTTTTCCATGCCAGAGATTCGCGGACTTGCCACCCATGCGGCGGGGGCCCAGCTTCTACCGTACAAGTATTCGGTAGGGGAGCTGGGACCGCACGAGGTTGAAGTCAAGATCACCCATTGCGGGGTGTGCCATTCCGATGTTCACCTGATTGATAACGATTGGGGACTGAGCAAGTACCCGTTTATTCCGGGGCACGAGATTGTGGGAACGGTGACGGGCGTTGGCGCCGAGGTGACGGATCGGACGCTGGGCGAGCGGGTGGGGATTGGCTGGCAGGCGGACTCGTGCGGGATCTGCGAGTGGTGCCGGCAGGGCGATGAGCACCTGTGCGCGAAGGCGCAGCCTACCTGCATTGGGCGCAATGGCGGGTATGCGGATGCGATCCGGGTGAATGCGAAGTTTGCGATCCCGGTGCCGGAGGGAATGGAGAGCGAGAATGTGGCTCCGCTACTGTGCGGCGGGATTACCGTGTATAGCCCGCTGAAGAATTGGCTGGCGCGGCCGTCGTCGCGTGTGGGCGTGGTGGGGATTGGCGGGCTCGGGCACATGGGGCTGCAATTTGCGCGCGCGTTTGGGTGCGAGGTGACAGCGTTTTCGACGTCCAAGGACAAGGAAGCCGAGGCGCGGGAGCTGGGCGCTCACAACTTTGTGAACACCCGGGAGAATGGCGAGATCAAGAAGGTGGCGGGGAGTCTGGATTTGATTTTGTCGACCGTGTCGGCGGACCAGGACTTCCAGACGTTCGTTAGCTTGCTGCGGCCCAAGGGAACGTTGTTGGTGCTGGGGGCGTCGCCTTCACCGATGCAGATTTCGGCGTTCAGCCTGATTGGCGGGCAGAAGGCGATTGCGGGAAGTCCGTCGGGGAGCCCGCGGGATTTGCACGAGATGCTGGATGTGGCGGCTCGGCACAAGGTGAAGGCGATTACGGAGAGGTTCGCGATGAAGGATGCGAACAAGGCGGTGGAGAAGGTGAAGAAGAACCAGGTGCGGTATCGGGCGGTGCTGGCGAACTAGGGCTGCGGGTAAAGGCGAGGGCTTTGACGCAGAGGGCGCGAAGTTAGCGAAGTTTCGCAACGTTGGGTTGGGGCGTTGCGTTGGGGCGTTGAGTCAGTAAGATAGCGGTTGATGCGTTTTGAACTCTTTGTCGCTGCACGTTATCTTCGCGCCCGTCGGCGGCAGGCGGTTGTGGGGCTGATTACCGTCATTTCGGTGGTGGGCGTGGCGGCGGGGGTGGCGGCGCTGATTATTGCGCTGGCGATTACGAATGGGATGCGACGGGATTTGCAGCAGCGGCTGGTGG